>Ga0209756_1003666_pt1 | contig 12305 bp, 16 predicted proteins | sample ETNvirenome_6_85_FD_184071 | JGI IMG/M metagenome (GOLD analysis project Ga0209756, IMG submission 184071) | Marine viral communities from the Pacific Ocean - ETNP_6_85 (SPAdes) (version 3) | ecosystem: Environmental > Aquatic > Marine > Oceanic | place: Pacific Ocean | collected 2013-06-19
TGGAAGCTCCATCGAGTCACGATGTCACTTTGGTAGAATACCGGAGGCAGGTTGCCGGGATCTCTCAGTTCTGGTGGAGTGCTTACCGACATGCCGACCCAGCCGTGCAAGGCCAGGTCGATCGGATTTTGAGAGAATGTCACTGTGATGGAGTACCGGCTTATGAGTCACTGAATAAATTCAAGTCACTGGTTTTAGAGGCCCATCCGCTCGCCAAGCCGAGTGTTCTTGATGACTCCAACCAAGCGGATGAGCAGCGAGATATACAGCGGAATACGCTTGTTCCCTGTCTCCCAATGCCAGATCAGCATGTGGTCGGAGAGTCCGCATATCTTCGCGAGCGTGCGCATCGAGATACCGAGCAGTTTACGAGTCTCGCGGAGCTCCTCCGGGGTCATCCTGACCGGACCCCTGGTCGATGAGTCACGTTTTTGTGTGTGTGTGGTTAGATGGTTCATTTGTATGCATCGTTGCTATGGTTAACCTGGTTTGGGCTGACTTCAAGACGCTCTCCTTCAAACCAACGTCCATCTTTCATCAGATAAAGAGTCACGTTGGCATTCGGGTTATACCAGGCATCTTCGACTTTAGGGTCGTCGCTATGACTTAAAAACCAATCTTCACTGGTTAGATCATAAATGATTTCAGATTTCATAGTGTCCTTTTTGTTCTGAGTTTGTTAAATTCAAAGTCCTACCTCGAGTGTCCTTGAGGTGATGGATCCCGGGCTCGAGCATTGCCGTGCGTTTGAGAGCCCGGGGTTTTCCGTTAGTTAGTATTTTTCGTTCAATGGGAGGATTCTCTTTCCCATCTTCTTCAGAACCTTAACGGCTCGGATGGCGTAGTCCTGGGCGCAATTCCCAGTACAAAACTGGCTTTTGTTTTTCCATCCGAATCCAATCAGATCATTGTAGTCTGAACGAGCCCGGATCCCATCATCAGCCTCGATGATTTCCTTGACTTCTTCCCCCCATCCATTGAGCTTAGTCTCGACCCTTTCCGGAGTCGGATCCTGAACATGGACCAGGACTTGGTTGAAGCTTGCAGATAGTTGTTCTCCACAATGAAGACAATGCGGTCGCTTTCCTTGCCATTCTTCATAGAAGATGTGTCGTGAGACTTTTTGTTCTTCCCGGGAAAGGATGCTTTTTTCCTGGTCCCTTTGATTGATCAAGTAGTAATTCATACTGTTTTCCTTTCATGGTTCATTATGCCAGTACAGTTGACCGTTATCATCGATCATGCGCTCGATCCGGATCTCATCCTCGTCGAGCCTGTTCTGCATGTCACGTCCGTCGAGTTCATCGACTAGCTTCCTGGCATGATCCACCAGGGCTTTGAAGGGATTGTTCTTCCGGTGTTGCTCGGATCCATGCAGCAGCGCATTTAAAACGACATAACGTGCAGCATAGTATCCGAAGCGGTCGAACTTATACCGGCCTAGGTTGACCAGGGCTTCACGGATCGCGCTATCCCTAGCTTTGATTAGTTTCTCGATTGTTTCCATGTCAGTGTCTCGGATATGAAATATTAAGCACGCCAGGATCCCAGCATTTCCGGCATTCCAGGCATTGATTTTTCTGACTACGTGCCGGGCATGTCCAGCCCTGAGTCACTACGGTCGATGTTCCAAGCCCGTATTTTCTCGCGAGCTTCTCCGGTCCCGGTTCATCGATCATATGGGCAGAGAGTCGGATCATTAAGTTTGGCGGGCATGTCACTTTGTTAAGTACACGAGTCACTGTCCGATATTCCCGGGTTGGTAACCAGTGCCTGACATGTGGTGTCAGTTCGCAGACTCGAATGATCCGCTCAAGCATTCGGTCGCTTTGCAAGTCACCACTATCAAGCCAACGGAACCAGGTCTCGCGCTCAAGTGCTTTGGTCATTAGATCAATCCAGGCAACGCCGGTGCGTTCGAACCTGGTTTGCCTGCGCTCCTGCGCATGCTGCACAACTTCGAAGCTGTAGTGGCCTTTGCAGGCATAACAGCTGTTACAGACTGAGCCATCAATCTGCCTTAGTTTTGATCCTGCTTTGCAATGCCTGGCTGAGATCGACCAGCCTTTCCCGGGCATTTTACCAGGGTTCGAGAGTCCACCGATTAAGGCCTGCGCCTCAGTCACTGTAGTAAATTCGTCCATCGTAGTGTCCTTTGATGAAATTAAATCCAGATTGCCGTCTGGATCCTGATCGAATGACCAGGCGCGGAGCCTCTCGCTTGAAAGGCTCCTGGTCTAGTCAGTGCTTTCGGTTGAAGTTTTCGATAAAAACAAGAGCTGATTCAATTCGTCCAAAGAATTTGAAACAATCATGCGGTTTATTTGCAGGGCTTCGCGTCTCGAAACCATCATAGTCTTGAGGGGATCCGCATTGACAACCTAGTCGGATGAAAACCGGGTAGTCCTGGTGATCCGGGTCACGTTCGCATAAGACTGCGTAGGGTTTTTCTTTCATAGTTCCTCTAGTGCAAAAGGTTTTCAAGACCTAGGTCAATCCAGGTCTGTATGCTTTTCTTGTCAAGCCCCGGGTCGATGCCTCTCCAGTAACCATTTGATTTATTCCAATCAATACACTTGAACAGAATTTGCTTGAATTCTTCCAGCGTGTCAGCTGTTTCAATCGTGGTGTCTCCTTCAGCGTAGGAAACTATTTTGAATTGTTCCGGATGCGCCCAGGTTCCGAAGTAGGATGCATCTTGCGTGGTGTCAATCTGAGCCCAACCTTTTGAGACTGAGCACAAATCGAAATCAAAGGCGTAGCGGTTCTCTGCAGATTCTTCTCCTATTGTTGAATATCCGTAGCGTTCAGTTTGAATAGGCATTTTGTCCTTTTGTTTAAAGTGATGGATCCAGCCTTGCCGGGCCGGCCTAGTCTGTTTGACCAGGTGCGCTGGCACTCGCGAGAATGCCAGCTGATCTAGTCAAGCGGGTTAGTAGTAAACGAGCTCGTTTTGATGGTTCATTAAAATACAATTTTCTGTTTCGTGGTGCTTAAACTTGAAGCCATCTTCATCTTCGTGAGTGTTCCACATGATGTAGGGGGCATATTGGATGTTGTGCCGGTAGTCCAAGTCTCCTTCCCAGAAAGCATCAACCAGGGACCGGATAAAGGTTTTTGCTTTTCCCGGGTTCCAGTAGTTTTCGAGGCCTTTGACAACTATAATTCTTATATTCTTGGTTTCGTTTTCGTAAATGATCGCGTTTCCGTGTTCTTGAAATTCCATAGCATTATCCTTGTGGTGATTAATTATTCGAATAAGCTGAGCTGCTTATTCTTATCGTGAACAAACGTAGCCTTGCCGGGCTCACGTTCGAAGGTCATGACCGGAACATCGTCGAGGAACGACGGCTGCTCGATCGTGGAAGGAAAGACCGAGACCCGAGGGCATCGGATGGTGTCCGGATCCGCGACGGGCTCCGGGGTTGGTTCTGGTTGTGGTTGTGGTTGTGGTTCTGGCTGGGCTTGATCGCTCCAATGATCTATTTCAATCCAGCCCTGGGTCGGTTCGTAGTTTGAACCGTGGACAACTAAAGTAGCTTTGTTTTTACATTTCCCACATCTATGCGAGCGGATGATGTTATCTTCTTCGGATATTTTATATCGATGAATATCTTTTGCTTTCTCGGTCGACTCTCTTCCGCATTCTTTGCAGACTGACCAGGCATCCGGAGTGGTCCAGGTGCATGTATGACAGCGGTCTGGATTCACTCCTAGCTCAAGCATTTTCGCTTTCCAGGCTGGACCGTGATGGGCTCCAGGTGGCAGTAGTGCGTGGGCTATTTCGTGAATGATGGTTTGTTCGAGGTCGTCCGGGCTTGTCTTCAATGCATAGTCCAGGGTCAAACCGATTTGCTTTTTGCTATACTTACAGACTCCAGCTCTGCGCTTTGACTTGTTATCTATGACCAGGGACCAGCCGTCGAGGCCGTGGTGGTTCATAGCTTCCGTGGCCTGGGCTTGTACTTCTTCCAGGGTTCTTAGTTCTGGATTCAAGAATAGGTGGTGTTCATTGATTCGCATTTGTGTCCTTGAGTTGTGACCGTTTGCCGGCGGTCTGTTCAATAGCTGACTGTTAAAGTATGTTATTATCATACAGCTAAAAATTGACTTTTCAAGATAAATCTTTACTTAGTCAATATTTGATTGTTTTAATCCACAAAACCAGCTGGCCGTAGGGCTGCAGCCGGCCCGGTCAAGGGACTCGCAGTCCTTTCAAGCCCTTCCCGTATAAGGATTCGCGCGAGTAGTGGTGGTATCATGTGGTTTTAGCCCTTGCAGAGCCGAACCGGATCGAGTATCGGTCCAGAAAAATGATCATTCAATGAATTGCTAGGCATCGAAAATGACCCCCCGGGGAACAAAATTGGCCTCGCGCGAACCATAGGTGGTCTCACCACTCTTCACGGGGAGAAAAAACGCTCCAAATGCCCAAAACAACCACCCCATCTCCACCGAAGAAACTGCGCGTTCCCAAGATCCAGAACAATCCGATCGAGCACCGCAACACCAAAGGCTACATACGCCCGGTAGAGACTCAGGAGTTCATCCAGAAAGCAGCCCTACTCACCCCGAAGGAGCGCGACCAGCTATTGACCCCATCGGAGAAGGTCAAGGCTCACCAGCTGAAAACCCAGATCGAAGAGCAAGTACGCTCCAACCTCGGCAAGACTTCCGGGCTCGCCCTGGATAACTTGATCAAGCTCGCCTTCCATGCAGATTCAGAACATGTGAGAGCACGCTGCACGATTGATCTATTAGACAGAGCTGGCTTCAAACCAATCGAGAAAGTACAGCACATCAAAGCACCAAGGACACCAGAGGAAGTAGAAGCAGAGCTCGCAGCAATCGTCGGGAAGGATCAAGCAGAAGTCCTGCTCGGTAAACGGAAGCTAGTGAATTAGCGATGAAACGCAAAGGAACGATCCTGACACGCGAGAAGGCTCTCGAGTTCTCTTCCGGAGTATTGACAGAGGAGGCAACTTCCGGGTTCTTAGGAATGTATCCCGTTTTCGGCAAAGACATCGAAATGACAGAAGCCGTGAAGGAAGCTGAAGAGTTGAGAACTCAGCTGAACATGGGTCGCAAGAATAAGTTTAGTTACTCTCGTGGGCTCTCTTACGGGAGTGGTCGCAATCTAGGATTGGAAGACAGCGAGATGGATTTAATGAGCGAGCATTTTGATACTCCCATGTTCCAAAGAAAGCTCTCTCCCTTGCACATGAGACCGCACGAACCACCTGGTTCATTCAACTATGAGGATCTGACTGAAGAGCAAGCAGAGAAGGAACTAGGACGGGTTCTTGAAGGGATAAAGCCACGAGGAACACCCTGGCAGAACTTTTTCAATTGGGAGAATAAGACAGATAATTTAAGAAGCTGGATTAAAGTCAAGAAAGCGCAACTTTACAACAAACGAAAGTGATGATGCGATGACTTGGGTAGACAACAAAGAGTTTAAATTCAACAGAGATAATCAAGAAGGAGGTGATATGCCTAGCTGGAAGAGACCATCAGGGAAAAAGATCAAGCTCACGAATCCGGAGCTCAAGAAGACAGTCGAAGTTATTGAGAACTCAGATGAGCATCGGATGCTCACCGGGCATGGTTACCTCGTCAAGAAAGCGGGCCGTCCGAAGAAGGAGGATTGAATGGCTGACGGGAACTGGCCTGTTCTGCGATATGATGACCCTCTTGTGTGTGTGTGAATGGAAGCCTTATTAGAAAATGATCAAGTCCGTGACCAGGTCGTCGATCTGCTGAGTGAGCATGTCGAGATCCTGGAAACGAATCAGTTACAGGCTTATTCGCCTTATGACTATCAGCGTAAGTTCCATGCCGGTAGAGATGAGGAGGGAAACACTGCGAGACAGCGGATGCTCATGGCAGGAAACAAGACGGGCAAGACCTATTGTGGAGCGATGGAGCTGAGTTATCATCTTACCGGCCTTTATCCTGAGTGGTGGGAGGGTTTGAAGTTCGAGAAACCGATCAAGGCATGGGCAGCAGGAAACACATCGAACAACACGCGAGATATCGTGCAAGCAGAACTGATCGGAGAACCAGGAGATCCGGAAGAGTTCGGAAAAGGATCAATCCCGAAGCATCTGATTGTTTCAACAGAGAGACAGCCTGGAGTTCCGAATGCCGTCGCTCAGGTTGTTGTCAAGCACATCTCCGGAAGGAACTCGAAGCTCCAGTTGAAAAGTTACGAGCAAGGGAAGACAGCCTGGATGGGAACAGCCGTTCAATGCTGTTGGCTAGATGAAGAACCTCCACAGGATATCTACTCTCAGGCTCTCAGAGCGAGCTTGAAAACTGGAGGATTGGTTTATATGACCTTCACTCCAGAGAATGGCCTGACCGATGTTTGTGCGAGCTTCATGAATCAGTTGAAACCAAACCAGGCTCTCTACCGGGCGACCTGGGATGATGCACCACACTTATCGAAAGAGATCAAAGATGAGATTCTGGCAGCACTTCCTCCGCATGAAAGAGAAATGCGCTCGAAAGGTATCCCTGTCCTGGGATCTGGTCTGGTATTCCCGGTTCCAGAAGATCAGATCGCGGTTCCTCCGTTTTCCATCCCTCAACACTGGGGGAGGATCTGTGCAATCGATTTCGGCTACGATCATCCGACTGCGGTTGTCTGGCTCGCGCATGATAGGGATTCTGATGCGGTCTTCGTATACGACTGTTACCGGGTCGCTGGCAACACTCCGGTCATTCATGCACAGGCAATCAAGGATCGTGGCTCCTGGATCCCGTGTGCGTGGCCTCATGACGGGCATGTTCACGACAAAGGTTCAGGAACACCATTGGCAGCACAATACAGGAGACTTGGAGTCGAGATGCTCGGAGAACATTTCCAGAATCCGGATGGTGGCATCAATGTGGAGCCAGGCATTATGGAGTTATTACAAAGGATGGAGTCAGGCCGATTCAAAGTCTTCGGACACCTCAATGACTGGTTCGAAGAGATGAGGATCTATCATCGTCAAGACGGCAAGATCATCAAGAAGCATGACGACCTCATGGCAGCAACCCGTTATGGAGTGCAGTCTCTCAGGTATTCCAGGACACTCTCATTCGAACCACGGCCTCGCTATGCAGAAGGATCCTTGAACTGGAAACCCTTCGCAGCAGAGCTTGAGATGGAAGGACTACCGGCATGAGTGTTCTGACACGCTATCACAACTTGAGATCGAAGTACCGCACAGCAGGATCCCGGCTTCATGAGGAACAAGGAGCCTATGCGAACCTTCTCCAGCAGCAGAAGAAGTTACAAGAATCGACCTACGGTAAAGGGCCGGATTCCCTGCAAAGCAAGTGGACGAAAGCCGGTGAAGATGTTTCCGCGATGCAAACCGAGATGTATGGTTCCGAGGGATATAAGGATTGGGTGAAAGCCAAACAGGCTTACAGCACAGCATCGATCAGTGCTTATGGAGAAACAGGTACTGGTGGAGAATATGGGACACTGAAAGGTAAATACGATACAGCTTATGAAAAAGCTTATGGTAAAACGGGAACAGGTGGGGAATTCGGCAAATTGAAGAAGGAATATGACACAGCGTATACAAAGGCGTACGGAGAAACCGGGCAAGGTGGGGAATATGGAGAATTAAAGAAAAAAATAACAGATTGGGGAACAAAATCAGATGCCATCGTGAAACTGGCTGGTGACAGAACTAAGCGTTTCACCGCTGAAGATTATCTCTCAGGAAGCAAGATGGAAGCATTCGAGAAGAGAACTGGCAAGGTCACCTATCATCCTCTTCCGGGTGCTGTTTTCACAATGGCAGGGGGTGATCCTCCATCATCTGGAATAAAGAGATATGACACAGGACTCTCAGGTGATGTTGAGTTAGATAAGAAGATGGAAAGTAGTGGTTCTGCTGCTTTCGATGATTACAGGAAAGCGAGAAGGGAATGGAGGCGAGCCCAGGTTAAGTTTCGTTCCGGTTCGTTTTTAGATGATTTGCCCGGAGAAGTTGAAAAAACCCAACTTGCAGACATGAAGACCAAGTTATTCAGTCCAGATTACATGGAACTGGATCACGGGAAGATTTCGGATTATGGAGTATTCGAGGATTTGGATTTCAAAAACACAACTGAGAATATATATAAGAATTTACGAGGTTGGGCCACTAATCGCCCGGATCTTTGGGAGAAATGGGGTGGTGAAGATTTTACAAAACACATACGACGTGCATTCGCTCAATTAAACTGGGCTGGTCATGCTTTCTATGGGAAAGATGGTAAAGGAGGGGCCACGCAAGCCTATCAAGCCTGGGGGAACACCCCGTCTGCCTGGACGAAAGCTATTGAAGGATTAGGAGCTAAATACAATCTCTCCGGGATCCAGGCTGACATCGAGGGACTCCCGGCAAAATACAATCTCTCCACAATGAAATTAGATCTTGAAAACATTCCGACCAAATACGGTTTGAATGCAAAGAAGGCAGCAGTCAAGAGCGCATACGAAGGTGAAGCATACTCTGGTTATCGAACGAAGCTCGCGGAACTTACATCAACAACAGAAGGATACGAAAGGCAGATTAAAGGTCCAGCTGGTGCTGATGCAAAGCTCGCTAAGTTAGAAACAGACATTGGAGCCTCTCAGGCAAGGATCCGTCAATATGGTGGCAACCAGGCTTTACTCGCGATGTCGTTACCTGGAGCAATGACAGATCTGGCATTTGCAAGAGAAACAAGAAAACGAGGAACCCGGGAATCCGCGTTCCGGACTACGACTCTGACGAGTCGATCACCCTATCGATATTAGGAGGGTTTATGAGTTGGTTAAGTGATGAGACTAACAGATGGAATACTGCTATCCAGGAAAATTTTGATGCTGGCAACTGGAAGAAAAGGTTTGGCATCACAGGGGATATTTTGAATCCCACAACCTATCATGATGCTTGGGGTGGTGGAGAATGGATGAACCGCTTTGGTCTAATTAGTGGCCCGAAAGGTTTTGAGGATTCCGGAGATTGGTTCACGAAATCATCAAAATGGTGGACACAATTAGGTGGTGATAAATTTGATGAACAATGGGGAGGAGGAGCCTGGATGGATCCTGGAAAGCGTAATGTTTTAGGTTTAGACAGAGAAGGGAATATTCCAGGGACAGGGACTAATATACATAATCTTTTGACTCCAAATCTAGGGTCGGTTCTTGATGCAGCGGTTAATGCTTTGGGTGATGATGGTGGTAATGGTGATGGCACACCAACCACAACCGCTGATGCCGAGACACTCGCGAAAGGTTTCGATCTAGGTGATGAGCAAGCAGAAAGAGATCGACTCGCGAAGATGCGTAGAATGCTTGCCGGTCGCTATGGTAGAGCAGAAACCAACCTCACCGGAGGAACCGGTTTCGGATCTGGATCGCAGCGTACCATTGGAGGATACAGCTGATGGCAGAATCCTTCTCATTCCAGGAACGGCAACCCACTCCTGAAGAACGGGAGCTCGCACAGCAGATCTCTCAGGAGTTCTCCGAGATGGAGAGTGAACGCCACAACTGGGAGAACTATTGGCAGGAGATTGCCGAATACATGATCCCAAGGCGAGCAGACTTCAACACGAAGCATTCTCCTGGTGAGAAACGACGATCGAAGATCTATGAAGGAACCGCAGTAAGAGCCCTCACAAGGTTCGCCAGTGGTCTTCATAACACACTCACAAGCTCTGCCTTATCCTGGTTCCAGTTGAAGGCTCCACGACCTTTGATGCAGGATCGTGATGTCCAGTTATGGGTCGAAGAAGCCCAGAGATTATGTTTGGAAGTTTTCAATCGTCCCCAAGGAAATTTTCATCCTGCTGCTCATGAGTTCTATCTCGACCTTGGTGCATTCGGAACCTCCGTGATGCAGGTCTATGATGAACCTGGTGTCGGCCCGATGTTTCGAACCTTTCATCTTGGAGAATGCTTCCTTCAGATGAATTATCTCGGAAGAGTCGATACGGTCTATCGCAAATTCTCTCATACTGCAAAAGCCCTAGTCGAAGAGTTCAGTCTTGAGAATCTCCCTGAAGGAGTTGCGAGATCCTACCTCGAAGGCAACCCCTACAAGAAGTTCGAATGCTTGCATGTCGTCAAGCCTAGAAAAAATAGGGACATTGGAGAAGCAGGACCACAGAACATGCCATATGAGAGCATCTATATGCTCTTAGACTCGAAGTTCATCACTTCAGTCTCAGGCTTCGAACAGTTTCCATTTTGTATCTCAAGATGGGAACGCCAAAGTCAGGAGGTCTATGGTCGTGGCCCGGGAATCGAAGCGATCGCAGACTGCAAGATGCTCAATAAAATGGAGGAACTTGGACTAAAATCACTCGCAAAGATGGTTGATCCGCCACTGCTAGTACCTGATGATGGGTTTCTCTCTCCAATAAGAACTCAGCCTGGTGGACTGAATTACTTCCGCGCAGGATTATCTCAGAACGATCGGATTCAACCTTTGGAGACCCGTGGACGACCTGATTTGAATGAAGCAAAGATGGGTCAGGTCCGTGATGCAATCAATCGCTCATTCTATCTCGATTTACTCGAGCTCCCTGGGCCGACTGCTGCAGATGGTGATGTGCTTCGTTTCTCTGCAACTGAAATCATGCAAAGGCAGCGTGATCGGCTTTCAATCCTCGGCCCGATCGTCAGCCGTCAGGAAGTTGAATTCCTCGGTCCACTGGTGGAGCGAACACTTTTCATCATGGTTAAAAACCAGATGCTTCCTCCTCCTCCTGAGATTCTGATCGATGCTGATTTCCAGGTCGAGTATTCGAATCCCGTTGGAATCTCGCAGAGAGCCGGTGAGATGACATCGATCTCGAGTTTGATGCAGTTCTTAACACCAATCGCTCAAATCGATCCATCCGTGATGCGTCGATTGGATCCTGGACAGATTGCAACCTTGGCAGCAGAGATCCTGCGTGTTCCACCGTCGGTCTTTAAATCAGAAGAAGAATTTGCATCAGAGATGGAGGCAGAAGCCCAGGAAATGGCAATGCAATCTCAGATGCAGGAACAAATGGCAGTAGCAGAAGCAGATAACCTGGTCTCAATGGCAGACCGCAACCGTGCTCAAGCATCCCTGAACATTGCTAAAGCGACGGAAGCAGCTTAAATCAGACTATGAAACCACGTTCGGCACAGATGCCGGGAAGCGTGTATTGGCTGACCTGTGTGGTCGGCATTTTGTGTTCTCCAGTACATTAGTTCCTGGAGATCCTTATCACACACACACCAATGAGGGGCGGAGGTCTGTAGTAACAGACATCATGAATTATTTGAGTGTGTCAATCGGTGAACTTGAACAATTAGAGAGACAATCGCATGACAGAGAACGCGACCTCGACTCCGAGTATTGATCCAATAGAGGCTCCTCCAGCCATGCCAGGCTCGATCCTGGGTGGTGAAGGTACTCCAATCCCTGGATCTGAAGAAAGTTCTGGATCTTTTAATCCAGACACACTACCCGTTGAATTAAGGAACGAACCTTCTTTGAGGAACTTCAAGAACGTAAACGACCTCGCAAAGTCTTATGCGAATCTCGTTCACAAGCTTGGAGCCCCAAGTGAAGAACTCGTCCGGGTTCCGAAGGATGGTGATAAAAACGAGGTTTATGACAAATTAGGTCGTCCTGAATCTCCGGAAGCTTACCAATTCGTCGGGGAAACCCCGGATCACTTCAGAAGCTTCGCTCATGATACCGGCCTCTCCCAAGAACAAGCCGGGAAGTTTTATGATTACATGTCCGAACAAGCCAGAACGGACAGCGAGAACGCCCGTAAGGCTTATGAACAGGAACAGCTGGATTACCAGCAAGGGCTCTCCAAGGAATGGGGAGATGAGTATGGTAAGAACTCAGAGCTTGCCAGACGAGCATTCCTGCAATTTGCAGATCCGGATGCCGTTAAGTTCATGGAGGAATCAGGCCTCGGGAACCATCCCGGGTTAACCAAGATGTTCTCCAGAATCGGTAAAGCTTTTAGTGAAGATGGAAGGCTGATGTCTGGTGATGATGGTCGCATTGGTGGCATGTCAGCAACAACAGCAGAAGCCAGAATCAAGGAATTGAAAGCCGATCAGAATTTTCAACTCGCATACAATAGTGCAACGCATCCGAAACATGCAGATGCTGTAAAAGAAATAACGAATTTATACCATTACCTAGGTTAACTAGGTAGATCCCCTGCTCTAGGTTTTTTGGCCTCGGATAATTCGATCGAGAACCCAAACGCTTAAAGAGCCCACAATACGGAGCCTCCTCGAGATAACTCCAGTGATTTGGCAGGAC
>Ga0209756_1003667_pt1 | contig 12304 bp, 16 predicted proteins | sample ETNvirenome_6_85_FD_184071 | JGI IMG/M metagenome (GOLD analysis project Ga0209756, IMG submission 184071) | Marine viral communities from the Pacific Ocean - ETNP_6_85 (SPAdes) (version 3) | ecosystem: Environmental > Aquatic > Marine > Oceanic | place: Pacific Ocean | collected 2013-06-19
GAAAACCACAACACAGGAGATACAGACCAACCTAGATGCTGGCAGAAACGTGGCTGTGGTGTTTGATGTAGTGCCCACAGATTGGCAAGGTTGGACGGTCATCAATGGTGATGAGAGTGATGAGAGATTCTTGGATACCAAAGGAGTGATAGTTGGACTCAAGGCGAAAGGCGCAGCCAAAAAAGATACGACTGGTTTCGTTGTCAGACTAGTGACCAAAGTAGTTGATGGAAAGATAGTCCGACTGGCAAGTTAATCATTAAAAAATTATGAGTAACACAGGAGAAATTATGAGACTAGCAGAATACGACATCATTTTGATCAATAGCAGCGCAGGCAAGGATAGCCAGGCAATGTTGGACTACGTTTACAGCCTGGCAGTGACTGAGAATGTCACAGATCGAATCACAGTGGTACATGCCGATCTGGGCCGGGCAGAATGGTCAAAAACTGGCCAGCTGGCAGCAGAACAAGCGGCACATTATGGGGCACGTTTTGAAGTAGTCAGCAGGCCGCCTAGCCAGAAAGCACTGCCTGGTGCGTCTGGTGATCTGCTGGATCACATCAAGGAACGCGGCATGTTCCCTAGCAGTTCGGCCAGGTATTGCACATCGGATCACAAGCGTGGCCAGGTATCCAAAGTGATGACAATGTTAGTTGATGAGCGCAACAGCTATAGGCCCATCAAGATACTCAGCTGCATGGGCCTCAGGGCTGAAGAGTCACCTAATCGGGCCAAGCTGCCCCAGCTGAAACGTGACGCCAGGCAGACCAACGGCAAACGCATTGTTGACGTGTGGCTGCCCATCCAGAATTGGACTACTGAGGAAGTGTGGGCCAGGATACGCCAGGCAGGCACCCGGCACCATCCAGCTTACGACCTGGGGATGGGCCGCCTGTCTTGTGTCTTCTGCATCTTTGCACCCAAGCAGCAGCTAGTATTGGCAGGCCGACACAATCCAGAACTGCTGGAGCAGTACGTCCAGGTTGAGCAGGAGATAGGGCACACATTTAAGGCAGACCTAAGCCTGGCCCAGGTACAGCAGGAGATTGCAGCCGGGGCACAAGGTGGGGCCGGGGAATGGGGCCAGGCGTTATAACCTGGCCCCCCAGGCATTGACATCCTCATCATGACGATGATAATGTACAGGAAAAATCTAGCGCACAAGCCGAACAGGAGAGGAGAAACCATGAAATTCAGGGAATTGGCGATCGACCTACTTAACAACCGGGGTATAGATATAGACTTAGCGGAGAGTTATATAGACAGCTACTTTGGCAGAGAAGGGGAGATAGAGGGATATGGGAGAAGGGCTGAGGAGCGCGGTCAATGTGAGTTCAGCGATTATATAAACGAGATGGCAACCGAAATCATAAATAGTTAGCGCACACAGCCATCAGTTAGTGACTGCCTCTAGGGCTGGCACAGCAGCCCTAGGATCGGGCCACTAACCCAAATTTAGAGAGTAGGCCCAACAGGAGATAGGACATGGCTAAGACAGGATATTTCGTGATGGACAGCATGGAGCAGACACACAAGTATGGCGTGACCGTGTACCAGGTATGGCAAACAGAAGCAGAGGAGCAGAAACTCCGGTACGAGACCAGCAGCAAGGCCAAGGCCGACGCCGTCTGCGAGTACCTGACATTGAAGGCAGAGCAGGAGACCCTAGCACAGCAGTTGACCTGGGACGAGTTCAAGCAGGGTGGGATTGACGTACACACCTTCACACCCCGTTCCATCAAATGCTAGAAGTTAGCGTCCAATCTCAGGGGCTGGGTCTCTCAGCCTCTGGGGTGGGCCACTAACAAAATTTCGATCGAGGCCCAACAGGATTACAGGAGAGGATTATGCAGGCAAAGTTTCCAGGTACATGTAGAGACTGTGGCAACAAGTTCCCAGCGGGGACTGACATAGACTGGCAGCGTGGGCAAGGGGCCAGCTGCTGCAATGGTAGCCCCCAGGCAGCCAAGGCAGACCGGGCGTTCATTGTGGACGGTGCCATGAAGATGGAGTGGGTAGCGGAGAAGACCTACATGGAAGGGGTGGCATTCCAGGGTGACTCAGTCACCTACGAGGAGATGGTTTACAGCGGCTACAACTGGATGTGCGTTGAGTGTAGGTTGGTGTGGGGCAAGCAGCACCAGGGTATCAACTGTGGCAAGCGTAACCATGTGGCCAGCTATGAGGACACCTATGGGGTGAAGGAAGTGCGGAACGGTGTACCCACTGGCCCCAACATGTACACCATCACCAGGACGGCCATACGCCGGGAGAAGTCCCCAGATGTACCACCTGTGGCCCCGGCACCAGTCCCCCAGGTAGAAGAGCCTGCCCCCCAGGTAGACCCACAGGACATGACTTCAGAGCAGCTGTGGGAGTCCATGGGGCCGGGTACTATCACCACCAGCTGGAACTAGTACTCTGTCCGGCTGGGGCCAGTGTCGATGGCCCCAGGGGACAGGCTACCAGCCCAAAATAGCCTGAACAGGAGAAGGATCATGACACAGAAATGCACCCAGGTAGGCCCACGCGGTGGCCAGTGCCGCCGCAACGCCCAGGTGGTCAACGGCTGGCCGTTGGACTTCTGCCAGCCCCACAACCAGATGGTGCGGGACGGCATCCAGCTGTTCTGCTCCCGGTGTGGTGGCACCGCTAGCCCCAAGGACTAGCCCCCTGTCCACCAGGCAGCAGCTACCAGGTTGCTGCCTGGACGCCAGCGGTCTAAGACACAGCTGAGAGCAGGAGAGAAGAGATGCGAGAAGAGACACATAAACAGAGGCAGGCCAGGACTCTGAGAGAGAACGTCGGAGCGTTGATGCTTGTTGCAGAGCAGGCCCTTGAACGGGGGGACACCGGGAAGGAGTTCACCACCATCAGCAGGATAGACCTATTCACAGCCATCAGTGCCGGGAAGGAAGCCCTGAGCATAATAGCTGTGATGAGAGACAAGGCCAGAGATGAGGCTAAGAATACCTGCATCATCTGTGGCCGTCCCGGTGCAGCCATGCAAGGCATAGAGCATGACGGCTGGTGCTGGGGATGTGTGAGAAATCGGATCGAGGGCAAAGGGGTTGATTCCTACGGGAAGCCCTTCCCTGATTACCCAAGGCCCTGGGCTGAGGAAGGGGGGATAGAGACTCCAGTACCCACCCAAGAAGAGTACATCCCCGGCTACTGCGAGGGCTGTGTACGGATCGAGATGTCCAAGCTGGACTACGGCCAGGTGTTCCCGTCATTCAAGGCAGTAGCCTCTGATGACTGCGAGGGCTGCAATGAGAACCTCCTGGACGAGAGAGAGTACGCTAGCAAGTCTTGATTCATCGTAATGATGATGTTAATATCCAATCGACTCATAATTTTAACCCAAGCAGGAGAGCAGAGATGCCAGCAAATATCACAGTCAACAACGGCGTAGCAGAGATGATGACAGCGGATGGGAGAGACGCATGGCACGGCCTGGGGGCCAGGTTGTCCCAGGTAGCCACGGCCCAGGAGGCCATAGAGGCTGCCAACATGGGCTGGGAAGTGGGGATGCGTGAGGTATTCATCCAGACCCCCAGTGGCCAGTTCATGGAAGTGACCGATAAGAAGGCCGTCACCAGGATGGATAACGGCAAGGTGTTCGGGGTATTCAGTAACCAGTACACCCCCCTCCAGAACCGGGACGCCTTCACATTCTTTGATAGCGTGGTGGGAGCCGGGGAAGCCATCTACCACACCGCTGGAACCCTGGCAGGGGGCAGTCGGATATGGATACTCGCCAAGCTGCCCGGTGATCTGAAGCTGTCCGATACCGATGTGCTGGAGCGTTACATACTCCTGGCCAACAGCCATGACGGTAGCCTGGCAGTCACCATGAAGCCCACCACCGTGAGGGTGGTCTGCAATAACACCCTATCAGTGGCCCTGGGAGGGGAGACCAACAAACTGTTTAGGGCCGTCCACACCTCCAGCGTCATGCAACGGGTCAATCAGGCCCGTGAGACCCTGGGCCTCCAGGAAGCCTACTTTGCCAACGTGATGCGAGGCATCGAGCGTCTAGCAGATGAGCGCATGACCCAGGCAGCTGCTGATGAGTTCCTGGTGGAACTGTTCGGGCAGGAGGAGAACCGGGAGGCCATCTCCACCAGGATGCAGAACCAGATCGACACCGTCGGCAACCTGTTCGTTAAGGGCACTGGCAATCACGGCGTGAACCGCTGGGACATGCTGAATGCTGTCACAGAGTTCGTAGACCACAAGCGGAGCAAGGACGCAGACAAGCGGTTGGACGCTGCCTGGTTCGGAGGAGGTAAGGATTTGAAACAGAAGGCCTGGAACCTGCTCCTTCCAGCTGGAACCCTGTCCTAACCCACTTTAACCCTAAACACCCCCAGGAATCGCCTCTCAGGGCTTTCCTGGGGGTATCTGTGTCTCTGAGGAGGCCATGAAATGGAACAACTATTAGCACTGAGGCTAGCCGACCTACCCAAGCCCATGAACGTGGGCATAATCACCCCGTCCGATAGGAACCAGGTCATGGTGGCTGCCTGGAAGAGTGGCAACATCAACCTAACTAAGGAGGAAGTCAAATCCCTATGAAATGTCCCAAGTGCAGATACGATTGGCAGCCACGGGTGCCAAAGCCAAAGGTGTGTCCCAAGTGCCATCACTTTCTGAAGGAGGAGGACTATGAGAACCAAGTGGGGCAAACTGAAGCCACTGGATGACTACAAGACCGGGCTATATCCTCACAACAGGTGGGGGATGATATACCCCTTGAAGAAACATGGGGGCTGGAAGTGCATGTCCTGCCTGAATATATTTCAGGTCTTGGAGACAGGAGCGCGATCTGCTAGGAAACACTACTGCGTCCAGGAACATGCATGGAGAATATATGCAGGCAGGCCAGCACCCACTGTTACAGAGGCACCACCCCAAACAGACATCAAGCCCATCGAGAAGGTGATTGTACCAAAGCAGAAGAGGCCATTGATGAATCGACTCTTCAGTTGGTTTGGGGGATTGCTTTCCTGATGATGAAAAGTTAGGATGAGGCAGGGAGGCATTCTTGCTCCCTTGGATTGCCTCTCCTTCTGTGAAGCCCCCCCGGTTCTCTCCTGTGCCGGGGGGGCTTTTTATCCCTTAGTTATATATATTGGATACCTACCCTAAAATAGAGGCACTACGGTCTTACGGTATACGGTATTCAATTTACGGTAATAGAGTTTCTAAGTATCCAAAGGAGGGACATGAATTTTAGACCAGTACCAGCAGCAAACAAGTACGGGCACTCTGCCACACTAAGCTGCAAGGTTTTGCCAGAGATGGCCAAGGAGATACAGTCATTGGTGCAGTCAGGGAGGTTTCCTTTCAGCACCAACAGCGATCTGATGAGACATGCTCTTGATGAGACCATTAGACGGCTGAATGATTCGGAGCCGGGCATCATCAACCGGGATGCCACAGAGTTGATGATGGAGATTGTCACAAGAGAGAGAAGGTATAACGAACTGTCGAGCATGGTGGAGGACGCAGTCAAGATGATGGGGGAGGCAGTGGCTCAGGGCAGGATGCAGGATGCCAAGAGGACATTCCAGCAGACCTACTCTGTACTGTCCGACCTGCCTGAAGGCGAGATGAGGGACAACTGCCTTCACTTGGTGAGCAGGTTCATGTTCTTGAAGGACACCGCACCAGTCAGCTTAAAACCGGGAGAGGCTCAATGATCCCTCCCTCCAAGCTGATAGGCATAGACAAGTTCGACTCATGGTATCCAGGGCAGCAGGAGATTTGGGGGGACATGATGGCCTTCCTCAACTCCGACAAGCAGTTCCTGGCAGCGTCCATCCCCACCGGGTTCGGCAAGTCCCTACTGGGGATGATGACCAGCTGGTTCGGGAACAGGAGGACGGTGTATCTCACCAGCACCAAGGGGCTACAGTCCCAGCTGATGGCAGACTTCAACAGCATGGGACTGGTGGATATCAAGGGGCAGAACGAGTACCAATGTCTGGTGTGGCCCAGGACTAGAGTGGACGAGGCCCCATGCAAGAGCGGTTACGTCTGCAATAGCAAATCGGTGTGCCCTTACTACCATCAACTGGGAGAGGCCCAGAACAGCAAGTTCGTGGTCACCAACTACAGCTATTGGTTAGCCCAGTCCATCTACAGCAACGGACTCCAGCCCCAGGACAAGGAGACAGAACTCTTGATACTGGACGAGGCACACCTGGCAGGCAGGAGCCTTGAGTCCTTCTTGCAGATCAGTTTCGGTAGGTATGACAAGCCTACGGTACGGTGGCGTGAGGACTGGGACTTCCATGAGTGGCGATGGAACTGTGCCAGGCTGAGTACCAGCCTAAAGGAAGAGGCCACCAGGTTAGCCAATCAGATAAAGAGGTCATCGGATGTGCCCGGCCACCTGGTCGAGGAACATCGACGGGTCAACACGCTGCTAAGGAAGTGCCAATCACTGGCGCAGAGCAAAACAGATTATGTAAAGGAGGTACATTTCTGGGGGAAGAATGAGATTGTGACCTGGACTCCACTGTGGGTCAAAGACCACACCAATCTGCTGTTCCAAGCTATCCCCAAAGTCATCATGCTATCGGCTATACTAACTCCCCACATCGTGGAGAACCTGGGGGTCACCGATCCCCAATGGATAGAAGCTGAGTCCCCATTCCCGGCGTCGAACACGCCCATCACCCACATCAACACGATGAGGGTTGACCACCGGGCCACAGACGAGATGATGCTGACATGGGTACGCAGGATAGATGACATCATACGAGGCAGGCAGGACAAGAAGGGATTGGTCTTCACGGTGTCCTATGCCCGTGCCAAACTGCTCAAGGAAAACAGCAGATACAAAGAGCAGATATTCATACACGATACAAAGAATGTAAGGGAGGTGGTAGATAAGTTTAAGGCAGCCCCTGCCCCAGCTGTACTCGTTAGCCCCAGCGTAACCACTGGCTGGGACTTCCCACAGGAGGAATGTGAGTACATCGTCGTGGGCAAGGTGCCCTACCCTGACACCAGGGGGGCATTGATCAGGGCCAGGATGGCCGACAACAAAGATTGGGCAGCCCAGTTAGCAATGGAGACCCTCGTCCAAGAGACGGGTAGGGGCACTCGCAGTGCTGATGACAAATGCCAGGTGCTAGTAGTAGACGATGCCTGGCGTTGGTGGTGGCCCAAATACAAACACTTTGCTCCGACGTGGTTCCAGGAGCGAGTGTCCAGGCAATCAACAGATTTAATTCCACAAATGATTTAAGGAGAAACCATGGCACCAATGAGTTTAAAGCCTTCTGAGGCTTCTGAGGGTGGAGAGTTCCCAAGGGGCTATCTATCAGTCACCACCGCCAAGTTCGGTGAGTACCACTACATGACCAAGGATGGACAAGGTAATCCCACCCCTGCCCTGGATGAGAACAAGAAGCCCATCATTTCGATGGCTGCTATCATCACCCTGGAGAACGAGACGGGGAACCAGTTTGAACAGGTCTACAGCATAGGCCGACCAGATCGGTACACGGTCTCTGCTGACGGCCAGGTACTGGAGGGAGGGGTACTCTCCAAGAGTTGCAACTTCTACAAGTTGATGACTGAGGTAGTCAACCAGGGCTACCCAGAGGGCAGCATCAAGGACAACCTATCTGAGACCTTCGTAGGCATGACCGCCTACTGGGATGAGATACCCAACGGACAGCGCACCCTCATCGTACCTGTGAGAGAGTTGGCCCTACCTGGGTCTAATGGTGCAGCACCTGCTGCTGCTGTTGCTGCCCCGGCTCCTGCTGCTGCCCCTGACATGGTGGCCAAGGCGGTGGAGTTGGTGCAAGCTGGCATCGCCACTGACGGCTCCATCACCAGGCAAGCACTGGGCCAGTCGGCCTTCGGGCAGAACCTGGACAACGCCAGCCAAATGGCATTGATGAACGTCATCTTTGATGAGTCCCTTGTCACTGCACTTGCAGCGGTTGGGGTTAAGCTGGAGGGCGAGACCTTCTCGTCTAACTAATACACAGTGGGAGGGGCTGATGGAACTGGAGCATATTGAGGTAAACCTGAATGAGGCTGCTGATCTAGCAGACCCTCCTGAACCACGCGACAACAGCAAGCTGCACGTCTCGACTCTAGTCAACCGTGCAGCCAAGCTGACTGGCAACACATGGTACGAGGATAAGGAACCAAGCCCAGAGGGCTGGAACATCATGGCCCTGGGCAGGATATGGGAGTGGGCATCACGGCCTACCATACAGGTAAAAGCCAGGGAGATGGGGTTGGAGTTCCACCCCCAGGTAGTGAAGGAAGTGGATGGGATAGTTGGGAGTCTGGACGGTGTCCTATCCCCCTCCCTGGCCCCAGACCATACCGTAGCGGTGGTGGAGTGCAAGTCAAGGCACTCATCACCTGGTGACCCACGGGACAACTGGAGGTACATGGCACAGTCGATGGCCTACTGCTATATGTCTGGCTGTACCACCCTCTGGATGCCCGTCCTATATCTCCCTAGAAGGGGGCCACCTGACTCCCCGTTCCATCTGTACCAGATAGAATTCCAACCCCATGAGATAGTTGAGAATTGGGTGATGTTGAGGAATGTGAGGGATGTTAGCTAAAGGGAAATGTATCATCTGTGGCAAGGAAGGGGTTCTTGAAGCCAGATGTAACAGATGTAACAAGTGGGCATGTGATAGCCCAAGATGTTTGAAACTGATAAGACAGCCAGGACAATGCGCTGTACCGATTAAAGGAGAGAGGAATGACACAGGAGATGAACTCGTTGCTTGGCAGTGGTTGGATTAATACCATGGGGCCAGCACCATCGAGGATAATAGCCTCAATAGAGGGCACTGATAAGACAGGCAAATCCCATCTGGCACTGACTGCACCCCGGCCAATCATGTACATCGACCTGGATGTGGGCACAGAGGGCGTGATCCACAAGTTCCAGGGCGAGGACTTGATGGTCTACCAGGTAGAGCAACCTGAGAGATTGGGTAGTAGTCAGGAGTTGATGGGAAGATATGGGGAGATATGGACTACCGTCCAGGACAAGATAACAGAGGCCCTGGCAGTGAATGAGGGCACCTTGATAATCGACACGTTCACTGAAGCCTATGACATATGTCGGCTGGCTCACTTCGGCAAGATGTCCCAGGTGCAGCCCCACCAGTACGGGGTAGCCTATGCCGACCTGCGTGAGATCATGCGGAAGGTACATCAGAGCAAGATGAGTTGCATCCTGCTCCACAAGATGGGTAGCAACTTCAATACAGGGGAACCTGAGATGAAGGGCTGGAACGACATCCCCCACCAGGTGCAGGCAACCCTTCGCACCAGCAGGGAGGACACCCCTGATGGCCCCGTGTTCTCAGCTGAGGTACGGGCCTGCCGTCAGAATGCATTCATGATGGGTAAGCATCTGTACGCAGGGGCAACCGTCGATCCCCGTGGCATACCGGGTGGACTCAACATGCAGATGTTGATCGGACTGGTACAGCAGACATGATCTACCTCACGACAGCCGCTAACGATAGAGACCTGGTACGGCTGTTCGGTGACTTGGCAATGGCAGTCCCCATCCCCTATGGGGACTTCATTTTCCATGGCACGGTGAACAGTGAGAGGGTAAGGGTGTGTGGGGAGAGGAAGAAGTTCGCAGACCTGGTAGCCTGCATCAATGATGGTAGGCATGTCCAGCAGGTACAGGACGCACACACCGCCGGGTTCGATTACTACTTCCTGGTGTTGGAGGCCATCTGGCGTGAGACCCAGGACGGTGAGGATACCGAATACATGGTGGGCAACAGGTGGATCAGGGCCGGGATGTCCTATCAGAGGGTGGACTCCTACCTGAACGAGTTGACCTATCTGATGGGTGTCACGGTCAAGTACAGCAAGTCCAGCAAGGAGACGGCAAGGATAGTCAGGGGGATGCACGACTTCTTTGAGGACACAGAAGCCCATAGCAGTTTGAAGAAGTTCTATACAGCCCCCATGTCCCCCGTGCTGCTGACAAGGCCCTCATTGGTGCGGAGGGTGGCAAAGGAGCTACCTGGCATCGGATGGGAGAGAAGCCTTACCGTCGAGAAGCAGTGGCCTACTGTCAGGGAGATGGTGAATGCCCCTGCTGATGAGTGGGTCAAGCTGGAGGGTATCGGAAAGGGCATAGCCAGCAAGATAGATGAGGAGTTGGGATGATTAAGTTTGTCTGGTGCTTAGGACATCATGGGAATGGGCGGTTTACTCAGGAGCATAACAGCATATATGGCCATGAGAATAACTCCTCTGTGTGGAGATGCCTGGACTGTGATGCAGTCATGAAGAAGGTAGGGGTAGAACTGAACCGGGATAGGGACTGGACTCTGATGGAGGTGATCGATGATTCAGACTAAAGGTCTGTATGAGGCTACCCGTGGCTGCACATCCTGTGCCCTGAGAGACGGCTGCAAGGGGCCAGTGCCTGCCAAGCCAGGACATGGCAAGGTCATGCTGGTAGGCGAGGCCCCAGGTAGGAACGAGGATGAGACCGGGGTGCCCTTCACAGGGCAGGCTGGGGAATATCTGAACAGCCTGCTGAAGACGGCTGGTCTAAGCAGGGACGAGGTCATCATATCCAACACGGTGAAGTGCAGGCCTAAGAGCAACCGCACCCCCACTGTGGAGGAGGCCCAGTACTGTGCCAGCAGGTGGCTCGACCTGGAGATATCAGCCTTCCAACCTCAGATCGTGGTGCCTATGGGCAGGGTGGCTATCGAATATCTAACAGGGGAGGTCAATGTGGAGCATGTCCATGGGATACCCTTTGAGAAGGACGGGGCAACTATTCTTCCCGTCTACCACCCGGCAGCTGGCTTCTACGACACCCGGCTGATGCGCCACATCCAGGGGGACTTTGAGACCCTGGGCAAGCTGGTCAAGGGGGAGAGGGTGATCGTACCAGAGGATGACTACCCGGAGCCTGACTACAGACCGATGACCAGTACCAAGATATTCGATAAGGTGGCTGCCTGGGACACGGAGATAGTGGACGATGAACTGTGGTCATTCCAGGCATCCGATACGCCGGGCACTGGCTGGTTCATGAAGGCTGACTCATGCCTTCTTGATACGGGTGAGGGTGCCGTGGTACATAACTACCTCTTCGACGCCAAGTATATAGAACTCCCACTGAACACCGATGACACCATGCTGATGGCCTACCTCCTGGGACTGCCCCAGGGGCTGAAGGAACTGGCATGGCGGTTGTGTGGCATGGAGATGGACAGCTACCAGGAGACCATCGGAGGGCACCGTAAGGATAAGGCCATGGCCTACCTGGAGGACGCTGTCAATTTGGAGGTGCCAGACCCACCGCTGCTGGAGAACACCTCCTGGAGCAAGAAGGAGAACAGGTTACTGACTAGCAGCAAGCAGCCACAGCACATCAACAGGAAGATAAAGCGGATCATAGCTGATGTGGTGGGAGGCAAGCAGCTGAAGGACGGGCCTGTTGACCCCTACGTCAGATGGCACAACATAGATAAGAGGGAAAGGGTGGAGGTGGAGAGAGAGTTGGGGCCGATGAGGGATGCTTCGCTAGAGGATGTCCCTATGGATGAGGCGGTGCATTATGCCTGCCGTGACTCCGATGCCACCTTGAGGGTATTCCAGAGGCTGGATAGGGAGCTAGATAGGTTGGGGCTTCGGTACGTCTACGAGTTGGACAAGAGGACGCTGCCGATAGCCCTGGATATGATGCAGAACGGCATCAAGCTGGACTCCACCTACCTCAACAACCTGGGCAGGCATTACTTTGAGATGCTGGAGATGAAGGCAGAGGACATATTCTCCACTGAAGGGGTGGGCCGTAGGTTCAACCCCAACAGCGACAACGAGGTACGGAAGCTGCTGTTTGAGGAGTTAGGGTTCACCCCCAGCAAGTTCACAGAGACCGGGCTGCCATCTGTATCCAAGGATGAACTGCCCAAGATCGACCACCCGGTGGTGCCTCTTTTGATGGAGTACAAGCATATAGCCCACTTGAAGGACAGCTTCTGCGATACGCTGCCTGGTAAGGTGGACGAGTTTGGACGCATCCACCCCACCATCAATGTCACCAGGACTGAGACGGGCAGGTGGAGCATGAAGGAACCCAACCTACAGCAGATACCATCCCGTAGCGAGTTGGGTAAGGCTATCAGGAAGGCGTTTGTGGCAGAGGAGGGTAACTTCCTGGTAGCCATCGACTACTCCCAGATAGAGATGAGGGTGGCTGCCCACATGACGGGCTGCAAGAGCATGATCGACCTGTTCCTGGAGGGC
>Ga0209756_1003668_pt1 | contig 12295 bp, 18 predicted proteins | sample ETNvirenome_6_85_FD_184071 | JGI IMG/M metagenome (GOLD analysis project Ga0209756, IMG submission 184071) | Marine viral communities from the Pacific Ocean - ETNP_6_85 (SPAdes) (version 3) | ecosystem: Environmental > Aquatic > Marine > Oceanic | place: Pacific Ocean | collected 2013-06-19
GTGGTGTAATATTCCAAGATGTTTCTGATGGATAATTATCTGTTAATAATTGTATATTTATCCAACTATTCTGAGCAAAGGATAGTGTCGTTAAGAATGTGCATAGTATTAGTAGTAATTTTTTCATATATTAAAAATCTTCCATTATTATTTCGTCTATCTTACCTTGCACATCTTTTTGTGTTTCTTCTATTACCATCATGATATTTGCTTTATATCTTTTTTTCTCTTCCCCATTTACAAATATAATAATGGTTGGTGTAACTACTATACTAAAGTCTTTTTGCCAATCACCTTTATCAATATAAATTCTTTTTGTTCCTACGTCAGTTAATTTATGTAACCATCCTGTATTGTTTGTTTCATTCCAACTAGCATTAAATTCTACTACACATATATCTTCATCACATGTATATGTTTGTGCATTTGCTTTACTCATACCGCACACTAATAGAAAAAATAGGATTAATAAATAACCCCCCATTAATTTCCATATTGTATAATCTTTTTTCATCTACTTTGATTCTCTTTGTTTCTAATTTTATCAATTTTTCCGCCTCGTACGTATCTAATACTATCATATGTCCCATCTTCATAATCTAACCTCTCTAATATAAAAACTATATCTTCCTTAATCTCAGTTATATCATCCTGTGTATTTTGTATTATAGTAAACATACTGTCTTGATATGCTATATCTTCTTCACTTGGTATCCATATCTCACAACTATCTATTTCCTCTACTTGTTCTACTGGTGGTTCTACTACTATCGTTGGTTCTTCACTTGTCCAAACACTTGCTAATGCTAATGTACAAACTAATCCTATTACTATTACAAATATTGTTTTCTTATTAGTTAAACATACGTTTTTATTCCACATTTGCAATATTATCTACCGTACAGTTTATCTTCTATCTTTTCTAGAGTTTTCTTTATTTCTTCTACATCTTTTTGAGTATCCATAATAGTTTGACGAACTAACTGGTCTTTCATATCAAATTCCATTCTCGTAATCGATGGTGGTGGTAGTTTTTCTAACCATTCAGGATTCCATTCATTTTTAGGTAAGTCTTTAGCTTCGTTAATGTCTGCTTGTAACATAAACCACATACTAATTACTGTAGCCATAGCAGCTCCAATACCTATTAAGGTTTTTATACTTACCTTAAACCCACTATCTTCGTTTAATTCTTTTGGCATTTTATATCTATTTTTATTTTATTATAAATATATGTCATTTATTAAATGTGTTCTAAATGTTTGGCTTAGAATTTTTTTCATAACACCTAAGTTCTTTTACAGTATTGTCTTTTATTTGTTGCCAAGTTTTGTATTCAGCCCATAATTGTTGGGTGAGTATGTCGTCATAAGAAAGTCCCACCACTTTTAACGACAATTCCATAATCTCCTCTTTACTTAAACGGTCACCTTTTTCTGAATTAATAATCACGTCATCCATAATATAGAATAATTTTACTCTAACTTCCCTTAATTGTTTTTCACTAATTAAACCCATTATAGCATAACGAAAACCGGGGTATTCAACCCCACATACGCACCTATAACATTAAATTCCATAAAATCTACGGCCTCTTGTTTGGTCATGTCGTCTCTTTCCATTAATATATTTATACATTTTTCATAATCATAAGCTACTAATGGAGCTGTACCAAATTGTATACACATACCTAGAATAGCTTCATCAAATCCGTCCGCCATCATTGCTTCAGGATTTAAATCTGATATTTCATCTATAGTTATTTTTTCTGACATATTACAATTATAATAAATTTTATTTAAAACTCAACTATTTTAACTTAATTCTACCCATGTCTTATCTGGGTTAAAATATATAACATTTGCATTATTTGTACAGTACCCCACAATTCTTACATAATCACCAGAAGTGGTTGGTGTGTCTATATTTACATTACCAGCAGTAGTTTCACAAACATATACTGGGAGTCCCTCGTCCGGTGTGCCTGTAAACTTACTAGTCCTAAAATACCCACTTAATAAGACACCATCACTAACACCAGTTCCTAAAGCTATCCCTAACAATTGTGAACCACCAGTGGCCACATCATCTGCTTGTGTTAAAGTCCAAGCCCCGTCAGTATGTAGATAATAAAGTTTACCAGCTACCATACCACTACCATTAGTTCCAAAAGTTACTACTTCACCACCACCAGTATCAGTATCCAACCTATTGGGGTTGTGGTGGACATCTAATTTAGTGAGTGGGCTCGTAGTTCCTATGCCGACTTGACTTATTGCACCATCAGTATAGGCGTCCTGACCATGTATTATCCCACCAATATTCATTTGGTAACTTGCAGTTGCAGATGGTGGGTCGGCGTCTTTACCGATACTAATATTATTATCTCCAGTTGTTATATTGTCTGCTGCTTGGTATCCTATTGCAATATTATAGTCTCCAGTTCTAGATGCGTTAAGTGCTTTATATCCTACCGCAACGGCTCCTTGATTCCCAATATCGGATGAACTACTTCCAAATAATGATTCAGCTCCAATGGCAACATTTTTATATCCCCGATTTGGATAATGTAAACTTCTATATCCTACTGCGGTATTTAGTCCGTCTGTGCCTGCATCTGTACCTAAGTAGGGATAATAATGACTTCCACTACCTATTGCAGTATTCTTACTATCTGTGGACAAGGAATATCCTGCCACATATCCTAATAATGTATTATCAGAACCTGTACTAAGTGTACCACTTGCAGTACTTCCTATCGCTGTATTATTATCTCCTTTACTTAAAAAAGTCGCAGCATTATACCCCATTGCTGTGTTATTCCCAGCTGCATTCCATGTACCAGTACCACCTGCAGCATGTCCTACCATCGTATTGCCATCACTAGTATCTTCCCAATTTTGACCAGCATTATATCCAATTCTTGTTGTTAAGTCGTCTGGGTTAAAACTTATATAATTTTTTACTTCAAATAATGAACTTGGTGTACTTGTTCCAATTCCTACATTGGTTGTTAGTCCGGAAGGGGATATACTTCCATCAGTATTTGCTGACCAATATGATGTAAATCCATCAAAACCACTTACTTCAAAGGTTCCTCCCGTAGTGTTAATAAAAGTTACAACTCCTGTTGAGGCATTTAATGTCCCACCGGAAACATAAGCGTCATTAAATAATAAAGCGCTATTCGTTACCGTAAAACTAGTACCACTTGTGTTGGTGAATACTAGGGTTGAGTCTGCACTATTTGCTGTACCTCCTGTAACATAGATACTTCCTGTTGTACCACCGGTAAGGTTCTCTTCAAAATAACGGGTAACATAATCAGAATAAAACTTATTGTATTGGTGCCCGGCATTATAAGCTTGAGTCACTCCTGTTACAAACTCTTCATAACTTCTGTTGGGTGTTTCCCAGGTATTCACTTCTCCCCTTACAGAATATAAAAAAGAATCTTTGGGGTGGAATAGGTAGTATGGATAGAATGGCATATTAATATTTTTCTTATTGATAAATATATCCAAGTTGTTATATTTATATTTAAAGAATTATATTATATATTTAAAAAAAGACTAATTATGATTAAGAATGAACATCTTCCACACACAATAACAGAAAATAGAATAGATATTACCTTTTGTGGAAAAGGTAAGTGTAAATGTCCCACTGTAAATATAGATATTGATAGGGACAAAATAATTATAGGGGGCGAAAAAGAGGGTTATACTGAATTCACAAAAGAAGAGTTTAAATTATTCTGTGATGAAGTTATAAACGGCACCTTTACTAAATACATTAACTAATTATGGGGTGTGGTTGTAAAAAACGAAAAAAAGCTGTTGGTCAAAAGACCGTAGGTGGTGGTGAAGTGGTGGATGCAGCACCAGAATCTATAGCAGAACAAAAAGATTATAGAGGGAGGGTTAATGAAGCATTAAAACAATTTGCTGACCTTAAAATTAAAAAAAGACACTTAAGAGGTAAATAAAATTAAATTACTAACATAAAAAGGCACTTAGGTGCCTTTCTTTTTGCTCAAATATTTATATGTAATGAAAATATTTAATTCTTTAACTCGTATCATTCTTGAGAACTCTCTGACGAGAGAACAACCTTACCTTTATAAGGTGGTTTTTGGTTCTAATGATTATGAGGACCTAAAACCTATAATGAAAGTTTTCAATAATGATTTACATCAACTGTTTAAATTTTTTGATAGGGTAGTTCCTAATGTTGGTGGTCCTAGTGATGGGGAATTATTTCTTGGACGTATACAATATCACTGGCCTATGGAGGAACAGTTAAGGCACACTATAGATGCATTAGGCGGTATGCGAAATTGGAATAATGGTATGGTTGATAACGATTTAATGGATGAGTATGTCATTGATGTTTATTTAAATGATATGAGGTATATCCATAAAAATGAAGAGGGTAGAATCATATTAGAGTTACTACCTGGTGAAGAAGCTGAGTTCTTTGATGGTGGTTATGGGGGTAATAGTGTTGATTGTAATGAGGTCGCAAAACAAATATTTGGTGATGGTTTAGAATGGGAACCTTATGAGGATGTAGATAGCCTTGAGAATCTTATAAAGGACCTAAGTAAAGAAAATTATATAAAATTAGTTCGTTATATAGGTATAGAATTCCAAAATGAAGAAGTGGATGCATGGAGAGAAGAGTTTGATAATGTGAGGGAGGATAATGGTAAGGTTATTATAACCCCTTCATTTATGAATGGTTTTCTTCCAGATGATGATAGTTCTCGGTATAGCTTGGCCGTCCTTATTGGTAATACACCTGAGTTACATGATATAGAAATTGAGATAGGTCATGCCTATAGTAGAGCGTGGAATGAGGTTGTCCAAAACCAATACTATACTGCATACTACAACGCCTTTGAGGAATTTTTAGGTAAACCCATAGGTGAGGGTATAACAAACACCTATAAAAATGTAATGAATCCAACAACTGGTAGAGAAGAATGGAAGAATGTTAAGGTACCCGTAAAATATTTTGATGTGACAGATAGAGCAAGAGCGATGATAGTGAGGCACGCATATGAGATTGATAATCCGGACGATTTTTTAGGTATGGTGCAAGAGTTTGATATGAATACTCTTTGTCCTGCTACCGATGATTATCCATGGGATGATGATGAGGTGAATGATTTGTTCCAAGACTCTCTCTGGGACTATTTATAATATAATAAAACAAATTACTAGTATGTTAAAATTTCTATTAGCCACAATAATAAGTTTATCAGCAAGTGTCAGAGAACCGAGACAAGTTCCTAATGCTCCTTTCGATTATGAACTTTCATATCAGATAGAAAATACCTATAAAGGCTTTGAAGGGTCGTTCAAACACGATTATGAAAGGGAAGATGGGGATAAGTTTAATGATATTACAGCTAAATTAAATTATACTCAGAATATTAAATTCAAAGGAAGGGAGTTACAAAACCAACAAATACTTTTAAAAGAAGACTACAACCAAATAGCATCAAAAGATATCTATCAATTTAATAGTGATATACGATACCAATTTTATGGAGTATCGGCAGGATATGGGATGATATGGGACTTAGAGGATAGTTATACATTAACTCCGTCTATGGGATTAACCAAAACATTTCAATTTGGTAATTGGCAAATAGAAACAGAAAATGACGTATATTTTACAAAGGATATAACTTACCAAACAGAAGGACAGATTACTTATAATGTATCAAAGAGTGTTGGATTGGGTTTATCCGGGAATTATATCAAAACTCTAGATAATTATGATTATACAGCAAAAGTAATATTAACAATAAAATTAACAGATTAAAATAAAAATAGAAATTATGGCAAAAGATTGTTACACAAGAGAACAAATTGAGGAGGCAGTAAAAGCAAAGGGTTACAAATGGTTTGATGATACAAACAATAAAGGATACGATGTTAATATCGTAGGGGTCAGAAATGACAATACAGGTAATCAAGTTACAAATAAGTTTGATGACTGTGTTACTATTTCATATAAGAAAAATGGTAAGTGGAAATTTTTCTGTTTTCCAGCTACCACAGACCCAGGTGACGATTGGATGGAAAAGCCATGGATAGAGGAAAAAGGATGTGCGGTATTAAAACCTGGACAATATAGAGGAAGTCATAAGATTAGATTACACGGTGGAAAATATACTGCGTTAGGTCAAAAGAAAGATGTAACAGTTTATAGGGATAGAAATAAAGATGATAAATATGATTTAAATGAATCTACTACTGACACTGGTTTGTTTGGTATTAATATTCATAGAGCAACTGCACACCCCGGAAAGACATCTACCTATGTAAATAAATGGTCAGCAGGATGTCAAGTTATAGCGTCTAATGACGACTGGACTAAATTCTTAAAGATATGTGAAAGAGCTAGAGACATTCACGGAAATTCATTTTCATATACTTTACTTAACTCAAATGATATAAAATGTAGTTAATCATCTTATTTAAAAATAACATATATTAATTTTAAAAGAGGGTTTACCCCTCTTTTTCTTTTTCTTAACTTTTTACCAAATAAAAGAAATATGAAAATAGTAACTCACAAATTTAGAATTAAAGAGGACCAGATTTGTTATTTGGTTAATCTTGTGGACCATACGGGACATCCTTTGGAAAGTCATGTAGCTGGTAATAACAAAGAAAAATCTGAACTGTCTGAAGAACTTGCCTTAAAACATAATGTAAGGACTGTTTACCATAATTCAGGTTTCTCAATTATAGAATAATATGACCAATGAAGAATTACAAAAAAAATTAGATTTACTAAAAACTAAATTAAGTAAAGCTAATAGGGAAAACGATACGGTAAGTATTGGCAAATATGTAGATGAGTTAAATGCTTTATGGGATGAAGCGAGTATTGAAATGTTTAAGAACGCCAAAAAAGATGGTATCTATACTGATAATGACTTGAAGGATTAGTATTATTTTATTAACTTTAATTATAAAAATAAACTTATGACTGAATTTGAAAAATATGTAAAAAGTGACTTTGGTGTTGGTTCTACTTCACTATATGATTACAAGAACTCTATGACTCCAATGGTTATAGAAGAAAGAGAGATGAGAGCCGTATCGATGAGTGTATTCGATAGGTTAATGATGGAAAGAATTATATGGTGCGCGGGACCGGTTAACGACAGAATGAGTACTATTGTTCAAGCACAATTAATGTTTTTAGACTCTATAGGTAGTGAGGACATTACCTTGCATGTTGATACTCCTGGTGGGAGTGTTAAATCTGGGTTAGGTATAGTAGATGTAATGAATTATATAAAATGTGATATGGCCACAGTAAATACCGGAATGGCTGCGAGCATGGGTTCTATATTACTGGGAGCTGGGACAAAAGGTAAAAGGTCTTCATTAAGATTTAGTAAAACTATGTTGCATCAAAGTTCTGGTGGTGCGGTAGGGAATATTCAAGACGCTAGAATTAGTATGGAGGAATGGGAAAAAACTAACTCTATCTTGTTCGAGTTGTTGGGTGGTTATTGTGATAAAGACCCTGTACAGGTTATGAAAGACTCTACAAGAGATAAATGGTTAACGGCTACAGAAGCTTTAGATTATGGTATTATAGATGAGGTTATTGGTAAAAAAGTAATTAATAAATCTTAAATATATTTATGGTAGTATGTTAATAGTGGAAGTAAGAAAAGGAAATATAGACGGAGCTTTAAAAAAACTTAGACGAAAAGTTAAACTAACTAAACAATCTTTTATCTTACAACAAAAAAAGCGTTTTATAAAAAAATCTTTTTCTAAAAGGTTACAACTTCAAAAAGCTATATATAAACAAAGGACCAAAGAACAAGAAGACTAAATTAAGTTGTTATCTTATTAACTAAGATTGTTTTTTCTCTAGGGGTAAGTTTATCCACACTTTGTCTATAATTTATATAATCGTTTACGACGTCTTCTAATGGCCTATCTTCCATCTTTGCTCTTCTTTCAAAACCAACCTTTTGTGCCTCTACTTCATGTTCTTGGGTATAATAATCAAAAGGATTCATTTCCTCATCTTTATTTATAATGTTAGGTCTGTTTGGGTCTAGCTCTTGTAGAACATGTTCTATTTCATGCCTTACATATTCTGACAATACTATTTGTAAAGACTCATAATCTTTTTCATTAAACTCTTTAGATATTAGGATGTCAACATAAATTGTATTATTATCTTCTCCTCCCATAGCAGAGTCTAATACAAAATTCTCTCCTTGTTCACCTTCTAATATATTAAGTTCTACATTAAACTCTAGTTCACCGTATTCATACTCATCACCATCTATATCGGTATAATAATCTGGTAATATAACGAAATCTTCTCCTCCCTCAAATAATGTTATAATTTCAAAAATATCTCTAACCACATCAGTTGTTGCTTTCTCAGCTATTTTTGACATATACGTAGTGGTATGTTCGTTGTCCTCTTTAATAAGTTTATTAAGTTTAATTTCTAACTCTACTAAAGATTTATAATTGGTTAGTTTTTTTTCTTTGGGATTATTAATGATGGAAATATTTTTATTGTACTTGTTTAGGGTCTCTACTAGTTTAGTGCCACTAAAGTTAATTTGTGTGTGTTGTTTTGCAATCCATTCTAGGTTTTCGTTGGTTGGTGATGGGTCTAGAAGAGACATTTCTCCTACCATTTCTTCTGTTAGTACATTAGAATATTTTTTATAAACCTTTTTTCCGTTAATATAAGCCTCCTCTATTATTTCCTCATTATCATCAACATCACTAACTCTTCTTAGTCTTTTTATAATACTATTAAAAACATTTCTCACATAAAATATTCCTACAGATAATAAAGCACTTTTTAGATACATGCCTAAAGTTACTATATCTAATGATTCTTCATTTATTAATTTTGTAGTGGCGTCTAATATGGGCGTTAGTAGAATAGTGTATCCCAATAGTTCTGTTAAAGATGATATAGCAAACCCGGCTTTCTCCCCAACCTTAATTGCTATATTTTTAAAATCTGTTAGTGTTTCTACAGTTTGAGATATGTATTTTTTTAGTCCTCGGTCTTTAACCATTTCAAAAACTTTTTTAACATCAGATACCGCGTCTACACCCATATATACCATTGCTGCTAAAAATATCAAAGTAATATCTGTTTCGGACAATACTGGATACCTACCTTCTAATAAATCTTTAGCCATTCCAAACATCCCACTAATACCAAACCCAAATGTTCCTACCATTTTTAGTTGGAAGTTTAAATCTCTCATAGTTCTTTGAAGATTGCTCATTTGGTCACCTGTTGGGTACTTATCCTGTTCATATATCCTGTCTGGTGCGTCCATTTCAAACTCAATTTGTGTTCTCGTATTGTCCCAATCTGCAGATGTTCTTTCACCACCTTCCTTATCATAATCTGTAGTGCCATCATCTACTAATTTGATTATGTTTGGGTACGTAGGGTCTTTAAGGTAGTCGGTAACGGGAACTCCTGCTCTTTCTAGTTCTCTCATAAAATTATAAAGGGTGTAGTAATCTTGTTTTAAGGTACCACCAGTTCTGTTTATTTGTTCAGAATTGGGTGATGGTGGAAACTCATCCATACATTTTCCCATACCAGATTCGTCAATACCATTCTCCCCACAATAATGTTTAAACTCATCAACTATTTCTTCTAATACATCAAATAATAATATTGCATGTATCCAATCTAAGTTTGTATTATCCAGTATCTCTAATTGGTTGTTGAGTGTTGGTAGTCCGTTGTCGTCAATTAATCTTAAATCAGACGTAGAGTAGTTATTAGCGTCATAGTGAACTATATCTGACCAATCCACACTAGAATCTATAAGTCCTAATTTTTTTCCTTCATGAACTGCATCTGCAAGAGTCTCCAAAGCATTCTCAAATTGACTACTTGGTCTATTAAAACTTTCTACATATGCTGATGGGTGATAGGTGTTATATAGACCCCTATATACCTGGCTACGGTATTTAGGCCATATATTATCTAAAAAATATTTTATGGGTTGGTTTTTATTATTGTCCATTACCAATAAATATCATAACTTACCTAAGTGCCTTAACTATTAAGTCAAAACATTCAGATACTTCGTCAAAATGTACGTCTGGAGTAAAAACATTACCTGTACCATTGTTTTCATCTGCTATTATTACGGTTGGGACAAATTCTACATTTAGTGCTTCACATAAGTCATCCCATTGTTTTTCCTCCTCATCAACGTCAACCATTTCGTACTGAATAGCTGCGTTATTTAACGAATTTTTTAATTCTGTACAATAAGGACACTCTTTTGTTGAGTATACTATCACTTTTTTTTGCATTTTAAAATCCTATTTTAGTTTTTTTATTATTGTCTATACCTAAATTATCTTCATAATTATATACGTCAGCTAAAGACATCGGTTCTGTTGGTTTATAGTCTATACTTAATGATTTAAATAATTTAATAGATTTGTCAAGAGATAAGTTATCAAATTGATATTCGGCAATCAATCTACCTTTCCTTAATAAAGCTTTATCTATTAATTGTCTTTCTGTATTAAAGGTTGCTACGATTTGTGTCTTTAGACAATCCCCGAGTATCCCGTCACTTAAATTAAGTAGGTTGGAAACTGCTGTTTCATTTCCATTGCCATTACGATTTCTAACTACCTTCTCAGCGTCTTCAATTATTAATACAGAATTTGGGTGTTTCATCATAAAGGGAACAAATTCTGGTGTTGCTAACATATCCACCATATTGTTAGGTAGAAAAATTACTTCTTTTTTTACCAATTTAGTTAAATTTCTAATATATGTTGTTTTACCCGTACCTGGATTGCCGTGTAATAAAATAATCCCTTTACCGTTTTTTTCATTAAGTTTAGTTACTATTTTATTAGAGATAACTTTAAATCCTTTGTTGTAGTTTTTGTCTAAATCTAACTTCTCTTTATTACTTATATCAAATTTTTGTAATGTTAAACCATATTCATCTTTAACTATTAGGCCTACTTTCTTATTAGTTTTGTCACTTTTAAATTGATTTACTTCTTGAATAAGGGTTTCAGTTAAACTTTTTTTTGTGTAATATATTGCCATCCAACCTTCTTTATCATCTTTAACATTTTCAACTCTAATTAAAAATTGTTGGTGTTGTTTAGATGCAAAAATTTTGGTCGTCCCTTCATTATTCTTATCACTCTTAAGTTCGTAATTTGCAATTAGTTCTAGATACTGACTTTTAGTTAGGTACTCTATTAGTTTTTTATAATCAAATGAATAATCATACCTTAAACTACTAGGTATAGCCTTGAATTTATCTCTGAAGTACGGTCCTACTGGAAATTCATCGGCGTATCCGCCTTCATAATATTGTATTTTTTCTTCTTTCATATTTTACTATTAAAACGGTAAATCTTCACCAAAGTCGTAGTGGAATCTTCCTCTGCTTTTTTCTATCTGACATTGTTTACCTGTTAATTTACATTCCTTAATAACTTGTGTTTTACCATAAATTTTTTCTTTACAAGCTTTTTTCATTTTTAAATTTAATAATTCTACAAATGATTGTAAATTGGTTCCTAGCGCAATGCCGTTAAATCTTGTTCTACTTTGTACGTTTACCATCTTTTTCGATTTGCCCATTGGTATAAACTCATTGGTTATCCTATTGTCGTTCTCGTCTCTTAAAGATATTATACATGTATCTTTGTGTTCTATGTAAGACTTGACACAATTACTTTGTACATGACTCTCGTCTCTATACTCATAAGTGTCTCTTAACACTACGGGTGTCATTTTATTTCCCTCTATAGTGATTGGTTGTTGTATGTGGTTTAAGAAATCTTTTTTATATATATGTGTTATAATTGTAGATTTATTAATCTCATCAACTAAATCTGTCCACTCTCTATGTTCTTGTACAAACTCTTCGTAAGTCTTTGCTTTTAATTTTGCCTTTATGCCTTCCCTTTTTAATCTAGGTTTTAATCTACCTAAATGGTCTGACAATATGTCGGAGATAATCATACTAATATCTCTCTCCAACCCAATGTCTGCATTGAGAAGTGAATTTAATATCCCTACGAAGTTTCTTTTTTCTGGTAATGACAAATCAAGATTAAGTTGCCACCCCAAGTTATACTTCTCCCTTAATAGTTCTGGGTTTAACTCTTGTATGAGTTGTATTCCTAATGCTTCCTTCATAAGGCTATATGACATAACACTTATATCCTTATAGGTGTTAAATAACTTAACCGCGAATTTA
>Ga0209756_1003672_pt1 | contig 12287 bp, 17 predicted proteins | sample ETNvirenome_6_85_FD_184071 | JGI IMG/M metagenome (GOLD analysis project Ga0209756, IMG submission 184071) | Marine viral communities from the Pacific Ocean - ETNP_6_85 (SPAdes) (version 3) | ecosystem: Environmental > Aquatic > Marine > Oceanic | place: Pacific Ocean | collected 2013-06-19
CCCGGGAGCATAACCACTACAACGACCACAACGACCACCACTCGAAGGCCCGGGCGGAGAGGTTGTATGGATGTCACTGCTTTAAACTTTGACCCGTTTGCGACTGTACAGGGTCCTGGTGATTGTAGATATGACTATGTAACAGTTACTTCTACTACTCCTGTACATACAACACCTCCTCGTCCTGGATTCCCTGGTTGTATGGATCCTGCAGCGCAAAACTATAACGAGATCGCGACCTGGGATGACGGGAGTTGTTACTATGGTGGAACAACAACTTCTACAACACCAGGAAAACTGATCCGCATTGGAAAGCCGGTCTGGGGGTGTACTAATCCAAGGGCTTGGAACCATAACCCGGCAGCGACTATAGACGACGGGAGTTGTCGATTCCGCCCGGTTGTTGGTTGTATGGACCGCAGGGCAGAAAACTTTAACGGGCGGGCGGTTATCCACCGGCAACAGGATTGTAGATATAAACCCGATCCGCCATGGCCGCCCGAGGGGGGGACGACAACTCCCCGTATCATTGTGGATGTCTCGACAACACCCTCTGCGGGTGTCTCGACAACACCACCACCGCGTAGGCTGGGATGCATGGATGATGGAAATCAGCGATGGTCTCGTTTTCCGGGAGTGCCGGCAACAAACTTTGACCCGTTCGCGACTGTAGATGACGGAAGTTGTATTTTTCCGCCTATTCTCGGTTGTACAGACGACACAGCTATAAACTTTGACCCGGCAGCCCAAGTCAATGACGGGAGTTGTAGGTGGGGTCCTATACGCGGTTGCATGGATGACACCGCCAGCAACTATAACCCGGCAGCGACCGAAGACGACGGGAGTTGTTCGTGGGTTGAAATACGCGGTTGTATGGATCCAAACGCTAACAACTTTAACGCGGATGCGACTATACATGACGACAGTTGTACGTATGATATACCTGGTTGTATGGACCCAGACGCCGACAACTATAACCCACGGGCCACTAAAAATGACGGAAGTTGTGAATACCCACCGGAGAGGCCGTGGGAGCCAGCTTCATGTGGCAGGCCTCAAATACCACGTAGTGGCACAGGTGATGATTTTGATGATTCTGAATCCGATGCAGGTTCCGGTGGGGGTGCAGGTTCCGGTGGCAGATAGCGCCAGCGGTATGTACCCAGGATCATAAAATTATTTAGTCTCTAGCATAAATAATTACATGCCTAACTCAGGCCCCATATACCCAGCACCGGTATCACCCTTAGAAGAGCCTTTTTATAGTGATGTTGACTTTAACACTAATATTACTAGATCAGGCCCGGGCGCGTTCCCATGGGATGGCGTTGCAACAACTTCACCGGTTACAACTCCGAGGCCTCTTGATGAAGAGGAAGTGCTTCGACAAAAGGCCGACTTGTGCAGAGAAGAAGAAGATTGCAAAAAGCTTGATTTCTAATAATTAAATTAGTGGGTAAGCTTACTATTGGTACTTGTGTATATGATGATTATGATGGTTTATTTTTTACCATTCAATCTCTTAGAATGTATCATCCGGAAGTAATGGATAGAGTTGAATTTGTTATTATAAATAACAACCCTAGTTCTAAATCCGGGCAAGAAATACAAAAATTTGTTACAGGGATTAAAGAGCCAACAACATATATTGAGTTCACTAAATATAATTCTCCTTTTTTAAAGGGAAAAATTTTTAATGTCGCTGAAACGGATTACGTATTAGTGTTAGATTGTCATGTACTGCTCGATCCCGGATGCTTAAAAAAATTATTAGACTTTTATGACCAGGGCAGAGATAATGGTAATTTGCTTCAAGGGCCTGTAATATACGACGATCTCGAGATTATCAGCACTCATTTTGATTTATCAAAATGGGGAAGCCACATGTGGGGAGCCTGGGCTACAGATGAACGGGGATATAATAAAGATGGCGAGCCATTTGAGATACCAGCTCAGGGCATGGGGTTATTTACATGTAGAAGAGATAGTTGGTTGGGATTTAATGAGAGATTTAGAGGGTTTGGTGGTGAGGAGGGGTATATTCATACTAAGTATAGGAACGCCGGGAAGAAAACTTTATGCTTACCCTTTTTAAGATGGCTTCATAGATTTGGCCGGCCAAACGGGGTGCCATTTAGACCTTTATTAGAAGATAGGTTTAGAAACTATATGATAGGGTTTCATGAGTTAGGTAAGAGTACATATGAAGTGGAAAAGCAATTTATGGGGGCTATATCAGATCAATATATAGAAAGAGTAAAACAAGAGATAGGAATTAAGACGAGTACTCAACAATGAAAAACAAATCTCTAAAATTACATAAAAATGTAGTAGTATTTTGTGTATCGTGTAAGGCTTATAAAGATAGAGTAAGTGCCTGTAGAGACACTTGGGGCAAAGAATTAACTGATAAAGGTGTAACTGTCTATTATGTCGTGGGGGACCCAGAACAGAAAGAAAAATTTAATGTACAAGATGATATTTTATATGTCAAATGTCCTGATTCATACGGAGATTTACCGGAAAAAACAAAACTATTAGCCGAATACTTTACAACTAATTATTTTCATATGGATTATATGTTTAAATGTGATGATGATACATATATTAATGTGGATAATTTTTTACAATACGATAAACAAGAAAATGATTATATTGGGTGCCCTGTTGCAGAGAATTCCGCTAGTGGTGGGGCTGGTTATTTTCTAAATAAAAAATGTGCCAGTATTGTTGCATGCTCTAACCTAACAACAGGAGCTGAAGATGTATTGGTAGGAGAAACCTTACATGCTCATAATATTAAGCTAACAGACGATCACGAAAAATTTAATGGTTGGACTTATGAATGGGGACAATCAGATACATGTGACCGTGGAGATATGGGTGATATAGTGCCTGAATATAATAAAATACGACACTTTGTTACTAATCACTTATTACGGTTGCCGGCTGAAAAAATGTACGAAATACACGACGTTATAAGCGTGGGTAAAAAGTCAGCTGAAGCGAGAGAGTTTATAATCAAATGTAGCAAAAAAGTTTTTCTTACCGGGGGATTTGGAAATAGACTAAACAATATATTAAATTATATTGATGAGTTAGACGATGTTACATTTGTGTGGCCAATTGATGGAAGTTGCGATGCATCTTGGGAAGATTTATTTTGTTTTCCTAAAATAAATACAATATACAATAATTTTTCACATTATAACGCTGCAACGATTTCAAACTATTCTTGGTCCTTTAACTATGAACACGATAAACATAAACTCGAACTAGCTAAAAAATTTATTAAATCACTAGTACCGTCTAAACAAGTAGCTGAATTAATGCCTTGGTTTGTCAGTAAACATACAACAGGGTATCATTTACGATTGCTGCACCCAAGAACTGTTACAAAAAAAATAATTAATATTCCACCTATGTCATTTATGGCAACTGACTCTGCAGAACAACGGGCTCATTGCCCGGATACAATACAAACAAAAGGCTCCGGAGGAACGTGGGACGGGTGTAGTAATATTAGAGATAAGCAGGGTGTACTTACAGCAATTGCAGATTGGTTTAGTTTATTTAACTGCAATAAAATAATTGAAATAGGCTTACCTTTTGAATCGTTAACTGATGCCACCCATAGCACCTTTATTGATGCTCATAGAATTGCAGGTTGTAATGTAATTAATAATACAAAACAATATTTAGATGATACATCAATTAAAGGTTCCCCAGAGAAGCCTCTACCTTAAGATCATGCTTCATAGAGTGAAATCTTTCATCAATATATTTCTGAAAAGCTAAAGGCTTAATCCACTTATCACTATCAATATCTACATCTGCTTTACTATCTACAACTTCAAGAGCTTCGATTAAACAACACCATCTTACTAGCTCGTCAAACTCCATGGTTTTAGTTGTACCATCTTTAAGATTAAAAGTATATTTGTTCATATTATAATATTATTATAGCTGTGTTCCTTCAGCATACTCAGAGGTTATCTCTACGTCGTCATTAGCTTGGAGCTCTTGCTCTATCTTTCCGGTTACTAAAGCATTACTCTCGGTATATATAGGCTGCGTTAACAACGTGGGAGTGAGGGTTATCTCTACTCTAAATTCATTACTACATTTTTCACAAACATATGTTTCTTCTAAGTTAAGAAAAATATTAGTATTATATGTGTAATTACCACATGGGCATGCTATATTAACCTCACTTAATTCCAACAATTGTTGAATCTCTTGTTCAAATTCCCCGGTAAGCTGTTGCACCTTATTAATTTTAAAAGAGCTATACACAAAAGCAATAATAAACTGAATTATAAAAGCTAGTATAAGTGTCTCCCAAAAACCAAATACATTTCGCAGTCCGTATGCAAACCCTACTGAAATAATAAGTGTAATGATAATCGACCTTAGAAAAGTCATATACCTATTTTAGACAGATCTTCGGGAATATCAAGTATCATTATTTGGGTTATTTTATCTATCTTATCGTGAATTAAATCAATAACCGCGTCTGGTATCTCTTCGCTTTGTTTTGCGTTGGATAGCATATTTCTGATATTAGCTAAAGATACGAATATATTTCCTAAGGCTTGAGTTATTTGCTCAACCTCATGAGGTAAAATAGGTGGTGCTTTTTGATGCTTTTCGTTATCTTTATAAATGTCCATTTGATCTTGAACGTTCATATTAAACGTTATAGGTTTATCATCTGGAGTTATACTATAAGGAAATTCTGTGTCAGGCATGTAATTATTTATGCTAGAGACTAAATAATTTTATGACAAAGTTCGAACGTCGTTTTTTTAAATCTCTCAATGAACAAACAGAAGAAGAGAAGGTAGCTTTTGAAGCTGAACTTGATGATGATACTGATGCCGGGGAGTTTGATGTTAATGTTGATGTTGATGAAACAGTAGTCGAAGATGATCCAAATGTAAAAGCTGCTTTAGCTGTTAGTGAACGTAACGAAGCTATGAGATCCACGCTTGAAGGTTGGGTTGGAGAAATTGAAGTATTTCTAGAATACTTAAATGGTTCGACACCAGACTCTATTCAAACTGTTTTAGCTTCATCTGAAGCTGATACAATCTTCGATCGAATGAAAGCTTCAGAACAGCGTAAAATTGCTAGAGTTGCTACTGAACTTGCAGCGCTCAATGAGTCTTTTAAAGGGTATCTTGCACAAACTGGAAATGCTCAATTTAAATACGTCTGATTTCGATATTTTTTAATTTCAGATAACTTTACAATACCTTTGATTCCGTCAAAGGTATTTTTTTCTATAAATTTCCATTTGATCTCATCTATTTTGCATGCTATTGCAATGTCATTAAAATCTTTAAATCTTTTGCCAAATTTTTCCGGCCATATAAACACCCTCTCTCCTTGTTTAAGAAGAGCTTCGGACTTTACTAAGGCTGCTTGATCGACCCACTGTGAGTCAAGGATCCACGTTTTGTCGAAGAATTTAAGCCTTGTATTTAACTGTTCTTCCTGTCGTTGTGTAAATGATTTACCTCGTTCAGTAATACCTGCAACAGCAACAGAATTTTTTGTAAAACATGCATTAATAGGTCCTTCAAAAATGTAAACGCAATCATGATCACTACTTATTCGATCAATATTGAACAAAGTTTTTTCCGCATTTATCTTTCCTAAGTATTTTGGCTTTGTTTTCTTATCTTTATTTAAGACTGTTCTAGTTTGATAAAATTCAATCTCATCACGCTCATTAAAAAACGGTATAATAAGTCTATTCTTATGTACCATATCTGTCAACGATACATATAACACTTCAGGTTTATTTACTGCGGTATCTAACCGCCTTTCGGTAATAAGGTGTCGAACAGCTCTAACAATATTGTTGCTATCGTAATAGTCAAGCTGAAACTTATCAGACAAATTAATAGAATCCTTAGGTAGGGTTTCGACTTTAAAAGTTGGTTTAGTTTTTTCATCTTTTTCAATTATATCTTCTGCACTAGGAATATGCTCCTTTAATTCTTTAATAATTTCCTCATCGCTGCTATTTGATACTTCTTTAATCCATCTTAAAGGCTTTCCAGACCAACCGCAATTGTGACAAAATATATTTTCGTTTTTAGGAATATAATAACACCGTCGTTTTTTACCTAAAGACTTACCTTCTCTGCAGATAGGACAACTGCAGTGATATACATTGTTAAATTTGTTATACTTTGGATAAAGACCTAACTCAAAAAATTTAAGTATAACAAAGTCTTCAGGAAGCGATATCATTTAGTTTATTATAAAGGGTTTTCATAAAAAACAAATTATGCCAGTCTTCTTTTTTATCTAAAATACGCTTAAAAGAATATTCCTCACAGTACTTAAGAAACGTTTTATAACAGGGATTAACTTTAACCTTTAATTGTTCCTTATAATATTCTTTTTCTTCTTCCAATTCATTGTACTTATCTAAACAAAATATATCAGCATTACGTTGAAATATTTTATGTTCTTTTTCTGTTAAGATATACCCAGTATCTTTAAGATATTTTTGAACGGTCTTTTTTCCGAACCCCCGGATGCCAGGCACATTATCAGACGCGTCGCCTATTAAACACTTTGCTGTATACCATTCATCAACGTTTTGATATCCAGTCTGCTCTTTAAAATTATTGTCTTCAAAGAATTTTTTACGTATGGGATCATATAAAGTACACTCAGAACTAACCAACTGCAAAAAATCTTGATCTACCGAAACAATAACCTTGTTACCTTCGTGCTCTTTACAAATATAAGCAACAATGTCATCTGCTTCTAGCTGACTAGGAAAAATAGAGTTAATCCCCATTGAATATAGTATGGATTTAATTACCTCATTATTCTCATGCGGTGCTTGATCCTTGCTCCGATTACCCTTATATTCCTTTAAAATGCTCTTGCGTATATTAGGTGTGTGGTCTTTTTTTTCATCCCATACAAATATAGTACTATCCGGAACAAACTGCTTCACGTAGGAGCTTACAGCGTTGAGTGTAAAGTATATATGAAAGTTACTTACCTGGTACTCCGTGTGTATATTGGTCTTTTTCGACTGGGCTTTTGCTGTATAATACGTTCGGTGTATTAAGTTGTTGCCGTCTATTATCAGAGTTTTCATTTTTATTATACTGAGCCTCAATAACAGAATAAACGTCTTCAGGTAGCTCTTCTACAAATTTAATTATATCACTGTTCCTTCCGCTTTCAAATGACTCTGTCGGGACTTTTATGTTTTTCATCGACGGTAATGATAAGCATCCAATAAAACTTTTATGTATATCAACTACAGCAAACATTTGACCCACATAATCTCCTGTCTCTATGGCGTATATATGTTTTTTACAACAATTCATCTGGTCTCGGAGGTATACCTTTTATTGAGTGAACTTCTGTAGCAAAGTATTTTAATAGGAAAGAATTTAACGCTTCATTTTTCTGTGGGGTGTTAGCTGCTCTTAAATCTAGATGATTTCCATTAAAATCATACCCCAATAATATATAGCTATCTAGATATTCGCATAAAATATGGGATAATCTTGTTGCTAGATCTTGTCTCCTCTTAAATGTTTTACGATCTTTAATATTATCTTTAAGGGCTCGTTCGACCATCTCTCTTAATTCTTCATCTTCTATAGAGTTTTGATCATGGTCCTCTTTCATATTATTATTTATTCAAAAACTGGTTATCTATCTTCTGTCCAACACCCCTTTTAAGGAGCCTTTGAACTACAACTTCGATTGAATCGGTTTTTAAGCTGAAGTTATTGTTAAACAATTGATTACCGTCGTTAAACGTAAATAAATACTCACCTTTAAATGGGGTATTTTCAAAACAAGTAATATATACTGAAGCTCCGGACGGATCTACCAACACAGTCCATTTTCTAGGATCTAAATCGCTATACTTATTAAATATTTTTAAAGTTATAAAATCATTATCTTTTAATCTTTTAATAAAATATCCCGCGGTTTTTAATTTATTCTTTTTTTGATTATTCATTATTGAGTTAACGCTGAAATTATATATCTTAATTTAATGTCACTGTCCTCAATATCAAATACAACTACTCCATATTCTGTATTTATCTTTACCCTTATATCGTCGTTTAATAGTGAAATAAGTCGCATATTATCTAAATTAATAGAAATTGGGTCTAAACTAAAATCAACTTTACCTAGGCTTAAAGTAAAATTATCAGTATTATGTCTCGCCCTATCTGTAAGCTCGGCCATTAACAGGTTATTTTCAGTATAAAAATATATTTTATTAGTCTCACTAGCAAACGTGCTTCCTTTATAAAGACGTTGTATAGTGGCTTTGTTTAAGTTAAAATTAACATTAAATTCAAATTTGTTAATTTTATCTAAATTAATATTTGGTTTTGTTATAAACCCTTCTTCGTATAAATGATATTTAAACTTTACACCGTTACCGCTATATTGTAAATTATTTGGATTAACATCGATATGTATAGATTCTTCTTCTATAGTATCTAATACATACCTTAATTTTTTAACATCGGGTATATTTAATGTATCCTCAAATTCAAAATCAGATTTATACACACCATGAAGAATTAATGTGCTGTCTAGGCTAGAAACTAAACTAATCAGCTTGTCTTCTTTAACATCTAAAATTACACCAGCATCGTTAATCTTAGATAACGCATCTAAAAATTTTAGATATTCACCCTTGTTTCTTAGCTTTAGTGTCTTTGCCATTATCTAATTTTAGACTAATACCCTTTAAAAGCAAATTTTGCTTTTCAATTAAATTAATAAGCTTATCTATTTTTGAAGGCTCGGTGAGATTAAATTCAAGCTGATCTGGATTTTGTACATTATCTTCTACTTGTGGTGTAGATAATGCAGCAATCTCTCGCGCAGCTTGTTCCGGTGTAACGGGAACTACTTCCTGTGCAGCTTCTTGTTGTGGAGCTTCTTGTTGTGGAGCTCCTTGTTGTGGCTGGCGCGTCACAGTAGGTAGTCTTGCAGTTTCTTCAAAAACCTGTTTGATGTGTTGTGAACTAGGTTGAAGATTACCTGAATCATTGGCAAGCATTTGATCCTGTTGATGGGCTTGACCATAAGTTTGTCCCATAAACTGCATAACAGCAGCTTTTTCTTCTGGGGTCATTCCTGGTTGCATATTACAGGTCTTTCAACAATTCGTCAATATCTTCTTCTACCGTATCACTAGCAACTCCAACCGGTTCTGGCTCTGTAGGAGTTTCAGCTGGAGTTGGAGTTGGAGCTGAAGTCTCTGGTGGTGTGTCATCAGTCTTACAGTAGTAATGCTCATTAAGCATGCCCTTAAGATCGTCATATGACTTAAGAGTAAACACCTCAGAAAGATCAAACCCTCCATCATAAATATCTTTTTGCTCATCTTCCGAAAGATTAATTTTACCAGCAGTAGTAAATCTTGAAGATACATAAGTTGGAAAATCGCCTTGCTGCTCAACTTTAATTTTAAAGTTTACACCATCAGGCCCAAGATCAAAAATACGAGGACCGAATTCTTCAGCATCTTCACCTTCAATAGCTTCAGTAATAATCTTTTGAAGTTGTTTGCCATAACGAAGAATCTTTACTTTGCCGTTATTATCCGGATTTGCAGGATCGTCAACAACGTAAATATTAACCAACCACTTCTCAAGGCGGCGAATAGCTTGCATTTTTTCTTTTTCTTCTTCAGAACCAGTTCGCAGCACACGAAAGCGCTCTTCAGAAATAGGATCTCGCTCACCAAACGTCTGAGGGCTTAATGTCTGAACATACTGGCCAGTCGCGTAAGAGTTCCATCCATGATTGTAATAATGAAAGAATGTCTTACTGGCATCTTTAGCATAAGGTAAGAGTCTTACCGTGTAAGTGTTACCTGCTTTAGTAGGCATAATCTCGTTAAATGTAGCCGACCCCCTACTCTCAGAACTAGCTAACGCGTCTTTAATTGATTGAAACATTGAAGTATTAAACGTACTCATGCCATAATTATACTACCTACACACTAAACTTCAACAGCTTTTGTTGTATTATTTCAATTCCTTTTTTAGCTTTTTCCTTAAGCGATTTGGAACTTACAAATTTAACCCGAGTCTTGGAATAAAGATCCGTAAAATCTTTTATAAACCAATCGAATATTTCTCTATCTTTATTTTTTACAACTCCATCCATATCAAAAGCATGTAATGTATAGAAATTAATTTTATGATCCTTTAAATGCCAAAATATTTCGGGAGTTGCTCCTTCCCGGGAAATTTGTGCACCGGTTTCTGGAACATATGTTTTATACTCCGTGAGTGTTATTTTTTTATCGTAGCAGTAATTGTAAATAAATTTTAAACACTTTTTAAGTGTATCGATACTTTCTTCACTATCAGGATCTTGGACCTCTTTATCTTTACAGTAGAGCGAATAACACCTTATCGCTTTACGTGTATTAAAGAACGTTAAATCAAAATAATTATCCGGACCATATATCTTGTATGGTGCTATAAAAAAATCACTATAATTTATATGCGTATATTTTGATAAAAGTAAATTTAGCTTCTTTAAGGCTACCTCGTCTTTACTTTCTATGTTATCAAAATTTTGTCTTAGTCTTACCGGCTTGTTTTTTGCCTTACGAGAAGCATATAAATGGCTATTATATATTGACTTCTCTTTTTCTGTAATCATAAGTCTATATCGGAATGGGAATTAAGGAACTTTGTAATATATTTCGATTTGGTAATAGAAGGCTCAAAGTCTATAAATAGTTTAACTACATCAAAGTTAGTTTCAATGGTTAAAAGTTCCTTAAGAATATTTCTTATTTTTTCCTCCTGTAGAACTAATATAAAAATATTTTGGAGTGATAGTTTTTTGCCTTTTAATTGCGCGCAGAATGTACAAAAGCATAATAATAGATGCTCTGTTTCGTCTTTTATAAGAGTGCTAGATGGAGCCTTGGGTGTATTAATAATTAACATGCGGTAAATTGTTTGGTTAAGGTTGCAAACTGCTCCGTTAGTCTCCCTCCCGCTGCAGCAGCATGACCGCCGCCTTGACATAGGTTTTTAGCTAAAATACTTACATCTACATCACAGTTTTTAGATCTTCTAAATGAAACTGCTTTAGCTTGTGAGTTAACTATTATACCGATATCAGCATCATACTTTTTAATTAAAAAATGAGCTAGCTCATCAACCGCGTAGTTAGCAAATGTCGCGACTACATTATAACCTTTTATCTGGCCTTTAAACACGCGACCGCTTTCAACCTGGTCTTTAAATTTTTTAAAATATAACTTAACAGCATTCTTTTCATGTAATGTAAAGTCTCTGTACCCATCAGAAAATGCTGAAATAAACTTTTCCGTTTTTGGGGAATTTAGATTATAGTAAATAGCGTTTAATTTAAGTGATTCTTTATATTGTGTATCGTACCAATCATATGTACCAATATACTCAATTAGCAATAATTGCTCATTGGTTAAATGTAGCAAATGGTCTCCAAACTTATCAATAATTAAATCAACAGTTGACCGATAACCGTGGTCCGGATAACCTTGTATTATAGTTTTAGCTTTACTATATAAGGCCTTATTTTTAATATGGGCTTTATGTGTATCAATAACAACAACATTATCTCTATCCGCTAACTTAATTTGCTCTGGAGTTAGGTTTAAATCAACAATAAAAACTCTATCGTAGTGGTCTAATGATTGTAAGGCGCCTTTAAATTTACCCGTAAACATATATTCCGAAACATCATTAATATTAAATGCTTTGGCATCTTTATATAACCACTTTAATACAAGAGCTGAACCAGCTCCATGTAAATCAGTATCAGTCCATACCTGAATGTTCACTACAATTATTTATAAAAAGTTCCTTATGATGCAAGTCCAACGAGGGCGCTTAGGGTTTCCATACTATCATCCTCAAATTCTATATCATCTGCTTCTTCAATTGAAAGCGTAGGGTAATTTATGCGCATCGCCTGTGTCATTCCTCGAGGGCCATACCGATTTTTCATCATCCCCAATCTTATAATTCCTAATTCCCTGTCTTCTTCATTTTGGAAAATAGACACAATTACATCTGCTGTCGCAGCTAAGCCGATTGACTCTGAAATAGTAGCTAAGTCGGGGTTATCAGTGTCAAACCCTGCTCTGTTTAATTGTGTTGCAGAAATAATAGGGCAATTAAAGAGATAACTCATAGCACGCACCTGCTCTGTAACATGTTTGATCCTTTCATATGAATTATTACCCATTGTTGAGTGCA
>Ga0209756_1003674_pt1 | contig 12281 bp, 11 predicted proteins | sample ETNvirenome_6_85_FD_184071 | JGI IMG/M metagenome (GOLD analysis project Ga0209756, IMG submission 184071) | Marine viral communities from the Pacific Ocean - ETNP_6_85 (SPAdes) (version 3) | ecosystem: Environmental > Aquatic > Marine > Oceanic | place: Pacific Ocean | collected 2013-06-19
AAAGAAAGTTGCAACAAATACTTGGCATCTTGTTGGTGACTTGGGTTAGATTAATTATATTATTTGGAAGCTTTCATGCTTGGAATTAAATTAGGAATTTTTTCAGAATTGGATGCTGCTGCTGCTGCTGAAGAAGATACTGCTGCTTTTTATGGTGGCAGAGGTGTTTGGGGTGGTGGAAGTTCCTATTCTAACATCATAGACTACGTAACAATTGCTACGACTGGTGATGCAACTGATTTTGGTGATTTGACTGTTGGAAGAGAGTACCCTGGTGCTTGCTCAAACGGAACCAGGGGTGTTTGGGGTGGTGGATCTTCGAATGTTATAGATTACGTAACAATTGCTACGACTGGTGATGCAACTGATTTTGGTGATTTAACTAGCAGTCAGCACAGCGCGGCTGCTTGCTCAAACGGAACCAGGGGTGTTTGGAGTGGCAAATCCAATTCCAATCCCATAGACTACATAACAATTGCTACACCTGGTAATGCAACTGATTTTGGTGATTTAACTGTTGGAAGACATTATGCGGCTGCTTGCTCAAACGGAACCAGAGGTGTTTGGGGTGGAGGATATAGCGGCACCTTTAATGCCAAGTACAACACCATAGACTACGTAACAATTGCTACGACTGGTAATGCAACTGATTTTGGTGATTTAACTTCTACACAAACGCAAGTTGGTGCTTGCTCAGACGGAATCAAGGGTCTTTGGGCTGGAGGTTACTACTTTCTTACTACCATAGGCTACGTAACAATTGCTACACCTAGTGATGCAACTGATTTTGGTGATTTAAGTGCTGGAAGACACAGCACTGCTGGTTGCTCAGACGGAACCAAGGGTCTTTTTGGTGGAGGGCAATGGAGTCAACCTATAGACTACGTAACAATTGCTACACCTAGTGATGCAACTGATTTTGGTGATTTAAGTACTGGAACGAGGTATGGCCCTGGTGCTTGCTCAGGTGACTAAGTAAAATGCATAAAAATAAAGATTTTGATATTAAAAAATAAATAGGAATTAAAGTTATGTTAACACAATTTGATGAAATCATAGAAGTAGTATTACACCACGAAGGTGGATATGTAAATGATCCACAAGATCCAGGTGGGGAAACCAATTTTGGAGTTGCCAAAAGAAGTCATCCCGATGTAGATATCAAAAATCTCACTAAAGATGGTGCGAAAGAAATCTATAAGGAACATTATTGGGATGCTAATAAAGTAGATGATTTACCAGATGAATTAAAACATATTTATTTTGATATGTGTGTAAATCAAGGTCGTGGACGAGCAGTTAAAATTTTACAAACAGCAGCTAATGCAAAAGGTGCTGGATTGAAAGTAGATGGTGGGTTAGGACCAAAGACAATTGGTGCTCTTGATGGGGTTGAATTAGACAGAGTTCGTGCTTATCGTATAAAGTATTATGCTGATTTAGTTACAAGAAAACCAGATTTGGAAAAGTTTTACTTTGGTTGGTTTCGTAGAGGACTTGAAGTTTAGATTGTTATATTTATAGGTATGGGAGTATATCTATGTCTATACCAAAATTAATAGATTTAATAGCAGAAATAAAAAAACCAAAACGAATTGGTGGAGTCATTGTTAAATCTGAAGGTAAGATTTTACTACTTCGTCGTTCTGAGGTTGCTGGAAAATATCCTAATTTTTGGTCGCCACCTGCAGGACATGTTGAAAGTGGCGAAACATCTAAAGAAGGTGCACATAGAGAGTTTCAAGAAGAAACAAAGCTTGACATTGACCCCAATTCTTTAGTATATTTAACTACGTTGAAAGACTCTAAGTATAATAGAATCTTTAGATTATATACAGTTGAATTACAAGGGCAACCAGAACCAGAACTTGATGAAGAACATTCTGATTGGGGTTATTTTGATACTAAGGCATTACCACATCCTATAGAAGATAATCTTAGACAAGAATTGGAATTAAAAATATGAGTTTAGAGAAATTAGTAGAAGAAATAACTAGACCAATACTACAAGAAGGTGTAAACGATCCAGGTATTTTAAAAGCTGTATTTCTTGCTGGTGGACCTGGAAGTGGTAAAGGATTTGTTTCTCAAGGTTTATTTGGAATACCAAAGAAAGTTAATGTATCCGCTCACGGATTAAAACTTGTAAATCAAGATAAAGAATTAACTCGTATGTTAAACAAATACGGATTCGGTACAGATTTAGATGATATGCCAGATGAATTATTTAAACAACTTACTGATCCTGATTATGAAGATTATAGTGGATTGAGAGGAAGAGCAAAAGAATTAACTGCTGATAGAAAGAAGATGTACATGAATGGTCGATTGGGAATGATTATAGATGGTACAGGACATAAATACGATAAGATAAAAAAACAAAAGAAAGAATTAGAAGAAATTGGTTATGATTGCTATATGGTTTTTGTTCATACTGATTTAGATGTAGCACAAAAAAGGAATATGGAAAGACCAAGAAAACTTAATCCTGAATTAGTAGAAGAAAGCTGGAATGAAGTTCAGAAAAATAAAATATACTTTCAAGGATTGTTTGGTAATGTTAATTTTATGATGGTTGATAATTCTAATACTTTAAGTGAGAAACAAGCATTCAAAAAATTTAATATGTTGGTTAAAAAAGGCATTGGTTCTTTTATTAAAAAACCAATTAAAAACTATCGTGGAAAAAAATGGATTGCAAAACAAAAGATAATGAAAGAAAATGCAATCGTAGGTGGTGATGGAGTTATTCAAGGAGAACCATCAAGGAAAAAAGTTAAAAAGAATAAAACGAATTCAATGAGTGGATATAAAAAAGTTACTGAAAAAATGGATAGAAAAACACAACTTAAATATAATAAGTTACATAAAAAAAGAATGGAGTTGATTAGAAAGTATGGTGGATTTGGACCACAAGCTGGTAGTTATAAATTAAAAATGAAAATTAATGATTTAGAAAAACAAATGAAAAAATTAAATGAAGATATTAATGAAGCTAAAGTTAAAAGATTTTGGGTATTTAAAAAAGACATATCTAAAGTAAATAAACTTATTGATAAGAATGTTAAATTTGATAAAGTTAAGAAACTTAAAGGTAGTGGTAAAGAAGCCGGATTTTATAATGTTGCTGGCGGTTACGGTAAAATTATGAAAGTACTTGATAGGTTAGATAAAGCTAATATTTATTGGGCTGTTCCAATGGGAAACGAATCTGTAAATGAAGTTATACAACCATCAAAGGCATATGGATTTTATAAGTTAGAAAAAGGTAAAAAAATTATTCAGTTTAAAGGTTCAAAGAGTGCTGCTCGTAGTGAATTGAAAAAAGCTAGAAAGAAAGATCCAAAAAGTAAATATCAACTTATTCAAACATATAAAAAAGATGTAGGTGATATATTTGAACAAGATGATAAAGCTCAATTGATGAAACTATACACTAAGGCTATGAAGATGATGCCAGGTAGTCCTAATCAAAAAAAGGTTAAAAAACAAATTGACACACTACGAAAAAAATTAAAAATGAATGAGGAAAAATCGAAGATTAAAAAAGTCATTGGAATATACGGTGGTAGATTTCAACCATTTGGTCCACATCATTTAAAAACATTTAAGTGGTTAGAAGCACAAGTTGATGAAGCTTACATAACCACAACTGATATAAAAAAACCACCAAGACATCCAATGAATTATAAAGAGAAAGTTCGACATATGGTTAAAATGGGTGTTCCAGCAAATCGTATTGTAAAAGAAAAAGTTCCTTATGTAGCAAAAAATACTTTGAAAAAATACGACAAAGATACTACAGCAGTTATTTATATTTTCGGAAAGAAAGATGCTGGAAGATTAGCTGGAGGAACAAAGAAAAGTGGTGGAAAGACATACTACCAAGATTATAAAAAGAATAAAGGTAATTTAGAGGGATTTGAAACACATGGGTATATCTTAACAGCTCCACACGTTAGTGTAAATGTAGGTGGTAAAGAAGTAAGTGGAACTGTAATGAGACAACTTTTAGGTTCACCTGAATTTGATGCTAAAGAAAGACCAAAATTATTTAAAAAAGCATTTGGATATTATGATAAAGGTGTGTATAATATGATGACGAATAAGTTCAAGAAGTTATTTGAATTTTATGTTCATTTGTTTGAAAGTTCTAATACACAAGGTGGTGGGGTGGATGATGGACCAACTTTTTTATCAAGTTTAAAATCATATCGTAATAGAGCCGAAATAGAAGCTGGTAAATTAGGTTGGGAAATTGCACATAATTTAATTGACGATGATTATTATTATAGTCAAGATTTTGGTTTTGTTAAAGATACAGAATATCCAAAAGGACCAGTAGATTCTGTTTCATTTGGTCCAGCTGGAACTCAAGAGCCAAGTGCTCAAAATTTAACTGATTATGTTGGTACTGAATTGTGGAATAAATGGTTAGATCATATAGATATGATTTTAAGAAATCAAGAATATGAATATGTGGATAGTATGGCAAAAGAAAGAAAAGTTATTGTTAAAGATAGCCCGAAAACTGCAAAACAACTTGATGCTGAAGAACCAGAACCAGTAGATGTTAATAGAGGAAATGAACAACATGATGATTTAGAAATTGTAAAAGAAGTTTTATCATTAGCAGAAGTGTCGAAGAAAACTAAGATTTGGAAACAGAGATTGATGAGGCGTGGTATTAGGATTAGATATTCAAGAGAAGAAGCTGAAAAAGATTTGGCTCAAAAATATGGAGGTAAAGGTCATGTTGCGGCTAAAAAGTTTGGATTTAGAAAGGCTTATTATGCAGTACCAAGTGTTACTAATAAACCAAGTGAAAAACCAAAACTTGTAATTAATAAACCAGAAATGGAAAAATTACATAGAGATAAGGAAATAGATAAAGGTAGATTAAAAGTTGTATATAAAGAAATACTTAATTCAAAAAAATTAAGAAACGGAAAGGAGTTATTATTAATGGGAGGAGCATATGGTCATATGAGTCATCCGTTTGATGACAAGGATTTGACATTCGGTGATTTGAAGAAAATTATTGAATTAGGATTAGGTGGTCAACTTAATCGTGAAGATAATGTAAGTGAAAAACTTGACGGACAAAATCTTATGATAAGTTGGAGAGATGGTAAATTAATTACTGCTCGTAACAAAGGACATTTGAAAAATAAAGGTAAAACTGCATTAGATATAAAAGGTGTAGAATCAAAGTTTAAAGGTAGAGGTGATATTAGAAATGCTTTTGTTTTTGCAGTAAGGGATTTACAAAAAGCAATTAAATCGTTAAGTGTAAAACAACAAGATAAGATTTTTGGAAATGGTTCAAAGTGGATGAATCTTGAAGTATTATGGCCAGCGAGTGAAAATGTAATTAATTATGATGTTACTCAGATTGTATTTCATGGAGCATTGGAATATGATGATAGTGGACGAGTAATTGGGCAGGCAAAAGATAGTGGAAGAATGTTACAAGGAATGATACAACAAGTAAATCAACATATACAAAAGAAGTATAAGATTGGAAAACCAAATTTTTTAACAGTTCCTAAACATCAAGATTTTGGAAAAATGAAAGATAAGTTTCATGGTAGATTAAAAAAATTACAAAATCAATTTGCTCTTAAAGATAACGATACTCTTGCACTTTATCATCAAAAATTTTGGGAAGAATATATTTACAATGCTTCAAAACAGTTTAAGTATAAAATACCAACTAATGTTTTGAAACGATTGACAAAACGATGGGCATTTTTTGACAAATCATATAGTGTAAGAGATATAAAAGCTACAGTTAAAAATGATAAGTTTATAGATTGGGTATTAACAACTGATAAAATTGACCATTTAAAAATGACACAAGATAATATGAAACCATTTGAAACATTGTTTTTTGAAGTTGGTGCTGAGATAATGAAAAATATTGATGGATGGTTAGCGGTTAATCCTAAACAATCAGTTCAAAAAATTAGGTCAAAACTAAAATCATCAATATCAAACGTAAGAAGTGGTGGTGATTTGAAGAAGTTAAATAAACTAAAACAACAATTGAGTAAATTAGATTCAATTGGTGGTTTGGATGCTATAGTTCCAACTGAAGGAATAGTATTTAAATATAATGGAAAGGTTTACAAGTTTACAGGTGCATTTGCTCCTATTAATCAAATAACAGGCATGATGACGTTTTAATGAGTAATATAGAAAAAATACAAAAAATGGTAAAGGGTGTTTATAAACGTCCAATACAGATTGGATATGAATCTAAAACAGATTTACAACGAAAAGAAGGTGAAGAATGGGAAGACCATAATGGACGTAAGTGGAAGATAGAAAATGGTAAAAGAAAACAAATTACTAAAGTTCCACCAAGAGGATTTGATAAGTGTAATGATTGTGAAAAGTTAATATTAAAAGATATTGACCAGAATACATACAATAGAATGCAGAGATGTTATTATTGTCAACTAGAATTTGAAGCAGATTTACATCGAAAAGGTGAGTGGCAAAATTGGGTAAAGGAACAGGAAGAAAAACGATGGGAAACTGTATTAAAAGAATATGAATCAGAAATGGAATTAAATAAAGATACTAATCCATTTGATAAAAGTGTTGCTAATGCTTTATCAGATGAAAATATAAAGAATTATAATGAGTAATTTAAAACAAGCAATTAAAAAAGAATATGTGAAATGTGTTCAAGATTCATCATATTTTATAAATAAGTTTTGTGTAATTCAACATCCACAGCGTGGAAAGATTAAATTTAAATTATATCCTTTTCAAGAAGAAGTGTTAAAAACATATCAAGAAGAATCTTATAATGTAATTTTAAAATCACGTCAGTTGGGAATATCAACACTTACTGCTGCTTATTCTTTATGGTTGATGTTATTTCAAAATGATAAGAATGTGTTGTGTATTGCTACTGCAAAAGATACTGCAAAAAATCTTGTTACTAAAGTTCGTATTATGTATGATAATTTACCATCATGGTTAAAGACTCAGATTGTTGAGAATAATAAATTGTCGCTTACATTTAAAAATGGATCACAAATAAAAGCAATTGCATCTAATGAATCTGCTGGTCGTTCTGAAGCACTATCTTTATTGATACTTGATGAGGCCGCTTTTATAGAAAGAATTGATACGATATGGACTGCTGCTCAACAGACTTTGGCTACGGGTGGAGATTGTTTAGCTATATCTACACCAAATGGTGTTGGTAATTGGTTTCACAAAACTTGGGTAGATGCGACGGATGGGTTAAATAAATTTCATACGGTAAAATTACATTGGTCTGAACATCCAGAAAGAGATCAAAATTGGAGAAATGAACAAAATACTATTTTAGGACCAACAAAGGCAGCTCAAGAATGTGATGCTGATTTTTTAAGTTCAGGTCAATCGATTGTTGATCCAAAAATATTAGAATGGTATAAAGAAAATATGTGTTGTGAGCCGACAGAGAAAAGTGGGATTGATAGAAATTTGTGGATATGGGAATATCCAGATTATTCAAAACAATATTTAATTTGTGCGGATGTGGCTCGTGGTGATGCTACTGATTATTCAGCAGCACAAGTTTTTGAATTAGAGTCATTAACACAAGTAGCTGAATATAAAGGTCAATTAGGAACAACCGAATTTGGTAATTTTTTAATTGAACTTTCTACAAAATATAATGATGCTTTATTGGTTGTTGAAAATAATAATATAGGATGGGCAACATTACAGACTATTATTGATAGAGGTTATGAAAATTTATTTTATCAAGATAAAGATCATATGATTGTAGATGCAGAACGTCAGTATACAAACAGATATAGACATACTGATAGAAATAAAATTCCAGGTTTTACTACTACAGTAAAAACTAAACCATTGGTTGTAGCAAAAATGGAAGAATATACACGAGAGAAAATGGTCAATTTGAAGTCAACACGATTAATTGATGAACTTTTTGTATTTATATATAAGAATTCAAAGATGGAAGCTCTTGATGGGTATAATGATGATTTAGTAATGTCTTATTCTATTTTATTGTGGATAAGAGATACTGCAATAAGAATACAGTCAGAACGTTCTGAATTTCAGAGTAGTTTAGTGAATTCAATTGGAAATTTAAATAAAAGAGAGCCTATTATGACACCAAATAGGCCTAAAGAAAATCCCTGGGAAATGGATATTAAGGGAGAAAAAGAAGATTTAACTTGGTTATTGGGGTAAATTATGGCAGATAATATTTTTACAAGACTTGGCAGATTGTTTCAATCTAATGTTATTATTAGGAAAACTGATGATGATAGATTAATTGTTAAGGATTTGGATTTTACACAAACGAGTTTGACATCAAATTTTATTGATAGGTATCAACGGTTGATGCAGAATACATATTCAAATCCATATTCAGTTGCACAAAATAGAAGAGCAGCATATGAAATTCGTAAACATGATTTGTTTAGGGATTATGAACTCATGGATCAAGACCCGATTATTGCTTCGGCTCTTGATATTTATTCAGATGAATCTACTGTTGATAATATTGAAGGTGAGATTTTAAAAATAAGAACTGAGAACAGTCAAGTTAATAAAATTTTACATAACTTATATTATGATATTATTAATATAGAATTCAATTTATGGAGTTGGATTCGTAATATGACTAAATATGGTGATTTTTATTTACGATTAGATATTGTTGATAAGTATGGAGTGGTTAATATTAATCCTGTATCAGCATATGATATTACAAGATTAGAAGATCACGACCCAGCAAATCCACAACTTATTCAATTTGAAATTGAAGATGATAAAAAAGAAATTATTGAAAATTATGAGATGGCACATTTTAGACTTTTGTCTGATACTAATTTTTTACCATATGGTAGGTCTTTACTTGAAGGTGGTAGAAAGATATTTAAACAATTAACTCTTATGGAAGATGCTATGTTGATACATCGTATCATGAGAGCACCTGAAAAACGTATTTTTAAGATTGATGTTGGGAATATACCGCCAAGAGAAGTTGAACAGTTTATGCAACAACTTATTAATAAGATGAAGAAAATTCCTGTTATCGATCAGACAACAGGTGAGTATAATTTAAAATATAATGTAGAGTCTGTCACGGAAGATTATTTTTTACCAGTACGTGGTGGTGATAGTGGTACAGAGATTGAAACTCTTCCCGGTTTATCTAATAATGATCAAATAGATGATATTGAATATCTAAGAAATAAGTTAATGGCAAGTCTTAGGATTCCTAAAGCGTTCTTGGGATATGAAGAGGGATTAAGTGGAGGTAAAGCCACATTGGCTGCTGAGGATGTCCGGTTTGCTAGGACCATTGAAAGACTTCAAAAAATTATTGTAAGTGAATTAACTAAGATTGGCATAGTTCATTTATACAGTCAAGGATTTGATGATGCTGAATTAATTAATTTTGATTTAGAACTACAAAATCCATCAATGATTCATGAACAAGAAAAATTAGAAATGATGAATCAACGATTGGAGATTGCTGAAAAAGCTATGGATGTTAAATTATTTAGTCGTAAATGGGTTTATGATAATATATTTGATATGTCTGATGAAGAAAAAATTGAGGTTTATAAGAACATTGTAGAAGATACAAAACAGAAATTTAGATTAGAACAAATCGAAACAGAAGGACAGGATCCGGCAGAACAACCAGTAGGTGATGAAGGTGAAGACGATGAAGAAATGGCAAGGTCTGGTGATTGGGGTGGTAGTAAAAAAGACCCATTTAGTGGAAAGGAAACTCAAAAAGATGTATATGACAGCGATACTGTACAAAAACGTCATAGGAGTTTCGGAAAACGTGAGTTTAAAGGTAAATCGCCTCTTGCTACAAGTAAAGCACATACTGCTGTAGCACGTGAAGGTATTTTAAATCAACTCAAAAATAGATTTCCAAAGTCAAATAATTCATTATTAAGTGAGGAAAATATATTAGAAGATTAATTAATACTCTTATTCTAAAATAAACTATATTTATATATGAATAATTGTATTAAATATTTTGGAATTTTTTATGGCAAATTTTAGACATAATAAGTTGAGAAATACAGGTCTTTTGTTTGAGTTTTTACTTAGACAAGTTACTGTAGATGTTTTAAATAAAGACAGAGAATCAGATGCTCTTAAAATCATTAAAAAAAGATTTAATGAACATATGGAGGTTGGAAAAGAATTAGCATTATATAATTTATTAGTGACAAAAAAATTCAAATCAGATAAAAAGGCTGATTTCTTTTTATCTGAAATATTAAGACATAGGGATAAATTAAATAATTCTGTATTGAGACGGGAAAAGTATAATATAATTAAAGAAATAAAAGAAAAATATGATGTTAATCAATTATTTTCTTCTAAAGTACCTAATTATAAAGTATTTGCTTCGATTTATAAATTATTTGAAGGATTTGGTAATTTAAAACCTGATGAAAAAACTGAAAGTTATTTTATTATAATAGAGGGAATAACTACTTTCAATAAAACCAAATCAGATACTTTTATTCCAAAAGTATTAAAAGATAAGGATTTACGTATTTTGTCATATAAAGTATTGTTGGAAAAATTTAATAAAAAATATTCCAACTTAACTAATGAACAAAAAAAATTGTTAAAGGAGTATATAAGTAATATTTCTAATACAAATAATTTTTCTATATTTGTTGAAACTCAATTGCCTATTTTGAAAGAAAGATTAAACAGTAAAGTAAAGAAAGTTAAAGACAAAGTATTAAAAATTAAATTGCATGAAGCAGTTAATTGTATTGATAAATTTTGTTTAAATGAGTCAAAACAAACTAATGATAATTCAGTAGTTCAATTATTGAGATATTATGAACTTGATAAAGAACTCGACAAAATTTAATTCTTTAGTAAGGGAACTTGCTAGGGGATTATTGAAAAAAAAGTTAAGTGAAATAACTTCAACTGCAAGTATTGATGGATACGAAACGCCAAATGCGTTTGGTAAAATTAGTAAGAAAAGGAAAAAGAATTTAGAAAAACAAACTGGATATAAGTTTATTGATGAAGCAATTTCTGATAGTGATATGAAAGAGATTAAGTTAGCTATTAGAAAAGAAGTTTCTGATATTTTACGTGATATCTGGATTAAAAGAACTTCTTGGGGAGGACGATAATGTATCAAGCAGATCCAAATGATAGTACAAAATCAATACCAAAGGCAAGATCAATAGATGCTTATGGTAAAGCAACAACTCCTGGACCATATCCATTAAGGCATGATAGACCTAACTATGTTTTAGTAAATGTAAATGGGGATTATTCATTTGCTTATGAATCGGGAAGTATTGCTACATATGTAAGTGGTTCTAATATTCAAAGTACAAATGCGGGACCAGTTAGACTTGATATTAATCCAATTGCTTGGACATCAGTCGGTGGTAAAGCTGGTGATGTAACTTTTGTATACTTGGGAGATGTGGGATAATGAATAAACAATTATTAGTAGATGTCAGACCATTTAATATTTCAACTGATAAGATTAATGAATCTATTAGTGAAAATAATGGTAAGTTAGTCGTTAAGGGTGTATTACAGAGAGCCGAATCCAAAAATCAAAATGGTAGAGTATATCCAAGAGAAGTATTATTAAAAGAAGTTGGAAAATATTTAGAAAATCAGGTTACAGAGAGGCGAGCTTTAGGAGAACTCGACCATCCAGAAAGTTCAGTTGTGAATTTAAATAATGCATCTCATAATGTTATTGAAATGCATTGGGATGGTGATGATTTGATGGGGACGGTAGAAGTATTGTCTACACCAGCTGGTAATATATTAAAAGAATTATTTAAATCGGGAATCAAATTAGGAATTAGTTCAAGAGGACTTGGTAGTGTTGAAACTATAAAAGAAGATGAACAAGGCGAAGAAGATACCGTAGAGGTTCAACCTGACTTTGAATTGATTGCGTTTGATTTCGTATCCAACCCATCTACACATGGAGCATTTATGAGACCTGTAAATGAATCCGTCCAATCTAAAACTCCAGAAAATAATATCGAGAGAATTGTTAACTCCATAATGAGGGGTTAATCTCGTGCCATTTAAATCCGAAAAACAACGGAAATGGATGTGGGCAAATAATCCAGAGATGGCCAAGAAGTGGGAAAAAGAAGAGTCCTTGACAAAGGAAAGTGGTATTTTATATAAAGCCGGTGTAAAAAAATACGGCAAAGAAGGGATGAAAAAAATTCAACAAGCTGCTGGTAAAAGAAAATCACATG
>Ga0209756_1003677_pt1 | contig 12270 bp, 13 predicted proteins | sample ETNvirenome_6_85_FD_184071 | JGI IMG/M metagenome (GOLD analysis project Ga0209756, IMG submission 184071) | Marine viral communities from the Pacific Ocean - ETNP_6_85 (SPAdes) (version 3) | ecosystem: Environmental > Aquatic > Marine > Oceanic | place: Pacific Ocean | collected 2013-06-19
ATCTCTAGCCAGTACACTGAATGTGGCTAATACAGCTACCATAGCTGGAGCCGTTACAATGGGAGATTCTCTTGGTGTAGGAGGAGCCTTATCCGTTGTAGGAAATACATCCATTGGAGGTAATCTTAATGTAGGAGGAACTGTTACCATAGTTGGTACAGGTATCCAAGCTGCAAATGCACGAGTATGTGCCAGTGCTTTCTATGGAGATGGCACGAATCTGACTAATGTTCCACAAACAGGAAATGTTTCTGTTTCAACTTTACGTGTTGCTGGTGATGTTAGTATAGGTGGTACTCTTAGTGTAGCAGGTGCTGTTAATTTCCTAAGTACAGCCACTGTATCTGGAGCTGCTGGTTTTCTTGGTACGGTTCGTGTATCAGGAGCAGCAACATTAGCCAGTACTCTTGATGTAGCAGGGAATGTATCTCTTGGTGGAACACTGGCCCAAACAGGTATTGCAACCTTTGCTGCCAAGGTAGAGTTTGATGATGACGTATGTGTATCGGGTAATAGTGTCTTAGTAGGCAACTTAGCTGTAGGTGGTACTACTACTATTACAGGTGCAGTAAGTCTTGCCAGTACATTAAGTGTAGGAGGTGCAGCTAATTTTGCCAGTACAGTAACTATTGCAGGTACAAACGTACAGGCTGCAAATGCAAAGGTTTGTGCCTCTGCATTCTACGGTGATGGTGCTAATCTGACTAATGTTCCTGCTGCTATTACAGGTAACATATCTGTTAATAATGCTACTATAGGTGGAAATCTATTTGTAGGTGGAACAGCCACAATAGTTGGTAATACAACATTAACGGCAAACCTTGGAGTTGGTGGTACACTCACAGCCGTAGGTAAAGCAGAATTTGACGACGATGTTTGTGTTTCAGGCAATACAATACTTGTAGGAAATTTAGCAGTTGGTGGTACAACTACAATTACTGGTGCTGTTAGTCTTGCAAGTACATTAAGTGTTGGAGGTGCTGCTCATTTTGCCAGTACAGTTACAATTGCTGGAAATACAACTCTTACAGGTACATTAGGTGTAGGTGGTGCAGCTACATTTGCAAGCACCGTAACAATAGCTGGTAACACAACTCTCACTGGAAATCTTGGAGTTGGAGGTACTGCCACTGTTGTAGGTAAAGCAGAGTTTGATGATGATGTATGTATCTCAGGTAATAGTGTCTTAGTAGGTAATTTAACCGTAGGTGGGACAACAACTATTGCTGGAGCAGTAAGTCTTGCAAGTACACTATCTGTTGGAGGTGCTGCTCACTTTGCAAGTACTGTAACAATAGCTGGTAATACAACTCTTACAGGTACATTAGGTGTAGGTGGTGCAGCCACGTTTGCAAGTACAGTCACTATTGCTGGTAACACAACTCTTACGGGTAACTTGGGAGTTGGTGGTACTGCCACTGTTGTAGGCAAAGCAGAGTTTGATGATGACGTATGTGTAAGTGGTAACTCTATACTGGTAGGTAATCTAGCTGTTGGTGGTACAACTACAATCACTGGTGCAGTAAGTCTTGCCAGTACTTTATCTGTAGGTGGAGCTGCTCACTTTGCAAGCACTGTAACTATTGCTGGTAATACAACTCTCACTGGAAACTTAGGTGTAGGTGGAACAGCTACAATAGTTGGTAAGGCAGACTTTGATGATGATGTTTGTATATCAGGTAACAGTGTCTTAGTGGGTAATCTGGCTGTTGGAGGAACAACAACGATTACTGGTGCTGTAAGTCTTAATAGTACATTAAGTGTTGGTGGTGCTACAAATTTACTTAGTACAGCTACAATAACAGGCAATTCAGGATTTCTTGGTACAGTCAGAGTATCTGGTAATTGTAGTCTGGAAGGACAATTACAACTTACCAAGAGTGCAGCAGCAGTTGTTTGTGCCACGGCTATTAATGGTGTAACTTCTGTATCTCTTGCATTTGGTACAGCACAGAATTTTGCCACAACTGTAACAGCAGCACATACATTGGCTAAACCTACAGGATGTCGAACTGGTCAAACAGGAAGTATATTCTTGGTACAATCGGGTGGTAGTGGTACAATGGCCTATAATGCCGATTGGAAATTTATAGGTGCAGAAGATCCTACAATGTCAACATCTAATGGTTCTAATGATAGACTAGATTATATTGTTGTTTCTGCTTCCTCTGATGGTAAAGGTGGAGTTATACAAGCAATCTTAACACAGGAATATGGATAAAATAAATGGGTATTTTTCAAAATCATTTAATGGCTGCTGGTGCTGGTGGTGCTGAATTTATGACGGCCACTGGTGGTACTATAACTACTGATGGTGATTATAAAGTTCATTCGTTTACTTCAAGTGGTACATTTACAATTACAGAACTTGGTGCAGCAGGTGGAGCCGGAGATCAAGTTCAGTATCTGGTAATCGGAGGAGGTGGAGGTTCTAGTAATGCTGGTGCTGGTGCCGGTGCTTATAGAACTGCCACAGGTTTCACCGTAGCTGCACAAGCTTATTCAATTACCGTTGGTGCAGGAGGTTCAGCAGGTACTTCAAGCACAGTAGCAGGTTCAGCAGGTAGTAACTCTGTATTTTCGTCAATAACTTCCAATGGTGGAGGAGGTAGTGCCAATTCATCTCAAAACTCAGTCTATTCGGGTAATGGGTCTAGTGGTGGTTCCGCTTCTGGTGGTAACAATGCCACCACTGCTGCAAGTTCTGGTACTTACGGAAACGATGGTGGTGATTCTGACGGTGGAATTGGTGCCGGTGGTGGTGGAGGTGGTGGTGCTGGTGCTGCCGGAGCAAAAAATACTGGAGCCAATTCTTCTGAAAACGTTGGAGGTAATGGAACGGCAAGTTCTATAACTGGTAGTTCAGTTACAAGAGCTGGTGGTGGTGGAGGTGGTGGTTTCAATGGTACAGGAGGAACGAATGGTGCTGGTGGTACTGGTGGAGGCGGTAATGGTAATAATGCCCACAACGGTGCTGGCACTAATGGAACTGCAAATACAGGTGGTGGGGCTGGTGGATGTGGGAATGGAACTCCGTCAGGTGGTGTTGGTGGTTCTGGTGTTGTTATTATTAGATATCAATTCCAATAGGACGTATCATGGCACATTTTGCAGAACTAAATGAAAATAATATTGTATTACGTGTAGTTGTTATAGATGACAAATACGAACAAGAAGGTATTGAATGGTGTGAAAATTTTTTTAATGGGGGAATTTGGATTCAAACAAGTTATACTGGTTCTATAAGAAAAAATTATGCTGGTATTGGATATACTTATGATCCTAATCGGGATGCTTTTATTGCACCAAAACCTTTTGATAGTTTTATAATAAATGAAGAAACGTGTCAATGGGAGCCTCCTATTCCGTTTCCGATGACTTACAAATATGTAGAAGAATTAGATGGCAAGCAGCATGATAAATATCAATGGGATGAAGAAACATTAAGTTGGATCGGCCCTCTTGTTTATAATGAGGAGGCTAGTAAGTGGGAAGTAAAGTAATGAACGGACATGGTCAACTCCAGATAAATTCTGGTGGAACGAAAGCCTTCCTTGCAACTCATAAAGTAGGTTCAATGACTATGTATGCAGCCTTGGCTCGTAAGAATGGATGGGAAATTATTGAGGTAGATAAAGCTCCTAAGACTTGTCAGATTTATGGTTTAATACGACATCCGATTTCAAAATTAGCTAGTTCAATGGCACAAGAATGGGCATCTCACAAGGATTGGCCTAATCCTTATCAAGTTAAAATGTTTCGACGTATATTGGATAATGATTTTTTATGGTTTATGGAAGCAACTGAAGATTTTATGGAACCACAATATCTATCTTTAAATAGGTTTCCCGACATTAAGATAATACAGTTTGAAAACTTTAATCAAATTTGGGGTCATCTTGGAGTTGATAATCCCGGCTTCCATCATAACAATAGTCGTGCAAACGGTTTTCATGGTACGGCCAGAACCCTTATAGAACGGGCTGCTATGGAACATGAATCAGTCGTGTTGGATAGATATGCTGAAGACTTAGTTATGTGGGAAGAAGCAAAAAGTTTACGCCAACGATTTGAAGATGCAACTGGCATCCCATGATGATTCATAAAGATAAATATATCTTTTATAAGAAGGCTGCTCTTTCTATAGAAGAATGTCAACAAATTATTAATAATTTTGAAATAGAGGAGAAACACAGAGGACCAATAAATGAAATTACTCTTCGAGATAATGATTTTTATTATTACAGTATAGGAGTTAATCCTGCTTATCAGTTTTGGATAAAGTATTTACAACAAAGTATACAGGAGTATAAAAAAGAACATACTTTTTTAGGTTATGGAGATTGTGGTTGTTGGGTAGTAGATCCAGTAGCTAACATACAAAAGTATAAACCAAACCAATATTACAAAGGAGAACATTGTGACCAAACACCGATGAATCCTAATCGTGTATTAGTTTGGATGATATATCTTAATACGATAAATAAAGGTGGTGGAACAACGTGGCCTCAACAAGAGTTTACTACTAAGGCAAGAGCAGGAGATCTCTATATTTGGCCAGCAGGTTGGACTCATTCACATAAAGGTATAGTAGCTCCTGAAGAAGAGAAATATATTATAACAGGTTGGAGTAGTTTTAGAACATGATAAAGAAATTAGTTTTAGGTTTATTTTTAGGATTATTCTCAGCAGGTGTAATGGCTAATGATGTTTCTGTGCAGGAACATAAACGAGGTCTTCGTAATACTCCATGTGGTGAACATGGTGAACAACGTGATTCATTAATAGGCTTTTATCAACATGAGTATAATGCTACTTATAAGGAATTAAATAAAAAAGAAATAGATATATTTTTAAAACGAGTCAATCAAGAAGATTCTGATATAGTAAATGTAAGAGTTCTTCAATCTCCTTTTCATGATTCGTATGCTATTATAGCTTCCCATCTATTTCAGAATTTTTTAGATGGAAATCTTCTTGTTGAAGTATACTGTGCAAAAAAAATAGGTGACTCTTTTGTTATATATATCAAAGGAGATATGTTTAAAGAATTTATTGGAAAAGATTTTTCAGAATTAGGGAAAGATTAAAGGAGTTTAATATGTGGGCCTTAGTTAAAGATGGTAAAGTACAAGAAACTTATAGTACTCCAAAATGTATTATATTGGATGAGGTACGATATCCATCTAATATGTTTACTCTTTATACTACAGAGGAAAAGAAACGAATTAATATCTATGATATAAATAAAAAAGATCTTCCTGATCTGGCTTTTTATAATGTAGGTACTTCTTCTTATTCTTATGATGCAGATAAAGAGACAGTTAATGAAGAGTTTTCCATAACGGAAAAACATTTGTCTGTATTAAAACCTTATCATAAAGAAAAGTGTAAACAAAAAGCATATGAAAGAATAGAACTTTTTAACTGGTTAGTACAAAGATATGTATATGATAATAGTAAAGCAATACCCGATGCAGTAGTTACATATGTTGCTTCTGTTCGTGATCATTGTAATATTATTTGTACTGCCATAGATAATTGTAATAATCTTGACAATTTTAAAACAGTATATGGGAAAATCTATAGTGATAGTGGAGAATATTATACGTGGCCTGATTATACCAATGTAAAACAATATGAAAGAGGATCATGAGAACTTTATTAATTACTGTATGTTTAATTATATTAATACCAATTCTATTTATATTTCTAGCTGATGTTAATGCTCAAGAAAGTACTAAAGAAGGGATAAATATTTTTCCTCGTCCATTTCAGAAAAATATGACCTGTTCTCATACTGACTTTGTACATCAAGATTTGAAAGAGAGATTACAGACAGTTAAAGTTTGGTGGGGTTTAGATAATGATAATAATCTTACAGAATTATTTTTAAATCAAAATACTGGAAGATGGTTCTTTATGATCTCTTTTCCAGATAAAATAACATGTGGTCTTGTCGGAGGAGATATGAGTGTTCCTTATGACAAGAATCCATATTTTAAGTAGGAGTTAAAGATGGCATCAACATATACTAGTAGAATAAGACTTACTAAGCAAGCCGATGGTGAGAACCCTAATACATGGGGAACTATTCTAAATAATCAAGTTATTGATTTATTGGATGATGCTATAGCTTCATATACAACAGTATCTATTGGATCGGCTGCAACAGTTACATTAACACAGAATGAAGGAGCAGCAGATCAAACAAGATCAGCTTTCCTAGAATTGACAGGTTCAGTAGGTGGTACGAATAATACTATCTCTTTGGTGATTCCTGCTAATTCCAAAAGCTACGTTATTAATAATAAAGTATCTGCCAATACTACAGCCTCAGATATTGTCAAGATGAAGACTGCCAGTGGGCAAGGTTATGATATTCCGTTTGGAGCTGTAGGTTTAGTTATCTGTGATGGAACATCTGTTCATGCAACCAATACAAAGGCACTCAGTCTAGGTACAGCAGCCAGTGCAGATATTGGTGTATGTGCAACTAATGTTCCTGATACATCTCTTGCTGATATACGATATCTTAAAGTATCAGTCACCACTGATATAACTCTTCTTGGTGCTAAAACAATGAAGTCTGGTAGCTTTGTTATTTCAACATCAGCCAGAGCTTATAATCCGATTGTTACAGTAACAGATGCAGCTTGTATTAGTGTGAACTTTGCCTTGGGAAATAATTTCCTAGTTACATTGGCAGGGAACAGAACTTTAAAAGCTCCTGCAAATTGTACTGTAGGACAAGGAGGAAATATATATTTTATACAGGATGGTACAGGTAGTCGTACATTAAGTTATAATACGGCATGGCAATTTGTATCAGCCACAGTTCCTACTCTGAGTACAGGAGCAAGTGATGTGGATATAATGGTTTATAGTGCAAGAAGTGCCACAACTATTGATGCAGTAGTGCTACTAGATTTTGATAGGTAAATATGTCCTCTTCAAATGCCAAACTTGTCAAGCTAAATTTTACTCCCGGTATTCGTCGGGAGACTACTCAGTATGCTGAAGAGGGTGCTTGGTATGACACTGATCGTGTAAGATTCAGGGCAGGTAAACCAGAGAACTTACGTGGTTATGAGACTAAAGTATCAGCCACATTTGATGGTGCTGCTCGTGACTTGATTGCATGGAGAGATAATGATCAGTTTAAACGGGCAATGTTTGGTACACCTCAAAAACTATATGAATACAATGGAGATACAATAACTGATATAACTCCTGTATCTACCTCTGTAACTATTACGAATGCATTTACCGTAGCTTTATCAGCCACTACAGTAACAGTGACAGCTCCCGGTCATGGTAGAAGTACAGGTGATTATGTATTCTTTACCAGTGTATCAGGACCAAGTGGTGGTGTAACCATAGGTGGGAATATAATATTTGGTACGAGTGTGTTTCAGGTGAGTGTTATAAGTGCTAATGCTTTTGCCATAACTGTATCAGCAACAGCCAGTGCTGCTCAATCCAGTGCAAGTCAGGCAACAGCACACTATCCAATCTTTACAGGAGTATCGAATGCTACTCCCGGTCTTGGTTATGGGGCTGCTGACTATAATGCTACCGAACCTACATCAGTAGGGATAAGTAAGGTTACAACCAATGCAGGTAGTCCTCTTGTAACTGTCTCATGTGCTGCTGCCCATAATGCTGCTGCCAATGATTTTGTATTCTTTAAACCATCCAGTAATAGTGTAACACCAGCTACAGTGGGTGGTAACTTAATACTAACTAAACCTAGTGTGGGTGGTGTAAGTGTAGGTGGTCCATTATTTACGGTAACATCTGTTGCCAGTACACAAATTATTATTACGGCCTTGGCTAATGCAAGTGCATCTGGAGATGTTACATCTAATTTAAATATGACTGCACGTATCTTCCCACAGAGTACGACAGGTAGAGAATGGAGTGATCCAACTTCTGCTGGAGCAACTGCATTCTCCAGTGAGATCACACAATGGAGTCTGGATAATTGGGGTGAAGATGTAATAGCTAATCGTAGGAAAGGAACAATATATTTCTTTGATACAGATGCATCTACTTCTCCAACACGAGTAGTCAAAGTTTCAGGAGCAACTAATTCAACACCGACTACGGTTAATTCTATATTGGTATCTCCCAATGATAGACATCTAATAGCTCTTGGTGCTAATACATTTAATACAACTTCTTCACCAACTGGTACTTATAGTCCATTAACAGTACGATGGGCTAATCAGGGAGACTATACAAATTGGGTTCCTTCTGTTAGTTCCACCTCTGGTGAAGTAGAACTTGCAGATGGTACAGGAATTATTGGTGGAGTACGTTCCAGAAATGCTGTTAATATTTGGACGGATAATGCACTATGGTTACAGACATTTGTTGGTCCACCCTTTACATTTAAGTTTACACAGATGGGATCTAACTGTGGATTGATAGCACCACATGCTGCTGTAGATTATGATGGTCGTACAGTATGGATGGGCTTTGATAACTTCTATGTATTTGATGGACAGGTACGTACTCTGGATTGTACAGTAAGACGTTACATATTTGACAGACTAAATCTTACAGCCAAGGATAAAATATTTGCAGGAATTAATTCAGAGTTCAAAGAAGTAATATGGTTATATCCATCTACTGATGGTAATGAATGTGACTCATATGTAATATGGAGTCCAGATGAAAACTACTGGACCTATGGTAGTGGTATCTTTACTACCTTTATAGATAAGGATATTTTTGGGAACACAGTTACAACGGGAGTAAGTGTGGCTGGTAATAATTTATATGACAATGAACCAGAAGGTGTCTTTACTGCCAATGGAGAAGCTATAACTTCTTTCTTGGAGTCGGCAGATTTTGATATACAGGATGGTAATGAGTTAATGTTCATTGATCGTATTGTACCTGACTTGACCATGAATGATGGAACGATTCAGTTCTCTGTACAAACTAAAGATTTTCCTGATCAACCAGATGCAGAACTGGTGGAGAAAGGACCATTTTCAATTACGAAGAGTACACAAAAAGTTGATTTAAGAGCACGAGGAAGGCAAGGGAGAGTAAGAGTATCATGTGATTCGGCTGGTACGAAATGGCAATGGGGAACCATTCGTATGTCGATGCAACAGGATGGAATGAGGTAATGGCACGTTATCCTGATTTTCCATTAATATTCCCTGATGATATTAAGAAGGGAGCCGACTATGTTTATGGTCGTATCAGGCAATGGAGTGCTGCTTTGGTTAATGAACTTGATACACGAGATCTAGTACAAGAAGCAAAGCCTACTTCAAATATTTATGCTGTTGTTACAGTAACTAATATTAAAGATCCCGATAAGGGAGACATAGCTTATTCAGTAAGTAGTGGTAAGTTCAAAGGATACGTGAGTACGGCAGGAACACAAGCATGGCAGGATTTAAACTAATGGCTAAGATGACACCAGAAGAATATAAAGCTTATGTTATACATGGTACTCTTTATTCCAATATGAATAAGGGAGTAACAGGTACGCCTATATGGGCAAAGAATCTTACCATACAAAGTGCTACCAAGCCTGTGACTAATAAGGGTAATCCTCTGTATCATAATCCTAATCAGCAAAGTACCTTTATAGCTAACAATACATTACCACAGTCAAACTATATGAATCCACGGAGAATGAAGCATGGCGTATAATGTAGAACAATTACAAGAACTCCAAGAAGATATTCAATCTGATGATTCTTTAGATGTACTTAATGCTTTTGAAGGGTTGAAACGTCAAGCTCAAGGTATGCCTAGAAGTAAACCTCAACGTAGAAATACTTTTCAACCTAGAACTATGCAAGAAGGTGGTCTTCCAGATATGAGGGATACTGCACAGAATCTAGCTTCAAAGGGTAGGTATGGAGATACCATGCTGATGCATGTCACTCCTGATGAAGTACGTGGACTTTCTTCTTTAAGAGGTGGAGTTACTATTAATCCTGAAACTGGATTGCCTGAAGCATTTGGTGATCCACTCACTATGGCACTTCTTGGTGCTGCTATTGGTGGAGTTGGCTCTGCCGCTACTGGTGGAGATCCTATAAAGGGTGCGATACTAGGAGGTATTGGTGGATTTTTACCGGGAGCAATAAGTGGTGCGGCTGCTGGTGCAACTACTGGATTAGGTGGACTATGGAACTGGATGGGACCGATTGGACAAGGAATGCTGGTTGGTGGAGGAATGGGTGGTGTAAGAAGTTTATTTGGTGACAGTGATAATCCTCTTAGGGATATTTTATTTGGTGCTGCGGTGGGTGGTATTGGAGGGGCTGCGTTTGGTGAAGGTCCAAGTTTTGGTGGTGAAGCAGCCGCTTCTACTGTAGATGCTTCAGGTGCGGTTGTTCCTATGGCTGAAGATGTTGTAAGATCGCCTGTTACTTCTCAGCTAACTTCTGGAGATTTTACTCATCCATATGTAGCTGGTAGTCCAGTACCATCTCCAGCGTTGACGGATTTCACAAGAACTGGACTTGGTACTCAAGTTCCAACTCGTGATATTTTAGGTGGGTCAGCTGGTCTAACAGCATACGGTGGTACAGGAGTAGGAACAGGAGATACTTTACAATCAGGACCACACATACAAGACTTTGGACATCCTAGTTATCAAGCTAAATCTATTACACCTAGTGAAAGTGTTGGTAAGGTTGCAGCTACAGAAAATGTACCAACAGACTCTTATATTGATAAGATTAAAGGTTGGTGGGGAAGAAGAGAACCTTGGGAAAAAGCTGGAATGATTGGATTAGGTGGGTATGCAGCTCTACAGGATTATGGACCACCAGAACAAGCTCCAATACCGGGACTAACGACACCATCAGCTATTCCAGAGGTAGGTCCGTTCCCATTCCGAACTCCTATAGGTGGTAGAGATGAAGAATTTTATGAGCGAACCATAGGAGAAGGAAGAACTCCTGAAGAGGCAGAGTACTTCACCGAAGAAGATATTAATGTAGCCAAGGAAGGTGGTCTTGTAGAATTAGCTGTTGGAGGCAATACAAGTGTATTTGAAGGACGAGTACAAGGACAAGGAGATGGTATGGCAGATCAAGTAGCCTTTAATGTTATACCTCAAACTCCAGCAGATATTCCTAATACTCCTGATATGGCCTTACTTAGTTCAGATGAATATGTAGTACCTGCTGATGTAGTATCTATGTTAGGTAATGGTAGTAGTACTGCTGGTGCTCAAGCATTGGATCAGTTTAATAAGCTAATGCGACAGAAGGCACATGGTACTAATAAGCAACAAACAGAAATTAATCCAGTAACGGAGCTTTCAAGCCTAGTATAGATGATTGTATATAAAGCAGAACCACAATATATAGATGTCTTGTGGCCGCATGTTGGTCCTCTCCTGAGTAAAGCTCTTGAACGTACAATAGGAGAGATTAGTTTAGAAGATGTAAAGGAGTGGTTGAAAGAACAACGACAACAACTTTGGGTTATAGTCGATGAAGAAGAGAGAGAAGTTATAGGAGCATTTACAACTGAGATTTATATTTATCCAAATCAAAAACATTTGAGAGGACACTTATGGGGAACAAAGAAGAATACATTAAAGAAGTGGATGGATAGTTGGAGTGAGCCTGTTGAAAAGTTTTGTAAAGAAAATAATATAAGTCACATAGAGACTGCTGGACGAGATGGTTGGACAAGAGCTTTGCAAAGTAAAGGATATAAAAAATACTATACTGTTTTAGTAAAGGAATTAGAAAATGATTGATATAAGAGAACATATTTCAAAATTAGGTATGTCTGAAAAGATTGCATTGTTCAAGGAATTGTATAATGAACTTGCAGGATATGGCATGGATGGAGATACTGAGCTTGCTCATGTAAATACATTTGAAGCATCTCTTTTGAAATCTCTTGGTGGATCAGGAACTCTTAATGATATCACTAATCTTAGAGAATACAAAGGTGGTGGTGGTCAACAACAGCAAGCTCCACCTGCCCAACAGACAGTCACTCAAACTTCTGAATTTCCCACAGAATTAAAACCATTTATATCAGATGTTCTTGGAGAAGGTCAAGCCGAATTTCAACGAGAAAAGGCAGAAGGCTTTCAAGCTTTTCCCGGTCCACAGATTGCACAGTTTACACCAGAGCAAGAGGCAGCTTTTGCAACTGGTCGAGATCAATTTACTGGTCTGGCTGGAACACCTCTGGCAGAGGCAGCTACTTATTATCAACCTGCACTGGCCGCAACTGCACTTGGAACTGCTGAAATAGGAACAG
>Ga0209756_1003680_pt1 | contig 12263 bp, 12 predicted proteins | sample ETNvirenome_6_85_FD_184071 | JGI IMG/M metagenome (GOLD analysis project Ga0209756, IMG submission 184071) | Marine viral communities from the Pacific Ocean - ETNP_6_85 (SPAdes) (version 3) | ecosystem: Environmental > Aquatic > Marine > Oceanic | place: Pacific Ocean | collected 2013-06-19
TGTGGTGCAACTTTAGGTGCAAACTGGTGTGTTGGTAAAGCTGTTTTTGTTAAATCTGTTAAACCTTTGGCATAATCTTTACCTAAAGATTCTATAAATGGTGCGGGTAATGTTCTTGTTTCTTGTATGGCCATTATACTACCTCACTTAATCGTTCTGATACTTCAAACATGTCTCGTGCTCCTTCTAATCCTTGAGATTCTTCGGATATACTACCACCTTGTTCTAAATTTGTCATTACATTTTCCATAACTTCTGCTCCTCTATCTACGTCTCCACCGCCAGCATTTCTTACAGCATCGGCCGTGAATACAAATTCATTTCTACTTAATCTTGCTGGAACATCATCAGCTTTTTCTTTACCACCTATTGGAACAAAGCCACCTTCTGCTCTATAATCTTTTTCTAATCCTCCTAGGTCCATTAAACCACCTTCAGCTCTTCCTACTCTTCCACCTTGTTGGCCATAAAAAGGATAAGTGTAAGTTGTATTATCGTGTGAGTAAGGAGTATTTATTTTTCCCGCTCTGATGTTAGCAATCATATCATCCCAATCTTTTACTTCACCTTTATAATTTTTCATTAAATCATCTATATTATCTTTACCTGGATATAAGTGTGTGTATAAACCTGCTAGTCCAGAAGCACCTGCTATCCATGGGAAAGGATGATCTTTAAATGATTGTCCAAGGCCGGCTAGGAAAGTAGATTCCCCAGTTGATGCAGGTAGATTTGCAGCTTGAGCTGCTGATAAAGATAAATTTTGTGGCATTCCTATAGCATCTTTAATTATATTTTTTACCTGCGCTTGAGGTTTTATTTTAGGTGTACCTTTAAATGCCTTACCTATGTTTCCCCAACTCTTTGTTAAATTACCCATTACATTAGTGGGGCTTAACCAGCCTTTTTTGCCTAGCATAGTTCCCCAGTTTTTGGCACCACCCCAGTTAGCTCCAATATTTCCCATACCAGCTGTTGCCATATACATTAAAGCCATCTTACCTAAATCACTTTTAGCGAATTTCTTAATACTTTTTGTTAAACCTTTAACTCCTTTTTTAACTCCTTTAAAAACACCTTTAACTAAACTTCCTAAACCGTAACCTGCTCTACCGCCTTCTTGCCAACGATGTCTACTAATAGCTTGTGCACTTCTATCTACACTTTCAGGGGTAATCATTTTTGCTCCTTCATGTATATCTAAAATTCCTGCACCTTCAGTTCCTATAACTCCTTCTAATTGTTGTTCCGCTACATAATTTCTTATCATTTGTTGTAGGTCATCTTCATCAGCTTCAGGAAATCTTTCTCTAAACTCATTAAAAATTTTTTCCAAAGCTGTTTCAGCCATTCCACTCATTTCCATTTGAGCTTGTTGTGATGGTGAAACGTGAGACATAACACCTGGTGCATCAGCTGTAACTTGATTTCCATATTGATAACCTGCTCTACCGCCTTCTTGCCAACGATGTCTACTAATAGCTTGTGAACTTGTATCTACACTTTCAGGGGTAATCATATCCATTGATTCTTTGAAACCTAAAATTCCTAAACCAGGAGTTGCTGCAACTGCATCAGCCTGCATATTTGCAACCTCGTTCCGTACCATTTGTTGTATATCTTCATCAGAAGCTTCCGGAAATCTTTTATAAAACTCTATAAATATTTTATCTATAGCATCATTAGCTAATTTATTTCCTTCGGCATAGGGTGAAACTTGAGATAGTATACCTGATGTATCAGCTGTAACTTGATTTCCATATTGATAACCTGCTCTTCCGCCTTGAGCATATATTAAATCATGATCAGGATCTGGTGCATTATTATCTAACCATTCACTAAAAGTTGTATCAATAGAAATTATTCCATCATTTAAATCTTGTAAATAATCTTGATATGGACCACCACCACCTTGATACCCAATTCTTCCGCCTTGAGCTTCTCCAGGGCCATAGTCAAGCATTATTTCTATTTGTTCCATTTCATGTTCTTCTTGAGGTGTAATAGTTCCTGCGTTAGATTTTTTTATTAATTCACTTAACCTGTGTGCCATATCTCCACCACCTTGATACCCAATCCTTCCGCCTTGGGCCACTTGTTGACCCATTGGAATTATAGATTGAAGCTCTTCAGATCCTATCTGCATTTCGTCCTCTGTTGGAAAATCTTCAGGACCTCCTTGAGCAGTAGACATTTTCATTTTTACAAAGTCTTCAAATTCTCCTTGAAATCCTTGAGCAACCATTGCTTTAAATTCTTTAATAAGTTGCATTAGAACTTCAGCTTGCTCCATAGGAAGACTTTTTAAAAACTGTTGAAGTTCTGGATCTTGCTCTGGATCCATCTCATCTACAGTCATGAAATCTTCAGGACCTCCTCTAGCGACCTCCATATTTGGAGCTCTTATTTCCTCTTCTGATATGATATCTGTTATTGCCATAATTTTGCCTAAATGTTCAATCTACTTTGTTTTTGCAAATAAATCAAGCTTTGGAACCTCTACAATGACATCTCTTTGGATGTCTTCAACGCTGATTCCTTTAGCTTTCCACTCTTCCTCATTAGTATATTGTTCTCCTGTTTTTTTATGCTTTATAATAGTCTTTGTTTTAGCATAAATTAAAGGCACTTCTTTGCCATCTACTTTAATTTTATCCATTATGTTACTACGTCCTTTTTAATATTAAGATAGCTAATACCTATAACCACTCCATCAGTACATGTTCCAGCTGTAGTAGCTGTTAAAGAAGTAGATCCTTCTAGTATTAAAGGAAGGGTCAATATTTCAACACTGGTGGCTGTTGATAAGGATTGAGTATTCACTACTTCAAAAGCATTATTCTTTATAGTTATAGTAGGGGCATTAGACCCTGATTTATTAGTTACTCTTAATGATTTAATTACATAAGTTTCAGCAGCTCCTGCTGTAAGTAAAGTATTAGTCTCAGCTGCAGTGACAGTTTTCCCATAAAATTTATACTGGTTCGTTATTGCCATTATTCTAAAAAGAAACTTTTAGCTTCTATCTCCTGTTTTAATTCTTCTTGAAAAGTTGTGTTTAATTTTTGCACAATAGCATCAATATCTCTCACTAAAGAGTGAGCTACATCTGGTTTATATTCCTGACTAGCTCTGGTTATAATTTGTACTATCTTCGCCATAAACTTGCTATGCCTCCATAGTTAAGTCCAATTCTTCCACCTCTAGACCATCCCATATCACCCCACTCATCATCCCCTCCTGCATCTGAAACAGGATCGGGACTTGATTCAGCCATACCTTCATTGTGGCCTTGTTGTCCTCCAGGTGGCTGTGGTGTATGGGGTCCATAAGTAGGTCCTGTTTTCTTGATAGCTGGATCAAAGTTATAGGTTATTGGTCCACTGTCTGTTGGTTTATTTTTATTTTTAGGATTGTCAGGAGAGTTATCCCAAGCTGTTATTTCGTCTTTTGTTTGTTGATATTTTTTTCCACTAAAGCTTTTATTGGCATCTTTTCGAGCTTTAAACCACGCTAGCTTTTTTGCTAATTGTGTAGCATAATTATTTGATCCGAAACCAGACCATACATTCTGACCTGATAATACCGAGTCAGGTCCATATTTACGTAAACCACTCTGTGAATCTATACCAATATGACTACCGGGAGCTCCGGCGCTTTCTAAATAATTTAATTGCTCTTTCCAAAATGGATTATAGTTTTTAGATTTTTCGTTAAACGGACTTTGCATACCAGCAATTGCTGCTATCCAAGATGGAAGCTTTTGTCCCGTTTGATACTGTGCTAATGATCTATCACCCAGAGTGCCTCTGCTTCTTGGAGAAGCAGGTCCTTCTTTATAAGTTAAATTTAAGTTGCCTTCTCCACCTTCACCACCGCCAGTGTTATAAATATAGGATGCTGGTAGACCGCCTTGACCTACGCTTGATTCAGTAGTTAGTTCTTCTTCGCCGGTAGGAAAGGTCCATGTATTTGTGTATGGGTTACCTTCTGAAAATGGTGGTAATTTATAATACTCAGGATAAGGAAGTGATTCCAGTCCCCCTTCTTGGAAAGGTACTCTCATAATACCACCGCCTCGTGCGCCATAACGATCGGTCCATTCTCTCGCGATCTCTGGCTCGTTGGCCCATAGGTATCTTCTTTGTTTCTCTGATTGAAAAGGCATTATCTTCTTCCGTCTGGTTGTACGTCTACTCTAAAGGTACCTAGTTTCCAGTCCTGAGAGGTGCTGGTATTAGCAATCTTTAAAGAAACTGCACGTGCTCTTGCACGAGTATCTACTTTAGTCGTACTTGAGGTAATTGTAAAGGGTCCTAATGAAGAGCTCGCTTGGGAGCTATTAGGATAGTCTCTTAAATTTAATGTAATTTGGGTATCTCCTGTCTGAGATATAAAGTCTGGAATGAATCTTCTAATTTTCATAAGGAATTCTCCATCTCCTTGGAAGGTTGCTCCACCTTCTTTAGTAACCGTTATGTCATAATCACCTGATTCTATATTAGAAGCGATAGCGGTAGTGGTACTTCCAACAATTTGATCGGTTCCTGTTTCATGTTTAAAGTAGGTAGTTCTCCCCTCAGTATTTCCAACGACGTCATAAGACGTATCAGTATCTGCGTCATAAGAAGTGCCATGAGGATCTCCAAAAACAGATGAATCTGTCCAAGTAGTTCTACTTAAACTGCTCGTGACCCAGATGGATCTTTCAGGAGTAGAATCTAGATAGTTATAACTTACCATTCTATTAACAACAGTTGATCCTGAAGTAGGATAAAACCAGTATATTTCTCCAAATAGATTATTTAATCCACAGTTTACTAGTTGCTGACCAGTGGTATTTAAATCATCAAATACATAATCTTCCACTAAACATTTCATCGATTCTAGTTTACCAGCGTATTTAAAAAATCCATTTTCAGACATCCAGTACGCTGCACCATCAACCTCAATTGCAGCATTCATTCCAAGAAGTCCACAGTTGGTTCCTACTTGTGTAAAGGCAAATACAAAAGGAACTCCAACAAAACGCATAGTAAACGCAGCACTATCCGTCCAAACATACGTGGCATCTCTTCCTCTAACTGCTCCCATGATCCGTGATCCGTCAGCCAGTCTTTGTGAACCTGCAGTATTGGTTGAAGTAATAGCCCAGGTAGTAATATCTTCTCTATTGGACCATCTAACAAACATATCATCCTGAGTAGAAGTAGTACCGACCGTGGTTTCAGTCCCAAATAGAACTAAGTGTCTATCAGGAGTTGAGACCAACATATCACGTGACGCTGTAGGTGCACCACTGACAATTGTAGCTCTAGTAGAAGTAGCAGTAGTGGAATCTGAATCCCATTCAAAAACAGGACCATTATGAATTAAAGCTAAAAGTTTTTTACCAAAACTGTCCAATGTCCATAGACCTGGATCTAATACATAATCACCACTAGCAGCTTCCCCCCAGGCTACATAATCCGTGCTGTTGGTAACTGTTGCTCCATTCGAATGAGATGCTTTAGAAGTATTTCTAACTTCTCTAGTTACTCCTGTTAAAGTATTTCCACTAATTCCAGTATAAGAAATTTCCTCTGAATCAATTTGAACATAACATGTTCCAGAAGATGGAAATTGAGATGCATCGGTTAATACAATAGTTGTAGTTGCATCATTAATGCCTCCATTAAGTGTGGTTGTAGCTTCTCCCGAAACGGTACCTCCCCATTGTCCTAAACTCCATCCATAACCAGGAAGCTGAGTTGCAGGTCCTACAGGATAATAATGCTGAACTCTAATTCCTCCTGAAGTTGTAGCTCCCGATCCTGTTTCAGCAGATGACATAGTAATGGTAATGGTGGTTGAAGAAGAAACCGTTGTAATCATGAATTTAATATCATTAAAATCAGAAGCGGTATAATTGGAATTAGTAATAGTTGTAAAATTGTCTAAATAAATAATATCTCCCGCAGCCATATTATGAGGAGATGAAAATGTAATAGTTACAGTGGTAGATGCATTAGTAGTGGTAAAGGCACTCGTTAAAGTTGTTGTTGATTTAATAGGATGAATGTCATAAAAAACACCTCCCGTATAAACATATAAGATTCTATTGGTTCCAATAGCTGAATATTTAAATCCTGAACTATTAATAAATTGGTGTTGGGCCCTAGCAGCTCCTGTTAGAAAATTTTCCCCTAACTGAGACCAACCCCCTATTTTTTCAGGTGTACCATACCTGAACCGTACATAATCTCCTCCAGTCCATTGTCCTTCTGCGCCTGTGGGAGTAACTTGTTTATTAAAACCGGGTAAAAATTCTATTTTTTGTAGCATAAAAATCCTTTTTTATAACTATAACAGATTGTGGGGATAATCAACAGATTTAAAGCAGGGGAAAGTGTGGTGGCATTTTCCCCCACCAGTCCCACTATATATCATTCTGTTATTAAAGATAAAGTGTTTTCTGATAGAAATGTTAATTAATTTTAATTATTTAGTTATTATCTTGCGTTACAAGGTACTCCATTAGAGTTGACAAATGGTGCTTCTGCGAAAGCCATGTAGATGTATGTTGAACCAGATTCATTAGTAACTGAATCAGTTCCACCAGGTCTAAAACCATTTGAAAATTTATTTATTCTTGCCCAAATAGTATTTGTAGATTCTACTGCAGTAGTGTTTGCTGCTAATCTTGCAAAATTAGGAGATACATCTACATCTCTTTTATGGTCAGATAGTGTCCAGTCATCAGTTTGATTTGTTTTTTTAACCAGAACAAAAGAAGGTTTAAATCCTGTGTAAACAAATGTTCCATCAGCATTATCTCCATTTCCTGTGTATGAGCCAAACTTGCTAAAGCCTTGTTTTTCTGCGAAAACGTAAGCTACATAATTATAAGCATCATTAACTTGATTTGATGAACCTACAGTAAATAAAGTTGATGTGGGTTCGGCATCATTCCATATAGCATCATTATCTGCTACTGCATCTGTTTCACTTAAATACATTACTTTTGTTGCACCTAATGAAGCATGATAAGTCGCCCAGCTACTAGCATAAGTACGACCTTTGGTAATTATCATTTTAGGAACTGCTCCTAAACCATGTCCAAGTGTAGCACTGCTTCCTTCATCTCCTGTATAAGTTACTATGGAAATTCCAGCAGTTGTGTTCGCTGAAGTTGCTGTTGTATTTATTGAACCAGCAGTATTTGATGAACCTGAACCATTTGCTTTCCAGTTCCAAGCTACATATGCTACTGTATTATTATTAACTTTGTCATCATCACCTAAAGCAAAACCATCACTATCAAAAGATGTTAATGTATCGGCATCTGTGGTTTCTGTGGTAGTAGCATCAGAAGATATAACTTCAGTAGCACCTCTCAAAGTATCAAAAAGACAATGTTCATCAGTTTGATCTCTAGCTTTTATCCATACAAAATCAGGTTGCATATTCTCATCGCCATCTAAAGTAATAGATTGTGTACTTCCATTGCCTGTATAAAGTTTAACCTGAAAATATAATTCTGGGTTGTCTATTGTTGTATAAGCCATTATCCATACTCCGCTAAATTTTTAGTACATAATGCGTAAAATCCACTAGGTACTGCATATTCAAAATTGCCATAACCATCTGCATCTGCGTTGCCTGATGAAATTGTAAATGATGGATTGCCAAAGTTCCACTCAACAGAAGTATATCCACCAGTATAAACAGTTCCACCGAAAAAATAAGGATAATCAGTATTTATACTGCTAAATGCTTCATTGCTTCCGCCTGCTGGATCTCCTGAATCAAACCAAGTTCCATTACTTCCAAACCAAACTTTTGCATTATCTAGATCTAAAGCAGTCATAAAAATATCACCATCAGCAATAACAGAACCATAACTTGAATTTGTTTCATCTGTTCTTTTATCTCCTGATGCCATAGATATTGAAAATCCTTTTGTACTTTTACCAATAACATTGGCATTATCTTGCAAATAATCACATTCAGTTTCAGCAGCTACACCAAAATAATTTGCTGAATTTGCTGTACCATTAACTTTCATTTCTACATACCATTTTCCAGAAGCAGCTCCAATAGTTGAAAAAGCATTTTGATATGTTGTAGTACTTGGAGCTTGTCCTAAATTACCTTCTGAAAGTGTAGGCTGAGAATCGGATGAATAAACTGAATTTAAAGTTGCAAAATTATTTGTGCAAGTATCAGTAGATTGGTTTATTGCGGCTAGATTGTTTACTGTAAAATCATTTGAGTTACCTGATACATCTGCACCTAAATCTGCACTATCTTCAAAGTCTAAATAAAATCCATTAGTGCCAAATGTTAATTCTGATACATCTATCGGTTTCCAAATTGTCGGACTAGCACTATCAAATTCTCCAAATGAAGTTGGAGTTAATTGTTGACCATCAATAAATACAAATTCTGCCATATAGCCATCATAATAAGGAGTAGATTGTTCTGAGTCTCTACCAATATTATGGGTTTGACCACCGCCTATCTTTGGTAAATAATTTTGTGCTGGATATGTTTCTGTTCCAAAAGATGTAATTTGTGAACCATTAACATAAAATTTTACTCTATTAGAAGCTGTTCCTTGTGTAGTATCAACTGCAATTATAATATGATAAAAAGCACTAGGGTCACGAAATACTTGTGAAGTTGTTAACTGAAACGTAGTTCCAGCGGCTCGTCTATAAGTTAATGTGCCATCTGATTCAAATCTTATAAATTCTCTTTGACTTGTTCCAGCGGTAAAAATTCCTTGTTCAGCTCCTAATTCTGATCTTTTTAACCAAACTGATGTTGTGAATATTTTATCACTTGTTCCAGAAGAAGCAAATGTTTTATCTAAATAATCACTATCACCATCATTAAACCTACATGAGTTGTCTACTGTATAACCACCTGATAAAGTATTTGATGGAAAAATTAAAGGCATTAAACCCCCAATTCAGGCCACTCGCCTAATGGTCTTTCCATAACAGGATTTTCTTCTGTGCCTGTATTAACATAAGCATAGAGAGTTGCTAAAGCATCTACATCACTTGCATTGTTAATGGCAGTTTCCATTTCATTTGATTTTGTTCTAACATCTGATCTAAAAGTTGCAACAGCACTTGGTACTGAATAACTTTCAACATCAGTTGCTTTAATTACATACCAATCTGTCGGTGCTAATAAACCACTTGCTTGACTTTTAATAATTTCTTTTTTTAAAGTTTTTAATCCTTTGGTAACTACTTGATTTCCTTTTTCGTCTAATTGAGGATCTCCAGCAGAAGTTCCATCAGGTGCATCGCTATTATCTATTTGTTCTTGTGTCCAAACTTCATTTCTATCTTCTAATAGTTTAGCAGTTGCAGTTCCAAAACTTGCTGTAACTGCTCCACCTGCAAAGGCAAAGGATTGATTTGTATTAATGTAGTATGCTTCATCTTTTTTATTTGAATTGTCAAAAACTACTTCATAAATACCTTTAGCTTCTTTTTCCTCTTTAGACCATAAAGAAAAAATATTACTTGGATATTGAATATCGCCAATTGTTAATGCTCTTGGCTTATTATATATTTTTTTTATTTCGTTATTTTCTATTAGTGCGTACATAAAATTCCTATGCTACTGTTAAATTAAGGGTTCTACCAACTTCAAGCCATTTTGCTCCATTGTATCTAAAGCTAAACAAATCACCCTGATCTCCTGTTGTAGTAGCTGTTGGTGCTGTATCTGCTGCAAACTCAAATACTGCATTCCAACCAATTGTATTTGAACCTCCAGCATCCTGAATACAAAGAATCGAAATAAATTGTCCTGTAGTTGGGTTTGATGGTGCATCAAAAATCACGTTAGCTGTTAATGTTACTTTAGCAACTGGTGATGCTCTAACATCCCAATCCTGCGTTGCATCAAATGTTAATGTATCTTCTTCAAAATATGCTGCGCCTGTTATTTTTGTTAAATTATTTGAATCTGCTGATAATACTTTAGATCCAGCACTTGTTCCAAGTGTTGTAAGATCATTATAGTTAAGTTCTGTAGCTGTAGCAGAACAAACTACATCTTCATTAATTTTAGGTGATGTTAAAGTTTTGTTTGTTAAAGTTTGTGTTCCTGTGAGAGTTACATCTCCAGATCCTAAACCTGTATTAATAATATCGGTTCCATTGTGATAACATAAATAAGTTGTACCCTCTGATAAAGCAAAACCTGTCGCCCCTGTTACTTTAAAAGTTAAAGTATCTCCAGAATGAGTTGTGTTATCAAAAACAATAAATGGTTTTAAAATAGACGCTGATCCTCCAGGAGATGATCCTGATCCCGCAGTTGCTGCAATATCTAGAACTCTAGTTCCTCCAAGAGTTCCTGTTAATTCGATAATAAATGCTCTACCATCATAAGTTCCGGTAGAGTTATCAGGTATAGTTAAAGTTCTATCCGCTGTCATTGCGATAGAAATATAACCAAATGTATCTCTCAGATAATTTAAATTTAGATTAGTATTGGTTCCCCATGTACCGGCATTTTCGCCAGTGGTCATTAAATTGAAACCTAATGAATTATAATTCGATGCCATTTTTCTCCTATGCTACATCACTATAGCTTATATTTGATCCAGTTGCAACATTTGAATATGTTATATTAGAACCAGTTGAAATATTACTATAAGTAATATTTGAGCCCGTGTCAATATTTTCATAATTTATAATAAAAGGGGAAGCTAAAGTAAAGCTTGCTGAAAGACCATCAAAGCTTACCACCTGATCAGGTAAATCTACACTTCCAACGCTGAAACTTGAAGATACCCCATCAAAACTAACTATTTGATCAGGAAGATCGGCTATTGAACCAAGGCTCATGGTACTAGATATACCACTTGGCTGAACTACTACTGATCCTATTCCTACTAAAGTTCCAAGAGTAAATTCTGCTGAAAGTCCTGTTAAAGCGGCTGCATCATTAGGTACGGTTACACTATCTAATGAAGAAGTAATTGCAAGTCCTGAAGGTTCAACTACCACTTCATTAATGAATACAGGAGTACCCATTTCAGACGTAATAGCTAATCCACTAGGTGAAACATCTTCATTTGGTGCAAATGCTGTTCCTTGAGTAGATGTAATTTCTAATCCATCAAAACCAACCACTTGATCTGCAGGATCAATAACTCCTATAGCTGCAGTTATATCTAAACCTGTAATAGTAGGTGTTACATCAACAACTGGAGTAATAGTTCCTTGTAGTGAACTAATTAAAAAATTAGAAGTTTCTAAAGAAGAATCTGTAACTATTGTTGGATCACCAACATTAAAAGTAGAACTTATTCCTGTTGGTTCGACTGTGACATCTACAACATTAGTAACACTTCCAATACTAGCTGTAAAAGAAATTCCTGTAAGAGTAATTGTTGCGTCTTTTAATTCGCCCCATTCATTATCACCCCAACCAAGAGCACCCCAACCTTCAGTATAAAGTGTAGAGTCATTCCAATTAGCACGACCCCAGGTTCTTCGCCCCCAACCTGATGTTACGGTAGGCATAAGGAATTTCTCCTTACGCTAATCTTATGATTGCGTTTGATGAATCGTTAGCGGGAAATTGAATTGTAAAAGTTCCAGCGGTTGCTGTTTTATCAGATCCAAATGCAATTGCACAAACAGCATCTGTAGTGGATGATCCACCATCTGTTGTTGTGTTATAAATTAATGCACCATTCGCTGTGAATGAAGCAGTTGTCCATGCCACATCTGTAAAATCTGTAAATGCAGTTGTAGAAGTTAAACCTACTCCTGTATTTGTTAAGGCGCTTCCGCCTGCGCTGTAAGCACTTCCTGCATCATTTGTAATTTCATTAGATGTTGAATAATCAGTAGTTGTAGCATTTAAAGTTGCTGAACTTGTAAATAATGCAATTTTAAAAGTACTTCCACCTGAAGATTCAAAACTATGCATACCTTGTAAAAGTTCTTGTTTAAAGCTTGAACAAATTGCCGATGTTATTGCCATATTTATCTCCTAATTTAAGGGTTTGGAGACTCAATTGGAATACGAATTGTACCATCCGTATAGTCATCTCGTCTTCTTCTCCCAATTTGCTCTGCAGCAAATTTCTGAACTACATTATTATACTTTTGTTCATACATTGTCAACATATCCATTGGACCTTTTAAATATCCATAAGCTTCTACAAGACAGGCATATAATAATCCATTTGGAAAGTTCTTACTTATATAGGTTCCGCTGGTATTTGTTACCAAACTAGT
>Ga0209756_1003681_pt1 | contig 12260 bp, 11 predicted proteins | sample ETNvirenome_6_85_FD_184071 | JGI IMG/M metagenome (GOLD analysis project Ga0209756, IMG submission 184071) | Marine viral communities from the Pacific Ocean - ETNP_6_85 (SPAdes) (version 3) | ecosystem: Environmental > Aquatic > Marine > Oceanic | place: Pacific Ocean | collected 2013-06-19
GTGGCATAGAGTATGTCCAGTTAAAAAAGGATCTAGACATAGTTTGGTTATCTGGAATTTAGGATGGCCATTTAAATAAAGGAGAATATGAAAAAGAAACAAAAGAAAGCAAGAAAAGTAAAAACTCAAAAAGAGCTTGATAAGATATCCTGTGGAAGTGCCAAATCATTTCCTAAACAATTAACTCGAGAAGATTTATTTAAATGTCCTATATGGTTTGCTGATGAGAATTCATTTGTAGAGGATTTAAATAAAGCATCCGACTCTTATATTGAGACAGCAAAGAAAAATTTAAAAAAAGATATAGATAAAAGAAATAAAGAGTTTGGTGACAAAGGAGATATGGGTCATGTATTTCACTCAACTACTTTAATTGGTGATCCTAAGTTTCAACAGTTACTAAATTATATTGGTGCAACAGCACATAATTTATTAGGTGAAATGGGCTTTGATTTAACAAACTATCAAGTATTTACTACAGAAATGTGGGTACAAGAATTTGCTAAAAAAGGTGGAGGTCACCATACTCTACACACTCATTGGAATGGACATATCTCAGGTTTTTATTTTTTAAAAGCAAGTGAAAAAACATCACGACCTATTTTTGAAGATCCAAGACCAGGTAATATGATGAACCTATTACCTCAGAAGGATCCTTCAACAATAAATTATTCTTCGCATCAAGTTAATTATTTGGCCACACCAGGAAGAATGATATTCTTTCCATCTTATATGCCGCATATGTATCAAGTAGATATAGGGTATGAACCATTTAGGTTTATACATTTTAACTGTCAAGCAATACCAAAAGGAGTACTAAATGTCGTTCAAAAAAAATAAATATACAATATTAGAAGGAGCTATCAGTAGAGAGATTGCAGATTTTGCTTTCGCCTATTTTTTAAACAAAAGAAAGACCGTAAGATTTTTATTTGATCAAAGGTTTATTTCTCCATTTAGTGAAGAGTGGGGAGTATGGACAGACCAGCAAGTTCCTAATACTTATTCTCATTATGCAGATTTAGTTATGGAAACATTATTACAAAAAGTAAAACCGGTGATGGAAAAGCATACAGGATTAAAACTTTCTGAAACTTATTCATATGCAAGGATTTATAAAAAAGGAGATATACTAGCTAGACATAAAGATAGATATTCATGTGAGATATCTACAACTTTAAACCTAGGTGGAGATCCATGGCCAATATATCTAGATCCAACAGGTAAACAAGGTCAAGCGGGTATTGAGGTAAACCTTAAACCAGGAGACATGCTTATATATTCTGGATGTGATTTAGAACATTGGAGAGAAGAATTCAAAGGAGAGCATTGTGCTCAAGTTTTTTTACACTATAATAAAAAAGGTTCTAAGATGGCTAAAGAAAATGCGTTTGATAAAAGACCTTTTATAGGTCTTCCGTCTTGGTATAAAGGCTTTACATTACCTAAAAAATAAGTTATAAAATAAGCTTGTAGGGGGAGACACCACCAATCACCCTCCCCTTACTTTAAGCATTTGAATTTCCCCTAGATCTGATATAAACCTTATAAACAGGATTTTTTATATGTTACAAAAGATAGGTTTTTTACCAGGATTTAATAAACAAGTTACAGCTACCGGAGCAGAAGCCCAATGGACAGGAGGCGAAAATGTTCGTTTTAGGTATGGGACTCCTGAAAAAATAGGTGGTTGGAATCAATTAGGAGAGAATAAGTTAACTGGTGTAGCTAGACAGATGCATCATATTGTAACAAAAGACTCTCAAAAATTTTCTATTATTGGAACTAACAGAATTTTATATGCCTATACGGGTGGAGTTTTCTATGACATTCATCCTATTAAAACAGATTTTGGTAGCTCGTATGGAGCCTTTACATGTAATTTTTCTAGTGGTCAACCAACTGTAACAATTACTTTTTCTGGTGGAGCATCAACCGCTGGTATGTCTGCTGGAGATATTTTATTAATGGACGATTTTACAGGTGGTGGAGGAACAGGATTCTCAGCTACAGATTTTGATAATAAAAAATTTATGATTACTTCAGTAGATACTACTACGCAAGTAACCATAACCATGGATAGTAATTCTAGTGCTACTACAACAGGAACTTTAAAAGTTCAATGGTATTACCCCGTAGGTCCAGCTGAACAAATTGGAGCTTATGGATGGGGAATATCTTTATTTGGTGGTAAAGTTTTAGGGTCAACTACAACTACATTAACTGCTCCAGGTTTAAATGATGATGCCAATGGTACAGGTGGATCAGGAACTACGATTAACGTTGGAAGCACAACAGGATTTCCATCTTCAGGAACAAATTATTTTCAAGTAGGTAGTGAAGAAATTTCTTATACAGGTGTGACTGCTACAAGTTTTACAGGTATTACAAGAGCCGTAAGAGGTTCAACAAGATCTGCGCATAGCGGAGGAGCTACAATAACAAACACATCTAGTTGGACAGGATGGGGTTCAGCTGCAGCCAACACCGATAAAGTAACTGACCCAGGACTTTGGTCCATTGATAATTTAGGGGATAACGTTATTGCTTTAATTCATAATAGTGTAGTAGTAGAATGGGATTCAGCAGCTGCTAATGCTACATCTACTAGAGCTACTGTTATTACAGGAGCACCAACAGCTTCTAGAGATATGTTAGTATCTACACCCGACCGTCACTTAATCTTATTTGGAACAGAAACAACAATTGGAGATCCAACTAAACAAGATGATATGTTTATAAGATTCTCTTCTCAAGAAGATATAAATACATGGACTCCAACAGCAACCAATAGTGCTGGTACACAAAGACTGGCCGCCGGATCACGGATCATGGGGGCTAAACTAGGAAGAAACGCTATTTACGTATGGACAGATACCTCATTATTTACCATGCGTTTTGTGGGAACTCCATTTACTTTCGCTTACGAACAAGCGGGAACTAACTGTGGATTGATTGGTATGAATGCCGCAGTAGAAGTAGATGGAGCAGCTTACTGGATGTCTGAGAACGGTTTCTTTAGATACACTGGTAAACTAGAATCTATGGACTGTTTAGTTGAAGACTATGTTTATGATGATCTTAATAAAACTTCTAATCAGTTAATCTATTGTGGATTAAATAACTTGTTCGGAGAAATTATGTGGTTCTTCCCTACAGAAACTTCAAATGTTGTTGATAGAGTTGTTTTTTATAGCTATTTAGATTCGACACCAGAAAGACCAATTTGGTTTACGAATGCAAGTACATTATTTAGAAGAACAACGTGGACAGATTCTGCGGTATTTGGCTTACCTCATGCTACAGCTTATAATGCCGGGGACGATGCATCTTTTGATGTTACCGGTAACACTGAAGGAAGCACTCTATACTACGAACATGAAACAGGAGTTAATCAACAAACTTCTGGAGGAGTAATTGCAGCTATACCAGCTAATATATTATCAGGAGATTTTGACATTACTCAAGATCAACAAAGAGGAATTACTTTTAGAGGAGATGGGGAATTTATTATGAGAATTAGTAGATTTTTACCCGACTTTATATCTCAATCAGGAACTGCAATAGTCTCATTAGACTTAAGAAATTATCCTAATCAATCAGCGGTAAGCTCGACATTGGGTCCTTTTAATGTTACAACTAGCACTACGTATCAATCGTGCAGAGCACGAGCACGAGCCGTAGCTGTTAAGATATCAAACACGGCTGTAGATTCGAATTGGAAACTAGGTACATTTAGATTAGATGTACATGCAGGAGGAAGAAGATAATGCCGTTTAAATCAGAAAAGCAAAGACGCTATATGCATGCTAACTTACCCGAGATCGCACAGAGATGGGAAAGAGATTATGCAAGTGGTGGTATTGCTAGAGCAGGATACCAACAAGGCAATTGGGTTGCTCCTTTTTATAATACAAATGTGATGCAAGGGAGTGTTATACCTCCTGATATGGGTACTTATAATTATCAGCATCCTCGTGGGACTGATATAATAGGAATGGATGAAATGAACACGTATGGTCAACTTCCTATGGGTACGGATACAATAGGAATGAACGAAATGTTTTCTTACCAAAACCCTCAATCAATATATGCACCCTACGGAATGGGACCTAAGGGAAACCCATACAAAAATCCAAGAACTATTGGACAACAAGTTTATGCGGCAAGTGATCCCTATGGAAATAAACAAATGAATTTAGAAAAAGAAAATTTTTATAACTCCCCACAAGGACTTGCATTCTTAAGAAATAAAATGGGTAATGCATGGAGTGGTGTAAAAAATTTTACAGGTAATGTTATGGATAAAGCAACCGGTATATTTTCAGGAGCTAAAAATAAAGGTGGTGCTTTAATGGGAAATATTCTGGGAATGGCTACAGGTATTCCATTTCTAGGACAACTGCTGGGAAATATTAGACCCGACAATCCTTATGAAAAATTTCAAAAACAAATGTTTTCAGAGATGTATGGTGGACATAATTTTGGTAACAAAGATCCTTTTGGAAAAAATATAAGATCTGCTTTTGGTAACTACGATGTAATAGAACAAGCTGATAAATTTATGAATAGTAAACTTGGACAAAAACGTGGTTTTAAAGAGGTTATGGCTGATGGAATAATTACTCAAGATGAAATAGAACAATATGGTTTAGACAAAATGGGTAGCTGGCAATTAAATAGATTAAGAACTTTAGCCGCAGCTAAGAAAAAAGCATTAGGCTATAAAAAAAAGATATCTGATGCTTTAGCTTTAAAAGAAAAACAAAAAGAAGCTAGAAAAATTAAGAACAGAATTAGACGGATTGAGACTGAGCCTAGACAAGATCCCGGGGGAGGTCAAGGCTGGCAAAATCCAGAAACTCCAGGAATTGGTTGGGGTCAGACACACTCAGGACCCGTTAGTAATAAAACAGGTAGAGGAAGACAAGGTTGGTCTAAGGGAGGCTTAGCAAGTTTATGGCCAAAATAGTACAATCCTTAACCAGAGCCAGCACAGAATATAGAGAAGACGTAGCACAATCTTTAGTTAGAGATTTAGATGCTGTGTTAGAGAAATTAAACACAACATTTCAAGAAGAATTAAAACAGGAGATAGAAGCTAAGGCTTTCTTTGTAGAATAATGGCTGTTGTAAATATATACAATTTTTATGGTAAAAGCACTACAAGTGCAGATTCAAATGTGGCGTTGCTTTCGCCGGCAGTTAATGAAACTTTTATTATTAAATCTATAAGAGTTACTAATAAATCAGGAGCTAATACTCCTACAATTAGTATAACTAATAACGCTTTTTTTATTACCCATACTCAAACTTTAGCAGTTAACACCAGTGTTGAATTAATTAGTTTACCACTTATCGTAGTGGGAGGAACTGTATTAAAATATAGCACAGCTGGAACGATGACTAATGGGGTAGACATAGCCATCAGCTATTTAAATATTAAAAAAGAGGTGACTACATAATGGAAGATGTACCAGAAATAAAACCAGATAAAATAATAACTACTATTTCTAACCTTAAAACAGGGGAAATATACAAGACTGAAGAGGAATGGAAAGCTAAGGGAATAGATGAAACCGACATTAGAAGAGATGTTAAGGTCATCATGCCAGCACTTGATTTGTTTGGAAAAACAAGTTAAAGTATAAACTCAGGAAATTTTCACCTGCCCTTAACTAAAATGAGACAAAATTATGGCATTATTTGAAGAAGAACAGATTACAGACACACTAGAAACCGGCGCACCTTCTATAAAATATGAAGGAAATGAAGGGCCTCAAGATCCTAGACAGGAGCAAATGCTTGCTCAATTAAAAGAAGAATACATGCAATATGTATTTTCTCAAAACGAATTAGGTGAGCCAGTAATGTCTTTTCAAGAATGGTATCAAATGGTTTACGAAGCTAGTAAGATGGGTGTTCAAGCTCCTCAAGAAGAAATGAGTATGCAAGAAACTATGATGAGAGAACCCGCAGCTTATGGTGGTATCATGGATACTGAATCAGGAAGAAGAGCTTATGGTTTAGGAAGTATATTTAAAAAGATTACAAGCCCAATTAAAAAAGTTGGAAGTAAACTTGTAGGTGGGGTTAAAAAAATTGCTAAAAGTCCTTTAGGTAAAGCAGCATTATTATATGCAGGTACAGCTGGTTTAGGTGCATTAGCTGGAGGCGCTGCAGGAACAGGTTTTACTAAAGCTGCACTAACACCTAGTGGTATTATGAGTAACTTTGGTAAAAAGAAATTTCTTTCTGATATTGGAACAAAATTAACAAAAGGCTCTACAATTAAAAATTTAGCTAAACTTGGTATCGGTGCAGCAAGTGCACTACCATTACTAGGTATTGGAACTACAGCTAAACAAGATCAAATAGAAAATTTTAGTCAATCCGGTGATTGGGATGAAAATTTTAAAACAGCAGGAGGCTTTCCTGGAATGAGAAGAGCTATCGCAAGAGCAAAAGATCAAGCCGAACTAGAAAGTTTAGCTGATCAGTTTGGTTTTACACCAGGACTCTTTCCTCAAGTAGCAGCAGATGGTGGAAGAATTGGATATAAAGAAGGAAGCATGGTTGAAAAAATAAAAGAAAGAATTCTTGAAGGTGGCAGACGTGGAGTAGGAGCACCTTTGGCACCTTTTATAAAAGAAGCTATCTGGATAGAAAAGATTAAAGATTTTATAAGAAAAAGAAGAGGTGATCCAAGAGAAGAGATAACAGAAGAAATTGAAGGTTTGTATGAAGGGTTAAGACCTAGAGATCCTATACATCCTATGCCTATGCCTATGCCTGATATGCCTAGAAGACCTATGGATCCAGATTTTAGAAGACCTATAGAAGATTTTAAACCACTACCTGATATGCCTAGAAGACCTCGAAGAGAAAGAGAAGGATACGCTTTAGGATCTAAAGCAGACTTTGCAATAGAAGATGTTATGACTGGTGGAGTAGAAGATGAGATTGGTGGTATCACAGGTATCATGAGACAAGCTGATCTTCAACGTAAAGGAAACATTGGTCAGTTCTATGCAGCTAATGGTGGTGTGGCTGATATGAGAGAAGCATTAAAAAATAAAGGATACGATTGGTTAGATAATGCAGATGATAAGACAGTTAAACAAATTTTTAATAGCGAAATGGGAACATGGACTGCTTCAGATGTGTGGAGACCTGGTAAGAAAGAAGGTGGAATCATGGACCTTGGTGGTATGGAAAAAGATTATAGAAATACTGGTGGCTTTGTAGACTTAGGAGCAGAAGAAAAGGCAGATGATGTACCAGCAAGATTAAGTGTAAATGAATTTGTAATGACAGCTGATGCTGTTAGAGGCGCTGGTGATGGAGACATAGATAAAGGCGCTGAACGTATGGAAGATATGATGAAAACATTAGAACAAAAAGGTCAACAAGAAAATATGAAAATGGCGGGACCTGATTGGTATATTAAAAGAATAGAACACTTAATGTTTTTAGGTTATGATTATGATGAAGCTGCAGAGATAGCTTTTGATAGTAATAGATATTATGAAATCGTAGGAGACCCTATGGCAAGAAACAAAGGAGCTTCAGATATGTTTGAAGTTTCGGAAAGATTAAGCGAGGTAGTATAATGGGTGATATAGCATTAAGAGGAAATAAACTTACAAGACACAGAGTTAAAAAAAGTTTGGGTGGTTTATTAACAAAAATTGGAAAAGGAATTTCAAAAAGAATGACAGGATCTCACAAACCTAAAAAAGGTGGGTGGCAAGATATGGATAGACCTAAAGCTCTAAGCGAAGAAAAAAAACCTGATTGGGAAATTAAAGCTGATAGAGCAGAGAAACAAAAAATAGACAAACAACTTAATGTAGCTAAAAATGTAGGTAAAGGTATAGCTGTGGCTATTCCTGGTAGTTATGCTTACGGTAAATGGAAAAAATATAAACGAAATAAAAAAAAGAAGGATAAAAAATAATGGCTGTATCACAAACACAAATGTTACCGGCACCGTTTCTAACGGATGTCTCAAAACAATATTCTAAAGATCTTGGAGCATTAACTGCTCGACCTTTAGATACATCTCAATTTGCACCAACAGTTGCAGGTCAAGATCCATTACAGGCACAAGCTTATACACAAGCTCAACAAGGTATCGGGGCTTACCAACCATACTTAACGGGCCAAGGAGCATACGCTGGAACACCAACAGATATGAGAGGTGTTCAAGATTATTTAGGACAAGCAGCAGGTTACTCAGGACCTCAAGCTTACCAACAGTTTATGTCACCTTATCAACAAGATGTCATTGATAAAACTTTATCCGCATTCGACAAACAAACCGCAGCTGGTTTATCTGGAATAGGTCAGAAAGCTGCTATGTCTGGAAACTTAGGTGGTGGTAGAGAAGGCGTTATGAGATCAGAGTATCAATCGCAACAAGATTTAAATAGAGCATTACTAAATGCACAACTGTTACAACAAGGATTTGGTCAAGCACAAACAGCAGCTAACCAAGCATTTGGTCAACAAAGAAATTTAGCACAGGATGTTTCTGGGCTAGGAGGATTACAATATAAATTACAAGGTCAAGATGTTTCTAGACTAGGATCTGCGGGCGCGATCCAACAGGCACAAGCTCAAGCAGAAGCAAATGCATTGCAAGAAGCAAATAGACTAAAAGCATACGAACCATATGAAAGATTAGGATACCTTGGCAGCGGTCTATCTTCTATGTTACAAGGTATGCCAGGGGGTTATCAAACACAAGTAACACCTAACAAATCACCATTAGAACAAGCGTTAGGTATACTATCAACAGGAGTAGGAGCGTACAAAGCGTTTACAGATTAATGAGTAGAATTTTTCACAGACCTATGTTTAGAAAAGGTGGATCAGCTGGAGGTATAACTTCTGGTTTGAGACGAGGGTATGCTGAAGGTGGTTATCCTAATCCTGAACTAGACGTAATGGAAGAACAAGAAGTAGTGCAAACACCAGGAGGTGATGATGTTATGGATAAAGTAGAAGCTGCATATAGAGCTTTTGGTGCACCAACAGAATTACCTAAAAGCACAGCAGGTTCAGATTTCTTGATGAACTTAGGATTAAATTTAATGAGTGGTCCATCCACAGGAAGTTTTTGGGGTAATGTAGGTGAAGCTGGTAAGGAACCTTTAGGACAATTTCAAAAAGCAAGAGCTGCTGAAAAAGCAATGAAGTATAAAGCTGCTGAATCTGAAAGAGGATTAAAATTTGAAATTTGGAAAAATTTATCTAAAGATGAACAAGATCAATATTATAACAGAGCAAAAATGTTAGTGCGTGAAGGTAGAGCGGAAACTATTGGAGAAGCATTAAACATATTATTCCCTGGTACAAGAAAACCAGCTCATGAAGACGATATTATACGTGATGAAGTTACTCAATTAATAACTGATTTAAGAAGAGAAGATGAAAGTCTTCAACTTACTCAAAGACAAGGGAAACATATTTTAGATGCTAAAAATAAAGCATTAGATAATGGTTGGAAGACGGTAAATGATTCTAGAATAATTATTAATGAAGAAGGTTGGAAAGATGAAGCTGGAAAAAATATTTGGCCGGGAGAAAACGAAGACGGAGTTATTTTGTTTTCAAGTGCAAAACATGCGGATAAATATATAGATGGTTTTGTATACGTAGATATAACAACAGGTAAAACTTATAAGAAACAAGACAATAAACTTATCAATACAGATTTATTGCCAAAGAAATAGGAGGTTAAATGGTTAGATATTTTGACCCAAGAAAACTTGTCCTAGATCAACAAGAAGAAGAAAAGCAGAAAGTAGAGGACGTTCTTTTTACTCAAGAAAAGATTGATCTTCAAAAAGAAGAAGACGCAAAAGCTCTTAGAAAAAGAAGTAACATTAGAGAAGGACTAGAAGAAGCTGCTCAAATTGTTAGAGAATTTAAATTTAGAAAAAAGCATGGTGATGATGCATATCATGATGCTAAGTTAGAACAAGATCCAGATTATAGAGACCCTCGAGATTATACTGACGAAGAAAATAAAAAATACTATCGTCAAGAGATAGAATCAATGCGTGGTATGTTCAAAGGAGCTACTATTGATTGGGAAACGGGTGAAACAATCTGGCCAGAAGGTAAAAAACCAGAGACAGTTGAAAAAAAGTATGGCAGTAAAGATGATAGAAGCCCTAAATTTCAACTAGCATCTTATGAAAGTAAAGGAACGACTGGAGAATTTTTAACTGAAGGTACCAAAGATCCTTTTGCAAGTGATGTAAGTGTGGGAGAATCATTAGGCTATGCAATAGTTTCTGGAGGTATTAAAATTCCTTATGGCTTTGCAAATCTTACAGCAATGCTTTTAGATTGGGCTGATAAAAATGAAGTACCTGTAGATCAAAGTAGGGTTGCACAATTAGAAAGATGGTTTGAACAAACATTTGTTGGTGAGGTAATGAAATTTAGTGAAGCTAAAGCTAAAGAAAATGCCATCGGAAGATTAACTGAAGTCATGGTACAGATGTATGGTGGCTGGGCAACAGTCGGTGCAAAAGGAGTTAGAGTTAGTGATGAAGCTTTCAATATGTTTAATAAAGCATGGGATGCAGCTCGAAATGGAAAGTATGTAAAAACTACAGGCAATACTAATCTAGCTAGAGGTGTTAAAGAAGTTAAAAAATTTAATAATCTTTCAAAGAAACAAAAATTTACATCAATAGCTGTAGGCGGAGGTCTATCTGGTTCAGTTGTTTATGACGCAGAAAACATTGGAACGTTTGGAGATCTTGCAGAAGAGTTTGGAATGATAGAAGAAGCGGAATACACTGCTTTAGATAGAAAAGAAAAACCTACGTCCAAAGAAGATGCAACAAGAATGTTGTATAATAAATTAAAATTTTCAGGTGAGATGGCCTTTCCAATTATCCCTGCTATCTGGGGTGTTGGTAAGATAGGAAAAAATATTGTAAGCGGAACTTTTAAACGAGCAAAAAATGCTACTCAATTTGATAGAATGGTAGAAAAATATGTGTCTAAACCTTTTAGAGCACGAAGTGAATATCCCGAAGAACAATTTCAAGCTATGCAAAGACTAAAAGGTAAAGAAGAATCCGCTAAAGTTTTATCAACAGATTTTTTAAAAAATATAGATAACATTGTAAAAAGATTGTCACGAGACAGCCAAGGAGTTTCTAGTGCTACAGGATTAACTGATGGTTTATCAGAGGCTCTTATTAAATTAATTAATAAAGGAGTCTTTAGTACACACAAAGGGAAAATTGTAAAAGCAGGAATTGATGACAAAGCTTTTAGTTCTTTTAAAAACAGTTTAGAAAAATTAAAAATACCACAGAGTGAAATAAAAAATATATTAAAAGAAGTAGATAACATTACAGACTACTGGACTCAATATATGAATACTATTTATAAAGGTGGTAATTTGAATGTGGGTTTAAAAGAATTTACAAAACTTATAAATGAAAGAATTGGAGATACTTTAGCTACTGAATATAAAATATTTGCAGACGGAGCTTTAAAACCTATTGATGGATACACAGTATCCAGAGAAATAAAAGATGAAGTAGCTCAAATATTTAAAAGAAACTTTGATGCTAACAAACCAAGAAATGCCAAAGCTATGAGTAAAGAAGAAGCAAGATTAACTGTTGATCAGGTTATTAAAAATGTAGAGTTAGATCCTAAAGTAGGACAACCTTTCTTTAGATATCCCGGCGTAGGAATGAATGCTGAAAAAGCTTTAATTACTAAATCAATTGGTAAAAATATTACTGGTGGTGGTAAATTTGTACCGGATGATGTGGGAGGATTAATACAAAAAGAATCGGATCTAAAATCTTTTCAAAAATTATTTGGAGGCTATGAAGATGCTAATAATTTAATTGCTAATGTAACAACTGATCTTGCAAACATTGCAGCGAGAGATCGTTTTTATAATATGATTAAAAGTAGTTCAGATAAAATGATTAAACGAGGAGAAAGAGGAATTGTATATGATAACTATATAAACGCTTCAAAAGGTTGGCAAGGAACTGGAGAAAATATTATTACAAAAAGCGATGGTTTAAAATTACCTAACTTAATAGGAGAAGAAGGGTACACAGTTCCTATTAATAATATGTTTACTACGGAAGCCATGGAACAAGGATTAATTCAAGGACAAAAAAATCAATTGGGAAGTATAACTAAACACTGGGCGTGGCAAAACGGAGTGATGTTACCTAAAGGTTTACTTCAAATGGGTAAAA
>Ga0209756_1003685_pt1 | contig 12253 bp, 16 predicted proteins | sample ETNvirenome_6_85_FD_184071 | JGI IMG/M metagenome (GOLD analysis project Ga0209756, IMG submission 184071) | Marine viral communities from the Pacific Ocean - ETNP_6_85 (SPAdes) (version 3) | ecosystem: Environmental > Aquatic > Marine > Oceanic | place: Pacific Ocean | collected 2013-06-19
TTAGGTTGGCCAAATCGTGCACGATGGGATGACGAAAAGCAAACGTATTATATTCAAAATAATGATACCCAAGAACGCGGACAAGACGTGCCGCAACCTAAATAAAATACTAAGTATGAATGGATTAGCAACATGAACAAACTATTTGAAAATTGGAATAAATATTTGAATGAGCAAGAAGGCTCAATAGATATAGAGAGTATCATCAACAATGCTCTAAAAAATGCTGAACTGCCCCTCACGGCACAAGATGTAAAAGCATTTTATCACGCAAAACCTAGCGAGAGGATTTTTCTTATTCCGACAGATGATCAGTATGCTGCGATGAGTCCCGCATATCGACCAGAAAGAGGCGCACCCGGAAAGGATGAATGGGTATTCCCGGAGGAGCGCCCACGGATGCCAAATATTGACGCCGGCAAAGTGGAGGTAGATATAAATACTCTTGTTGACGCTCTCTCGGACGCAGGCCTCTCAAGCTGGAGCGAGACGCAGTATGTAGGCCCCTCCTACAGCAATGCTCCGATTCCATCTGGTTGGGCTTATGACCCCGAGTGGGGGTGGTACCGTGCCGAAGAAGAACCTGGAGAAGAATGGGAGATAGAGTGGGGAGATTATAAATGAGTTCAATGCGCCCTATTATGGAAAGTTGGCGAACCCACTTGATAGAAGATATTGTCCCCCTCACAGAGGAGCAGATTGGGTTTGCCATGCATGCCGAACAGCAGCGCATAGATGAGCTTCACCTTCTTATGGGAGATGCAACGCTTTTGGAAGAATGCTGGCTTGACGAGAGTATACTGTTGGAGTTTGGTTTGGCAGATGTAGGACATATTGCCCTGGACGCACTCGGTCTTATTCCGGGATTGGGAGAAATTGCCGATGGAGCAAATGTTTTATTTTATGCTATGCGAGAAAAATTTTTAATGGCTGCTTTCTCGGCTATATCCATGATCCCCACTGTAGGAGATCTCATCGGAAAGGCCGGCAAATTAGCTACTTATCTTGGTAAGGCTGGTGCAAAGGGTGCCGGCAACGCTGTTGCATTTTTGGGAAAAATGTTAGGTAAGCATTGGGCGAAAATCAGTAAAGGATTAATGGGAATGGGTAAGAGTAAGAAATTAGGAAAATTTGTCCAACCCATGATGAATGCGATTAAAAAATTCATGGGCACAATCGCAAAGAACCCAGCCTCAAAGGAAGCAGTTGTAGGACTTCAAAAGGCAGTTGGTACTCAAGCCACTAAGGCTGCAAATCCCGGCAAGGTGAAAAAGGCAGCCAATTTCGCTAAGAAAGTGTATGCTAAAGGAGCAGGACGCAGGAATCTTGAACTTACAACTGGTGTAGGAGACGAAGAAGAAGAGGAAGAGGCAGTTTAAATGAAAATCACCAACTCACAATTTAAGCAACTTCTTAAAGAAGAGATTAAACAGACTTTAAGTGAGCTTGGTGGTTTGGCTGGTCAACTGGGTGCAGTCGTAGGTCGCAACGAACCACCCATGGAAGATCAAGCACCCATGGAAGATCAAGCAGACTCCCTCATTCGAGATAAAGCTTTTGCGATGTTTAGGAATCTAGGGCTAGAAGAGAAGGAAAGTGAAGTAATGAAAGACACTATCGCGATTAACGATCTTATAGAACTAATGAACCGAATTCCCAAAATTGGTACTGCCAACGAAGAGGAAGCCGTATGATGCAAATAGAAAAAGACAGACTGTACGAAATCATTCTTGAAGAATATTTGCTTGCAGAAGGGCACGCCGGTACCGAAGCCGCCGAAGAGTTGCTAAAGAGAATAATGGGCGACAAATATAGACCTCCCGAAGAGCGAGATCCGGCGCGATATGCAAAGCACCACGGGGATACAGAGCCAATGGAGAAACCACACGCCCCAGAAGAAGAGGATGAGGATCTTACAGGCGTCGTAGATGCCGGCGAAACTTATCCAATCGATCCGGAAGGAGATGAGACACCCTTTCGTGTGCGACAATCACTGAGTCCCGACTCATTAGCTGACGCGATTGGTGAACTGATTCACGGCAGAGACCCCGAAGAAGTAGCAGAAATATTTGAAACAGTTTATTTGGTGCAAGAAGAGCCGGCCAGCTCAATCCTACAGCTTGTTCGCAACAAAGAAGCCGACGACATCCAAGAGATCTTCCAGCTGGCATTTGAGAAATTGCCAGGAGTTGAATTGTCATCTCCAGGCGATGAAGATTACCCGGGTGAAGAGACACTTTATTCTCCCGGCGCTGAAGGTCGCCCAGTCGCTGGCTTCCAATTAGAAAATTTAATGGAACTCATTCGCGAAGTTCTCGACGAAGGACACTATCACGATATGGGTGACGAGCCTCAGCAGGACCAAGCCGATCAAGAATCGGGATATAAGTCCCAACTTAAGCAGATCATTAAGGAAGAAACTGCGTACGCTAAAATTCCTGTCGAAAAGATGGATGAATTTAAAAGAAGGCTGGAAGATTGGGCTATGTACTACAGAGACGCGTCGTCCTGGGTGAGGAATGATGCAGTACTCCCACCAACCCGTGAACAAGTCGAAGAAAAAAACCCCTATCAGGAGTTTACGAGAATCTCACAAGAAAATGGCCGAAGGCTGCAGCAGAAATTTACAGAACTTGACGATAGCTTAAGGGCGTTGCTGAATGACTTTGACATGAAATTTAAAAAATATGAAAGAGAAAGATCCAAAGCATTGTCGCAGCTAGCTCTCTCGGAAGTATCTTCGGAAACGCACCGATGCTCTATTGACACCGGCGAGGGATACTGGGATAGGAGCATTAAAAGTGCGGCCGAGTGCAAGCGCGCCGGCGGCAAATGGGTAGATTTAAAAAAGTTTCTAGGAAAGTTTGGAGAAGCGAGAGAAAAAGACACCTGACCAGACAAAGAAAGCTCAGGTGAGCTTGGAGAAGTTTTAGGACCAGATGCGGAAGTTGGCGAATATGTTGAAGATTTTCAAGATTCCGATGCTCCCCAATTTCAAGGTAAGAGCAAAGAGAAAAGGGCACAAATGGCGTATGCAGCACATGCGGCAGCCCAAAAAAAGAGAGGTAAAAAATGATGGCGCAAACAAAAGCATTTATTGATACATGGTTGTCTAAGCTAACATCACGCAAGTTGATGGTGTGGGCAACGGCGACAGGTCTCACATTTACAGGACACGTGACTAGCGAGGACTGGGTTATTATTTCAGCAATCTACATTGGAGGCCAGACGATTATTGACGGCATCGCTAGATTGCGGGGGTACAATGATTAAGAAGAAGATCTTGGAACTTGCTCTTAAGAACTGGAAAGTAATTGCAATCGTACTGCTGGCGGCAGTCGTTGTGTTAAAGACTCGTTATGATTATCACCTAATGGAGTCGGCATATACGACGATGGTGGAATCGAATGAAGCACAAATTGAAGGACTGAAAGAAATCCACAAGAAAGAGATAGAAGAGAAGCGGCTGTTGATGGAAAGCTTTTTGGAATCGATGGCAAATATCGAGGAAGATTATGAAAGAACATCAGCAGAACTTGAAGTAGAGCGAAACAAGAAGACGCGAGAATACGCAAGAAAATTCACCGAAGACAAGCAGGGACTAATTAAAGATATAGAGACCACTCTTGGGTTTGAATATGTTGCTCCTTAATTTATTGTTGATACTTTCCTCACCAGTGCATGCCGAAGAGGCACAATTTACCATTTTAGGACAGAACCAGTGCGCACCGTTTGAGGGTGTGCTTTTTAATAAGCAGGCCACCAGCGAGATGCTCTCAGGATACGATAGATTTCAATATGCATGCGATAATGTGGTACAATATGAGTTAAAGAAACAAGCTGAACTTCATCGCTATGACTTAGAGTCTCTTAAGATTGAACACAAAGCTTTAACTCAAGAATATGATTTGTTTATCACGCAAAAAGATAAAGAGATTCAAGCACTCGTTAAATCGCTTAAGAAGACCTCACCACGCAACAAATGGCTTTGGTTTACGGGAGGTCTTGTTGTAGGTGCGGCCAGCACTTATGGAGCATACAGAGTATTCAATGAAAAATAAAAACCCAGATCAAATTGCAGCTATTGAGCAGGCCATCGCCCAAAAGTATGGAGAAACTACAGTTGCTAATCCTAGAGCCGACTGGAATCAGATCAAAGAAAAAGAATACCTTGACCAGATGAGAGAATTTTATCAAAAAATAAAGAAAAATGAAGAGTATCAAGAGAAAATAGATATAAATGGTATAAAGGTATCAAAAAAACTACTTAATAGAGAATCTTTAGCATCATGCTCAGTCTGCGGATCCTTTCCAAAGAAATCGTTGGATGATGTTTGTCTCGTCAAATTTGAGTGTTGCCACCAGTGTTACATTCAATACGTCGAGCAAAGAGAAGAAAGGTGGTCTACAGGCTGGAGACCGAACACAACAAAAAAGGAATAAATAATGGCAACAGTTTTAGATGTAATTCAGGGTCTTTCCCAGGCCGCCGCAAATGCATACGATGGCGCCCATATGGAGAACTATTCTCCGGATGGCGAAGTACGTAAGGTAGGTTTGCGTAGAGAAGAGGGTGACCCTCTAATTGATAAGCGCGTATTAGATGGGTTTAAAGTAAAGTTTATGGGCCCATATCTGTGCATCACCTATCAATCCGAAGTTCAGCTTAAAGAAGTATATGCTTCAGGCTTTGAAAGCGACATGGAACAAACAGTGGAAGACATTGCCGGTTTTCTAAAGAAGGAATACCGCAAAATTACGGGCAAATCCGTGAGCCTATCGGCTGACGGTGAAATTGATGTTCGTGTTGAAAGCTCTTCCCGCGTACGCTCTTGGGCGACTGCTTATCGTAAGTATAAGATTGGTGGGATGCAAGATGTTGTAGTGGTGGGAGAAGCCACTGAGGATCGGATTGAGAAGTCTTATCGCGATTTTTTGAATTTGGGAGGTTTCTTAGGAAAGCGACCAGAAAATGATACAAGGAAGAAATAAATATGAATCGAAATCAACTCAAAAAGATAATCGGCGAAGAATTAGAAGTATTGAAGAATGCTACTAAAAAGAATTCTGTGGACGAGGGGATGCTTGGTGACGCAGCCAAACAACTTATTCCTGTAATTAAAGACGCAGTGTTAGGTGAACTAGAGGGCAAGATTCAATTGCTCGTTCAGAAGGCGATGGACGGTATGGCCGCAAAATTAGCCCCGAAGCCAGGAGTTGAACCTGCCGTCGGGACGACCATGACTGAAGTCGGCCTGGACTGAGAAATTCCAATGGAAGGGAGTGTTTTAACTAGTTTAGTATTAACTGAGAGGGTGATTACGCCGGCCCTCACTGACGTACAAAACCGTCGCGCTGAACAGTTGGCCTGGGAGTTTTGGGATACCTACACTCCCGGAAACACAGTTTCACAATTTTGTCAACTCCACGAGTCGACCGATGCCAAACACCTACAAGAAGGGGTTGATGAATTCATAGAGCGCCACGTCAAGAATTTTATACAGATGGCGTTAGCATGGGCCGGCAAAACCCTCAATGTGGCGGCTATTGTGGGCGTACCAGCCGGTGAAGCTGCCGAAGTAGCGGTGGATTCCTTTTTTGCTGCTGAAAGCGTGGTCTCAGTGATACAGGCTATCGGAGATATTCGCACCGCTGCTGATGAGTTTGCTGAATTTTTTCATTCCTTTACAAGCGTAACCCTTGCCGACGGCTCAGAAGGTATTTATAACAAAGTATTAAGTATTATTAGTAAGGTCGCACAGTTGGCGAAGAAGGCCGGCCTTAAACTAAGTGAGTATCTGACCAAAGCCAGTAAAAAGATTTCCAAGATTATAAACTCCGTGGCAGCTACTGTTGCCGACGGTATTGCTACTGTTATTCCCATCCCGGGTGCAGATGCCGCTATCCAAGAGATGTTCGTTCAGCTAAGCAAAAAAGCATTTGATGCGGTTTCGTGGGTATATAATAAAATCCCAGAAAGCTGGCAAGATTTGTTTGTAGTGCCGGGACTTATTACCGAGTTTTTGAACGAGGTGATTGACCTTACTATCGAGTTTGCCGAGTGGACACAAAAAGAAGGAGAGGCGGGAAAAGCCGACACCACTCTTAAGAAAATGGCCGTCGGAATTTTTAATTCATTACCATCTCCGGGCATCATGAAAATATTGGCCAAACAATTTGAGGTTGCCGATAAGATTGTTCTCTTTTTAGAAACAACTGGGCGCGAGGTGGCTGAACTGATGGGAGAATTGTTTGTTAAAGTAGTTCCCTTTTTCTTCGCCGCATTGGCTGCCTATCAAATAATTGTGACCGGTGAATGGAAAGAGGAAGGCGCTGTCATCTCGCGTCGAGCAAAACAGGCTACTAAGGGAATATTTAGAGAGATAGCGCCATCGCGGCCCCCAGTACTGACATTAACCACGCGCCGGTTAAAACAAATTATTAAAGAAGAAATAATCAATTTAAAAAATGCATGAGCTTTCAATTGGACAAAAAGCAACGAGTCAAAGAAATACTAAAGAGCGGTAAAGATCCATCCTATTTCCTTAATACATATGCCCGTATATCTCACCCGATGCACGGGCTGATTCTTTTTGATACGTATGATTTTCAAGATGGTCTCCTGGAAGAGTTTAATGATTATCGATTTAATGTTATTCTCAAGGCGCGCCAACTAGGAATCTCAACCGTTACAGCAGGTTACATTGTTTGGATGATGCTATTCCATCGCGATAAAGCGATCCTCGTTATGGCAACTAAGTTCGCGACAGCGGGCAACCTTGTTAAGAAAGTGAAGAGCATCATGCGCAATCTTCCCGATTGGCTGAAGATTGCAACAATCGATGTAGATAATCGTAATTCATTTGAATTATCCAACGGCTCCTCCATCAAGGCAGCATCAACGTCCGGAGATGCCGGACGTTCAGAGGCTCTCTCTTTGTTGGTATTAGACGAGGCGGCCCACATTGAAAATCTTGGGGAATTGTGGACAGGCCTTTATCCCACATTGTCTACGGGTGGCCGGTGTATTGCACTCTCCACTCCCAATGGTGTTGGCAACTGGTTTCATAAGACGTGTGTTGATGCCGAAGCCGGCGCAAACAACTTTAACATGACAACCCTTCCCTGGGATGTCCACCCAGATCGTGATGAGGTATGGTATACTAAAGAAACAAAAAATATGTCCAAACGTCAAATTGCGCAAGAACTTCAATGTAACTTTAACACATCTGGTGAAACAGTGATAGACCCCGAGTGCATGGAGTGGCTATTATTAAACGTTAAAGAACCTAAGCACCGTAGTGGGTTTGATCGCAATTTTTGGATCTGGGAAGAGTTTGATCCGACATGCAATTATTTAATGGTAGCAGACGTAGCCCGCGGTGATGGGGAAGACTACTCTACCTTTCATATTATTAAACTGGAAACTCTAGAAATCGTTGGGGAATACCAAGGGAAACCCACTCTGGATATGTATGCCGGCATGTTAAATCAAATAGGGCGTGAGTTTGGTAACTGCATGCTAGTAGTGGAAAATAATAATATAGGATACTCAGTTTTAAACAAATTAATTGAATATGATTACCCCAATGTTTATCACTCTATCAAGTCCACCCATGAATATATCGAACAATATCAGGCCGAATATAGAACAAGCGCAGTTCCCGGTTTTACCACATCGATGAAAACGCGCCCTCTTATCATTGCAAAATTAGAAGAGTTTATAAGAAATAAACTAATTAAGGTATACTCTTCGCGCACAATTAATGAAATGAAAACGTTTATTTGGAAAAATGGAAAGCCTCAAGCCATGAAAGGATATAATGATGATTTGATCATGGCACTTGCAATTGCATGTTGGGTTAGAGATACGGCCTTACAAAGCAATGCGCGAGAATTAAACTATCAAAAAGCATTTGCGGACGCGATTATTACAAGCCACACCACCATGAATACGAATATTAAAGGTCAACATGGCTACAAAAAAGAGAATATTTTTGATAAAATGAGTGAAGCTAAACAGCAATATGAACAATTTAAATGGATTATTAAGTGAGACTATAAATGCCACCAAACAATAGAAACAACAGCGCCAGAAATCCGGTCAGCCGCGAGACCGACTTATTTAAGCGGCTAACCAGACTATTCTCAGGGCCGATTATTAATTATCGTTCCCAATCAGGGCGACGCATCCGTCGCCAACACCTTGACAAATTTTCGAGCCGCTTTAAATCTGCCTCTGGGCAACAGTTTAAAAAGACTCTTTATAATCCTCTTGATGTAATTTCCACGAATGCAATTGCAAATCAACGTCGCTCCGAACGATATGTTGATTTTGATCAAATGGAGTATATGCCCGAGATTGCTTCTACAATGGATATATATGCCGATGAAATGACGACATATTCTGAGTTGCGCCCAATGCTTAATGTTAAGTGTTCCAACGAAGAGATTAGGGCAGTACTTCAAACTCTATATGAAAACATTTTAAACCTTCAATATAACTTATTTGGATGGAGTCGCACCATGTGCAAGTACGGAGACTTCTTTCTATATTTAGATATTGATGATAAGTTTGGGGTCAAATCGGTTATAGCTTTACCATCGCAGGAGATTGAGCGCTTAGAAGGGATGGATTCCACCAACCCCAACTATATTCAGTACCAGTGGAACTCGGGTGGTATGACTTTTGAAAATTGGCAAGTCTGCCATTTTCGAATTTTGGGTAACGATAAATACGTACCTTATGGCACATCTATTTTAGAACCAGCGCGCCGGATTTGGCGACAGCTAGTACTAATGGAAGACGCTATGATGGCCTATCGTGTTGTGCGCTCCTCTGAGCGCCGAGTATTCAAAATCGATGTAGGGTCGATCCCCCCACAAGACGTAGAACAATACATGCAAAAGATTGTAACACAGCTTAAACGACACTCTGTGGTTGATCCCTCGTCGGGTCGTGTTGACTTGCGCTATAACCCGATGAGCGTAGAAGAAGACTACTTCGTGCCAGTTCGTGCTGGGTCTGCTACCGAGATCAGCACCTTGGCTGGTGCGCAAAACATCACCGCTATTGACGATATTAGATATCTTCGAGACAAACTATTTTCCGCGTTAAAGATTCCCCAGGCATATCTTGCAATGGGTGAAGGAGCTAGCGAAGATAAAACCACGCTCGCACAGAAAGACATCCGATTTGCGCGCACCGTACAACGTCTCCAGCGTGTAATTGTGTCAGAGTTAGAAAAAATTGGAATCATTCATCTTTATACTCTAGGATTTAGAGGAGACGATCTGCTCGCATTTTCGCTGTCCCTAAATAACCCCTCCAAGATCGCGGAGCTTCAAGAGCTTGAGCACTGGAAGAGTAAATTCGATACAGCAGCTTCCGCCACCGAAGGATATTTTTCACGGCGCTGGGTTGCCGAGAGGCTATTCAACATGTCGCACGAAGAGTTCTTACGCAACCAACGAGAAATGTACTATGACCGCAAACACGATGCAGAACTACAAGCTGTTGCCGAAGCTGCAGCAGCCGAAGGTGCTGGAGGCGGTATGGACTTAGGCGGAGGCGGTATGGACTTAGGCGGAGGTGGAATGGACCTCGGCGGTGCCGAAATGGATATGGGAGGCGAAGAGGCCGGTGGGGCAGCAGAGATGCCAGCCGGAGAGGCTGGCGGCGACGACGAGTCAGGGCTGCTGGCGGTACCCCCGGGCAGCCGCAACACCCCTAAAGCTACCCCCGGCGCACAAGCAAAGCGCAAGGAGCGTATTCACAAGGGCCCGCACGGATCTAAGACCTACAAGCCCACGCGAGATTCCCGACCCCAAGGCGCCCGTACGCGTTCTACACGATCTCAATATGCATCGGAAGAAGGAAGTTCTACAATGCGCAAAATCATGCCTGGTTATGCCGATGGCCTTAAATCGCTTGGCCAAGGGTTTGTTCCGACCTCCGAAGGCATTTACGAAGAAGAGCAGTCTATTTATACTCTGAGAGAACAAAAAGAAGAAGATAAGTTATTCCAGATGAATGAAAATATACGCAGCTTGCTGCAACAACTAGAAGAAAATGGAAAGGACACAACGGAAAACCCCGATGAAAATTAAGCACAATAAAAAACGCAACACAGCCTTTGTATATGAGGCACTTGTTCGCGAAGCAACAGTGGCGGTTCTCAAGGGAGACAGTAAGCGTCAAACAACGGCGTTGAATTTGATTGAACGACATTTCGCACCCAGCACACCCTTAAAAAAGGATTTAGAGTGTTACCAGTCGTTGATGAAAGACCATGGATTAACGTCAGATATCTCTCAGCGAATTTTGAAGGAAACACACGATCAACGCCGCATGTTAAGTTCCGACGATCTTTTCAAGAGCCAATCCAAATTGATCAAGGACATCAATACTGAATTATCACCTAATGTTTTTACAAATTTTGTTCCCAACTATAAGCATTTAGCCACCATTGCGCAGATGTTTTCATCCAAGAATTCCCCGCGCTCTCAAGTTATGCTTGAAAATAAAGTATTGGAATACATGACCGATGACGCCCCCGAGATTCCCAAAGGGATGCCGGTGGATAAGGTACTCTATCGTACGTTTGTGGAAAAATTCAACACCAAATATGCGCAAGAGCTTTTGCCGGAACAAAAAGAATTATTAACTTATTATATTTCGTCTTTTTCAGATAATGCGGTTGAGTTAAAGATGTTTCTAAATGAAGAACTTCATCGCCTTAAGTCTACGTTGCAGAAAGCATCAACAACACAAGAGATAAATAGCGATAATGAGATGACACAAAAAACCCAACAGATTATTGAAAAGCTTGATGCTTATGCAAACGACGATGTGAACGAAGGACTGTTATTGACTGTTCTTAAAACCCAAAAACTTGTAAAGGAAATCTCTCAAGATGCCAATAACAGTTAAAGTAGGAGATGCCGCTCGCATTCCGTCGGTTAAACTTGAATTAGACATTCGGCGGTCGATGAACGGAGATTTGTTGATATTTGATCATGGAGACATTGATATTATTTTATCACCAGCTAAAAGTAAGGTTGTAGCATTTCCTAAAGAGACCATGTCTGATTTAGTATATGGCGCTCAAAATAGGCTCTTTTCCTTTTTGACCAAAAAAGGTCTTATCATCCCTGAGTCAGTTCAGGCCGCGGCCTTTTATGGAGGTATGGAAGCTAAAATGGAAGCTCCTTATTCTCCCCAACTTAGCACACCCAAGATGACTTTAATTAATATTTCTCGATTTATCGACGAAGAAAGGCCCTACTTCGAAGCAACAGAAGCAATCATCTCACTCTCGGACGATGAGCTACTTCATCCCGACAAGGAAGACGCTACCGAATTGGGCGAAGTACCACAACGCGTTGCGCAAGGATCGATTCAGAAGGGATTCATCAAAGATCCATACTCGTTGAATTATTTATACACTTTAGAATAGGCGGCATAGTGAATTTACTATACTTTGTATTAATTGCTTATGGGCTCACTCAGATCCTTGTATACGGCAAGCTGTTTAAAGGGGTACGACCCACAAAAGGAAAGCTAGGAGAGTTGTGGCGTTGTCCAATGTGCATGGGATTTCATGTAGGTTGGTTTTTAATGCTACTTTCTCCGTTCACAGAACTATTTAATGTTGACGTAACGGTTGTAAACTTCTTTCTTTTAGGATGGTTATCGTCTGGAACGTCATATGTACTAAGTATGATTTTTGGAGATGAAGGAATAAAATATGAACATAAACACATGGACGAGAAAGTGGATGCTTCAACCGGTGCGACATTGTTGTAAGGGGAGTTAGCTGTGAGCAAGGTTCTACTAAGAGAATATTATGCTCTTTGTGACGGCGGTGCTTGTCAGGATCTCCTTACCGAAGAAGAGAAAAGGTATGTGTCTAATGGCGGCATGATTCTTTCCGGCATTATGCAAATGACCGAGACAAAGAACGGCAATGGCCGCGAATATCAGCACGAAACCATGGTGCGCGAAGTGGGAAATTATCAAAAACTCGTTAAAGAAAGCCGCGCCCTAGGTGAACTCGATCACCCCGATGATTCGGTCATTAACCTTCGAAATGCCTCCCATATGGTTACAGCTATTTGGATGGAAGAGAAAAACGTGATGGGTAAGATCAAAGTACTCGACACACCATCCGGCAAGATTCTACAAGAATTGGTGAACGGCGGCGTGACAGTCGGCGTATCCTCTCGCGGAATGGGCTCTGTGCGTGAAGAG
>Ga0209756_1003688_pt1 | contig 12251 bp, 7 predicted proteins | sample ETNvirenome_6_85_FD_184071 | JGI IMG/M metagenome (GOLD analysis project Ga0209756, IMG submission 184071) | Marine viral communities from the Pacific Ocean - ETNP_6_85 (SPAdes) (version 3) | ecosystem: Environmental > Aquatic > Marine > Oceanic | place: Pacific Ocean | collected 2013-06-19
CCGTGAATATCCCTGGCGTCGGCAAGATGGTGCAGACATCCCCTAACCAGTACCAGGTCATCGAGGATACCGTAGAACCTGGCGTGGTAAGAGACCCCATATCAGGCCGACGCTTCATACAGAGGACAGACGGCAACTGGGGGGCTGAGGTAAAGCCTATCTATGACCCAGAGCTACAGCGGGTAGACGGCATGAACCTGTTCCAGCAACGGAGCGGAGATGTCAGTCAACTCTCGTCCCCTGATATAGATGACATAATCACCCAGGCCCTGATCGACGGCGAATATGACAAAGCCTTCGCCTTTCAGGACTTCCGTGACCGTCCCACTGCTCAAGAGACGTTTGATACAGCCCTTGAGTTTGCACGATCCCCAGCTGACCAGGTTCTGATATCGGCCATCGCCCGTGGTGAGCAGTTCGTAGCCCCACCCCCAGAAGGCATGATCCAACGTGTCGGCCCCCAACCCGACTTCCTTATACAGGCGTACCAGGATTTCCAACGCCGTACCAAAGCTGGCCGTGCCCCCACAGAGGAGGAAGCCTCTACCCTATCCGCACGCGCAGCGGCAGGGCAGTCTCCTTTGACCGACACCCTTCAGACACGACTGGAAGAACTGAAGATAGAGAACCAACAGATAAAGAACGAGGCTATCTCGTTAAAGACCCAGCAAGACCAGCAGGTATTCCAGCAGAACAACCCCACCCTATTCGGAGGGGAAGACCCTGGACTGACCCAGTTCAAGCTAGACCTTGGTCTGTCGTCAGGCAGTAATATGCCTGAATCCACCAAGAAGACATTACAGGACTTGATAGCTGCCCTGCCCGAACAACAAAGGCAGTACGGGATGACGCAGGTAGAGTCCATATACAACGGTGAGCTAACCGCCGAACAGGTCATCGGCAATCTACGGATGTTCGCCGACCCGTCTAAGCTGACTGTACAAGGTCAGAAGCCGCCGACGGTTGGGGCTACTGGATTGGATATCCTTGGACTAGACCCCAACGCTAGTGCTTGGGAAAGGAGCATAGCAGCATTCCCTGATTTGACATCGGATACCTTTCAAGCTCTTGGCTCCAAGGATATAACTAGTCTTATATCTATGCCTGGTATCAATGCTACACCTGAAGAGGTAGACCAGTACTGGGCGACGTTAAGCAAGCACATCAACAGTATCGCCGCTACTCCCGCTGGAGAAGGGCAGAATATGTCCAGCGTCAGAGACCGTGTTAACTGGGCAGACAGCACTTACAATCCTACTCTTATACTTGACCGTGAAGGCAAGGAAGTCCCTATAGGGTGGGAAACTCCAGAGCAGAGAACAACTAGAGAATTTAATGAGAAGTTACAGAATGTAACTGGCGACCCTAATATTACTCTACAGAGTATAGAGTCAGGTGCTGATGCCTTCTCAGCATCAAATTTAGGAGGGTCTGGTTCTACTCAGGTATCATCCAGTCCAGCTTCAACCTCGACTGCGGGTGTGAATAATCCTTTGAATCTCACTCCCAATACACCTACTATCACGAATACACCTTTGTCTTCTACTATAGTGCCTACTACAGCACCTGTAGCCCCTACCGCAGGTAAGTCGTTGGGTACAGCAACCAATATGGAGGATTTCAACGCCTTGGTAGCGTCTGCTACAGCGAACCAGCAATCTACTGTAACTCCTAAATCCCCTGACCCATTCGGTGGTGGGCGAGGCAGGATGTTTGGTAGAGCAGGCGGTGGCACAGTCCAACCAGGTGAGATGACCGTGGTAGGTGAACAAGGCCCTGAGATAGCCATGATGCCCCCAGGCACCCACATCCTACCTTTAGGTAAAGCAACCAAGCAGGACATCAAAGCAGCACAGGCGACAGGCCGTGCCTACCAGAATGGCGGCATCGTCTTTGGTGATCTACCCATCGGCCTCCAGCAGATACAGCGTGGCCGTCCAATCACACCACCCCGTGGCTATCTGTCCCAGGCAGCAGGTCTCAATCTACCCTCAGCACAAGCGATGTCCAACATCACACCTGAATCCCGTGATGTATTCCTAGACCTGGCAGCCCAGGCAGGTATCCCACGCAAATCATTCGCACAAGAACTGGCATCAACTATCCCCAGCGGCAGACGTATGCCAGTAGCTCGTATAGCTCCTATCAGCCGTAGAGGAGTCCAATAAATGTCTTACGATCTCCCTTTTAGACGTCGCTCCAGAGTTCTCACAGGTAAACTCGCGGAGAAGAGAAATAGACCATTTGAAGCCCCGGAGGAGACTCCTGAGCCGTCCTTCAATCAGTTCGTGCCTATGACTCCCCCTGACATGAGTATGCCGGGTCTTGGCATCCAGACAGGGGAACGTCTTGGTGGTATAAGGGAATTGGAACGGACACGGGTATATGAGAGTGCCCCTGAAATCCCCACGCCTACCCCCGTAGCCACTCCTACAGGCCTACCCACAGCAGAGCCTGAAACCGACACCACCCTGCCCACCAAGTACGAACTAGACCCTATGTCCCGGCGTCTAAGGGAGGTAGAGGAGTATGAGGAGGGTGCAGAGTCTAGGGCTGCCAGGATTGAGGAAGAGAGCCAGATATACCCTGACCAGCCAGAAGAAGGAAGCTGGTTCTACAACCGTGGCGTGACAGAGCCTCCCGGCCCCCGTGTCCCCTTGGACTTCACCACGGGAGAAGGTTTTGGGGGAGAAGCCGCAGGCATAGGACTTGGCTCCTTATATGTAGCAGGGCAGTTCTGGGAGCCTATCCAGCAGCCTATAGACGTAGCCACAGAGACAGCCTTAGAATCATTCGCCATGATAGGAGGCGGCCCAAAACCTACCATATTCACTGCCGGGACAGAAGATAAGCCTGGTGGTTACACTGGCGCACTTGAGCAGTTTCGTGATCGCCGATGGTGGGTTCAGATTCTTGCATCTCTACCGACTGAGGTGGTAGGCGGGGCAATACTAGGAAAGGGAGTCAACCTAGCCTCTAGGGCTACTGGTGTCTTAGACTTACCAGGCAGGGCAGCCATAATCAATGGCGCGGCTGACATCAATATAGTACCAACTGCCAGGGCATCCAGGGTGTCAGGCTCATTATTCGATGAAGCGGCTGTAGACCTGGTAAGAAAGAGGATAGACGAGTCAGCCCCTATATGCTTCAGTGAGTGCATAAACCAGATTGGCGACAACGTACTCAAATTACGAGAGGTCAAACCTGGTCTAAGCAGGACAGACGCCTCAGACAACATAATACGCAGGCTGTTTAGAGCTACGACCCATGATGTGCAGGGAGTGCCGATAATAAGGCACGCCATAGAAAGGAAGAAGGCTCTGGAGAGCATGGCCCAGTCCATGGGTCTCACGGTGGGTCACATAGTCAGAGACGCATTCCCTGATATAAACGATCAGGAACTGATACCTTCCCTGTCAGGGATAGATATGTCTCTGTCCAAAGACTTGAACTACATGCCTTCTGTCTCCGACGTTGCTGCCCGTTTGGATATATTCGCTCCCCATCTGACAGAGAAGCAGATGACGGCTTTGCAGGCTGTACGGAAGAAGCTAGCTCCCTGGCGAGAGATGCTAGACATGCTAGGTATACCCTTAGGCTCCCGTAATGACGTAACTGGCATTGGATTCTATATACCTCGTGGTGACGCCATAGAGATAGGGGCCGAGCAGATAGTGCGTGAAAAGGCTGCCCTGTCAGCTGGAGGAGGCAAGCAGGGGTTTGAGATGGCAGAGAGCTTCCCTTCCATGTCGTCTGGTGTGGGAAGCGGTCACAAGTATGCCAATATACAAGACACCATCAACTCTTACGTCAACCATGTAGGTGAGCGTTCCATCGATGTCCATATAGGCAACCTCTTCAAAAAACTCCAAGCTGAGAATGGTGAGCTTCTGGTAGAAACCTCCAAGGTCAGATTAGAGCGTAATAACCCTGGTCTGCTGAAGGTTGTAACCAACCTGAGATCGAGTATACGCAATGCAGGCCAGTCCATACGCTCCCAGGACGCCGTTGTCAGACGAGTAGCCAGGGAGAAGGAGATAGCAGAGGGTGAAGTCGCTGCTGTGGGGGAGCGTCTCACTGGGGCTAGAGGGCGTTTGGATGAACTACAGCCTGAGTTCCTTGCTTCTGACAGGAAGCTTGCTGTCAAGCTACTGGATGAAGCTAAAGAGAACAGGGACATGCTCCACGAGCAGGTAAAGGCCTTGGGTGCCGAGATCAGATCAGTCACCAAGAAGTTAGATAACGTGGAGGCTGGTTGGGTCGCAGCCGCTCTAAATCAAGTAAAAGACCTAGCCTTTGCCCAAGACTACACACGATTCATAGACAACACCCTGACAAGTCCAGTAGAAGGCTACTTCAAACTCATCGATAAGATATCTGACATGAACGGCTACATAGATGAGTTACTGGTTCTAAGGAATAACCTGGCTAACAGGGTGGATGAACTGATAGAGCAAAAGACTCTCAAGACAGAACTCTCTGACGATGCCAGGGCTAATTACATCCAGCAGGGGAGAACCACACGGGCTACGCAGCAACGTATGCTGTCAGTAAAAAGCACTGAGACTCAGATAAAGTTATGGGAGATGGAGGAGAGGCGTGCTATAAGGCGAGACCTCAGATTAGGTAAGGATATAGGGAAGAGGAAAGAGAGGCTAGAGGCCACAGCTAAGAAGAAAGCCAAGATGGAACAATCTCTAGCTGAGAAGTCCGAAGCCTGGAGAAACGCTATAGACTCCAGCAGGCGTCCGACAGGCCGTCACGCCATCGACTACCCCGGCCTGCAAGGTAACGACTTCCCATCTGCCCTGGCCAACTCTGTCAACAAGATAATAGCCAGTGAGAAGAGGGCTATGTTTGGGGACAGCTGGATTCTAAACTCCGTTAAAGACTTCAATGGTCTATATCTAGGGATAAAGGCAGGGTATGACGATAGCATAATATTCATCCAGGGTCTTCCTGGATTCTTTGGCACACGCGGTAAGTTTGGAGGCCCACTGCGAGCCATCACCCCTACCGCCCTGAGTAAGGAATACGCCAGTCTATTATCCCTTAACCTGAGATCGTGGGCTGACCCCAACGTCCTGGCCACATTCGTCTTCGGGTTTGATGAGGCTGCTGGACGTGCTGGCAGGTTCGTATCGGAAGAATGGGCGAGCTATGGTCTGAGGATAGGAGGAGTCAACACAGAGTTCAGACTGGGTGGAGGTGGCGGTATATTCAGAGGCGTGGAAAGGGTGCCTGGCGTCCAGGCTTCCAACCGTGCATTCGGCTTCTTCGGAGACGGAAAACGCCTCCAGTTCGCTGATGACATGCTGGAGGAGGAGATAGCCAAGGGACGGAGCCTTCAAGACATCATAGATTCAGGGGACGCTGCCCGTATGGCTGAGGTATCCAATAACATGACCGGGTGGAGTAGGCACAGAATAGCAGGTTCTCTAGGTGACCTTATGCTGCTAGCTCCCCGCTACTTCTCATCTCGTATAGAGACTGCATTCAAGGTAGCTGTGGGTTCCATACCTATAGTCACCAAGAAAGGTCTGAGGTGGGGGCCAAGACTAGACCATCGAATGGCCCGACGCACGATGATCCGTACCATAGTTAGCTCCATGGCCATAACCTATGCTGCCAACAAACTCCAGGGGAAGGAGACCGACTTCCGTCCTATCGTGAATGGTAGGTGGAATCCCCAGTTCAACCGCATCCATGCCTTCGGTAGGGACGTAAGCCTGCTAGGCCCATGGGACAGCCTGGCCCGTCTGACCGTAGCTTTAGGTACAGACCAGTTTAATGCCGTCAGAGGTATGATGTCGGGTTCTGGCACCGTGGCCTGGGACTTCCTCTCAGGGTCGGACTTCAGTGGGAAGAGGACTAGGGATTCACATTCGGATGTTGCTCGTACAATCTTTGGTTACACCAGGCCATTCTCAGCAGAGGAAGGCGCGGAGGCTGCATTGCAAACCGTCCAGCACGGTGTAAATTCTGACTGGAAAGCAGCAGCGTCTTCAGGTGCAGGGGTAGCCATGGAGGTGCTTGGAGTGAAGTCCTCTATCGAGTCCCTGTCCGACATGAAGCAGAATCTAGCTGTGGATTACATGGAGAAGCTGAAGGTAGAAGACCCAGCCAAGTACAAACGTGTCATGGATGAGATGAACATGACTTCCTACGACAAGATGAGCGGTCAGGATTATCTGTATGACCACCTCACTGACGAGATCAAGAATGAGATCATGAATGATGAGGCTATAAAAGCTGCTATCGAGGAACTACCCGACAGGCTCCCTGACATGGACACCCGTATAACTGTGGCTCTTGACTTCTACAGAGAATCCAAGCAGGCATCCATAACTCAGCTTGCTACGGTCATAGCCGCAGGCCGGGACGGTGCGGAGTTAAGGAGTGCCGTACAGAGCTACAAGACCCAGGTATATAACGCCTCCAATACTGTCTTCAGTGGAGATGTAGGGGAGAGCATGGGTGATAAGGAGAAGAAGAATACCATAGATATCCTGAGAGATGCCTACTGGGCAGTTGAACTACCTGAAGACCCTGAGACAGGCATACTGGACTATGACGCCCAGGCTGAAGAGCGTGAGGAGATAATAGCCACCGCTCTAGACAAGGGGCTGGAGGAAAGGGATATCACGGTACGGATGCAGACAGGTAACCCCAGCGTGGATGCAGTCTTGAACCAGTACCATTCGGACATGGAGACCCTGGAGCCTCTATGGGCGATGGAGGATATGATACTTGGATTTTACTCCTCTGCTGAGAGAGAGGTGTGGAATCACTACTTAACCCTCGATAGTGCTGGGAAGAGGATGTTCGCAGGTCAGAACGAGGTTATAGGTAAAATTCAGGATGACATAACAGAGGCACGTTACCAGAAGAGGGAAGATAATCCTGACATCGATGTAGCCTACATACGTCAGGGTTATAGGGGTAACCCTGCAACTCTAGATGGAGCGGTGGAATTCGACCGCATAGCCCAGCCTAACATACAACCCTAATTGACACTTGAACATAACAAGCTTTACACTTTTACGCAGTGATCCCTCCACTTAAAAGGAGCATCGCATGGTAACTACCCCGGCACCAGAGGAGCCTACCGTAGAGAATCAGACTACCGAAGAAGTACAGGTGGAGACTGAGGAGACTACGGAAGAAACAACTGAAATAGACTACAAGGCAAAAGCAGCCGAGTTGGAAGCTCAGGTCGATAAGTTGACCAATGACCTGCGTTCCAAGGATGGCCAACGCCGTAGGGATACGGACAGGGATGCGGAATTCGCTGGCTTCCGTGATGAGTTGGGAGCGATGCGTAAGGTGTTTAGCCTCTATATGGATGCCCTTCAGAAGGGCGACACCTACGAAGTGCAAGACCAAATATCACAGGTGAACCAGGAATTAGATCAAAGTAAGGCTGTGCGGGACTACAATTCCCGTTACGAGCTTGAGATGTCCCGCCTCCTTTCCACCGTTCAGGACAGTGAGGGCAGGCTCTTCGTCAGTGAAGAGGATGCAGTCAAGGTACAGAGCGATTGGGCAGCAGCCTGGGAGAAAGCCGCTAAGGAGGGCGTCTACGAGGATGTATATAACGTCCAGATAGAAGCCGCCCGTATGGTTGCCCAGGAAGAACGCCGCAAGGCAGCAACCGAGCGTCAACAACTTGCTGATGAAGCAAAGAACGCTGGGAAGAAAGCCTTGGAGAAAGCAGGCGTAGCCGACCTCGATACAGGTGCGGCTATCGCAGGCGGGAATGAAGAACTCCGTGGTTCAGCCCTCATAGAACGGGGGCTGCGAAAACGTAACCTATAAGGAAATAAGATGCCAACACTTTCTGAATACCAAAAGTTGGCTAACGACGATGTTACAGCTGGTGTTTTCGATAACATCATCACTGCATCTGAGTTGGCCCCATTCCTACAGTTCAGCAGTTTCAGTGGTAACTCCCTGGTCTACAACCGTGAGAATACACTGGGAGCCGCTGCTACTCATCAAGTAGGAGACATCTGGTCTGACACCGAACCGTCTTACACGAAGAAAACCGTGTCACTGACGACTGTCGGCGTCCAGCACCCCCTTGACCGCTTTGCCATGCAGACTGCCGACAACGTGCAGTCCCAAGAAGCCGTCCTCCTTTCCAAGATGGCCAAGTCCATCGTCCGAAAGCTGGAATCGCTTCTGATCAGTGGTAACTCTGGCAGCACTTCTACTGAGCCAGAGGGACTGACTTCCCTCCTCATCAGTGACTCCCGTATGCTCATGATGGATGACGGCTCACAGCCCTCCACCATCGCTGGGGCAGAGACTGAACTTACCCTTGACCGCCTGGACGCCATGATCGACCTGGTGGAGAACGGTAAGCCTGACTTTCTGATGATGAACAAGACCATGCGTCGTAAGCTGACCTCCCTTGCCAGGGCTACTGGCTCTGGTGTGGTTCTGACTTCGGCTGAGATGTTTGGTCACCAGTACACCTTGTACAACAACATACCTGTGGTCATTAACGACTACATCTCCAACTCTGAAGAATATGAGAACGCCGCTGGCTGGGGTTCCTCCACTGCTACTACCATCTATGCCTGCAAGACAGGCCAGGAGAAGCAGGGCTGGACTGTCATCCACAATGGTGCCGTTCTCGACCCAGACATCCAACGCTTGGGCACCAAGTTCGACAAGAACGAGGATGTCTATCGGATGGCTGTCTACCTGAATGCAGTGATCTACTCAGCCAAGTCCTGTGCGGCCCTGGCTGGCATCGACTCTGCGGCCTAACAACGAACAACCTCGTTGAGCATAGTTCCGTAATCTGATAATGAGGTAATTAACAATGGCTGACCCATACGTCAAACACGCACAAAATGTGTTCTCTGCAACCATCGGCTCTACAGCCGTAACTGCCGGGGATATGGTTTACTTCGATGGCACCGACTGGGAACTCGCAGATGCTTCTGCCCACACCTCTTTCTCTGAGGCGATGGCAGTCAATAGCTATGCTTCTGGTGATGTAGGTGTGCTTTGCACAGGTGGCGTCGTAGTTGATATCGACGCCCCGTACACCCAGGGTGCGGCTATGTACCTGTCGGAGACGGCTGGTGCTATCACCGCTACCATCCCAACGACTAACGCCGCTCTTAAACAAGCTGTTGGGTTCTCGCTGTCCACTTCCGCAGTCAGGGTTGACATCCGTATGCCTGGCTACCAGAACCAGTTCTTCCCGGTGAGTGCCTATGACACCTCTGGCGAACCTGGTCTTGGTGTGGTGACTGATGGCTGGCCTGGCCCCGGCTTGGACGGTGCTTCTGAGACCGCCTATATAGTAGGTCGTTTCCCAGACAACTTTGTCGAACTGGAGATGGCGCGAATCGTAACCAACAACTCAGCGGGTTCCGCTGTTGACTACGACTTCAGTGTCGCAGCGGGTTACGACAATGCGTCAAATGCCCAGGACACAGGTACGGCAATCACCGCCAACACCTCTGAAGCAACTCCTGCTGACAACCTGCTGGTGACATTCGATGTCTCCTCCATGCTTGATGCAGGACTTCAAGGGCCAGGTCGGAACTTCGCCATACTGATTGACCCTGATGGCGTAGGCGGCGGTGAACAGCAGATTCTAGGCATGAACCTGGGCTGCTTGGTCGTCTAGACTTGCAAGGTACGAAGTATCTCCGCACGGATTTAGGTGGTAACACCTGTGTCCATGTGGACTTGGTGAACGGTCAAGCAGGTTTCAGTATCCGTGAGAATGGGGCTGATCCTGCTCGTCCACCTCTGGCTGATTTCTGGTTGACTCCTGATAAGTTGTTGAGATTACACAACATCACGAGTCAACTAGTACCGCAGCCTGAGACGACTCCTGAACCGCGCCCAGCGCGAGAGAGCAGTTCACCCTTCTTCCAAGTAAACATAGATGCTATTCTCACGCACCAAGAGGGGTTAATGAAACGACCCCCCTGGTGGCTTAGATGGTTCTATTCAGCCGTGGTAACGAAGGAGAAATATCGTGGTGACTCGTACTGATTGCCCATGTGGTAAGACCGATCTAAGCTCTGCCCAGATGACGATGCACAAACGCTCAAAGGCCCACCAGGATTGGGAGGCCACCCTGAGTGATGCAGGTATCGCCGTCGAAGCTGTAGCTGAAAGCGAAGACCATGAACTAGAAGGTATCCTGGTAGCAGCAAGGAAAGGCGAGGATGTACGTCACATCGCCAAGATGGCCAGGTCTATCTTTGCTGCCAGAGACTGGCCTAATGAAGATCACCCAGGTTCTATCCAAGATTGGTTAGAGTCCCATAACATCCCGACAATCAACGTCCCCCCTCACTCCGACCCTGACGAACAGCGTAAGTACATCAGCGAAGAGACAGAGCGGCTTCGTCAAGCAGGCTGGGGTAAGGGTTGGACGATTACATGAGGTGCCTAAATGGCCGAAGTAATCCCTTCCAAAGACGAGATAATCCACGCTGAGTCCCTAGCTTTAGGGGCTAGCGCAGAGAACCTGGTGGACGCAGGTGCCACCATCCCTCAGAACACTGGCGATATCATCGTGGTCTGCCCCTCTGGCGACAGCCTCCATTGGGCACCCAGTGTCACCCCCACCTCCTCTCTAGGCCGTCCGATAACCTTGGGCCACGCTGGACGCATCCCTCACACCTTCAACAAGACTGCTCAACTCATCTCCGATGATGGCAGTGATGTGACCTGTGTCCTTATCTACGTCCGTGGCTCTGGCCGTCAAGACCTGGCTTACTCTGTTGCGGAGCCGTTCTAATGCCTACCGACAGAAAGATGGCCTATAGGGCTAGCACCTTCAAGATGATAGACGCCAACGCTATCACGGCAGGCACTGAGGAGACCATCTGGACACCCCAGTCAGGGAGCAGGATACGCCTCCTTGGCTGGAACCTGTCGGCCTCAGCAGCGACTGCTATCGAGTTCCAAGACAGTTCTGCATCTGGCACCGTCATAGCCCAGACACCCCTCCTGGCTATAGCTGGAGTCCACAACTCCCCTGATCTGGGAGACGGCATCTTGCTGTCTGCCGCTGACGGGACGTTGGAACTGGACGTAACGGCTAATGCCACCATATCTGGTATGGTCTGGGGAATAGAAGAACCAGCATAGAGAGGACACATGGCTAACGAGTTCAAGCACAAAGACCCAGGCACTGAGTTAACACAAGCTGAGTTCATTGCCGCCTGTGGCGATGGACACATATTTGCGTGTCAGGCTACTGGCGACCTTATCTATGCGGATTCAGCTACTGTACTTAAAAAACTAGGCCGTGGTAGCACTACCCAGATGCTCCAGATAGCTTCCTGTAAGCCTGCCTGGACATCAACGCCATCCCTTGGCACCACTAGTTGGTGCAATATGAACCACGCTCACGGTGCTGGGAACAGCGGTGGTACGGTCTGCGCGAATGTCCTTGCAGGGACTACACTGAAATCCTGCGTGGTAACGTCCTCTCTGACCACGGTGGGTGCATTGAACTCTGGTTCTATATCCTGTGGTTTCGGAGCCATAGACAACGGCTCCAGTGCCATTACCACTACAGGATTAATCTCTGGCGGCTCTTTAGACATCGACAACGTACTCATCAACGGCACCACCATCGGCCACACCTGTGACACAGACTTGATGACGGTTGCCGATGCTTCCTTAACTATTAAAGGGGACATTACCGTCGGCGTAGATGACACAGGCCACGATGTGAAGTTCTTCGGTGCCGCCGCTGGCGCGTTCATGCTCTACGACCAGTCATGCGACTTACTTGAAATCAGGGGAGCAACTGCCGCTGGGCCAGGTCATTTGAAACTGACCACAGGCGAAGCAACTGTTGTTGCCAATGATGTTCTGGGCAAGATTGAGTTCCAGGCTCCCGCTGAGACTGGGACTGATGCTGTGAAAGTTTCAGCTACTATTGCGGCGGTTGCACAAGGGACATTTGCCGCCTGCGTCAACGCAACTGACCTAATCTTATATACGGCCCACGACTGTGGCGTGGCTGAGAGGTTTAGGTTCACCAGCCAGAATGAGATAGGAATCGCGGGTGCGAACTACGGTACTGACGGTCAGGTACTGACCTCTGGTGGCGCAGGCGCGGCGGTGGCCTGGGAAGATGCTGGTGGCGGTGTTGTTTCTGGTGGTACTGATAACGCCATACTCCGTGCGGATGGTACTGGCGGGTCAACATCACAAGGGTCAGGAGTAACCATCGCCGACACAACGGGCGATATAAC
>Ga0209756_1003689_pt1 | contig 12244 bp, 12 predicted proteins | sample ETNvirenome_6_85_FD_184071 | JGI IMG/M metagenome (GOLD analysis project Ga0209756, IMG submission 184071) | Marine viral communities from the Pacific Ocean - ETNP_6_85 (SPAdes) (version 3) | ecosystem: Environmental > Aquatic > Marine > Oceanic | place: Pacific Ocean | collected 2013-06-19
GGTCATGGCGCGGAGCTCCGCGGTAACTTGCTCGAGAGCGCGGAGACCTTGATCGGTCCGCTCGATGACCGCGATCGCTCGCTCCTGACTCTCCGCAAGAGACCGGACGTCGCTTCGGATCATGGTCAAGGCGTCTTCGTGTCCTTCGACCTTCTTGTCGATGACTGCGATCTTCGCCGCCGCGGCGTCGCGCTCGACCTGGAGCAAGGTCCAGTGAGAGCCAACCGAGATCAGCAAGGTCGCGAGCATACCGAGCCAAGCGGCGACGGTTGCGACGTGTTCCTTGATCCATTTCATCATACGACCCTCACAAACCCGACGACCCGATCCCATTGGGGAGAGTCCTTCTCGATGACTTCATCGGCGACCGCTCCGGTCCCGCTTGCATGACCTCCGCCCGAGGAGTTGCCCGCGATACAATGGATCGCGGATCCCTCTACTTTGACCACGATACCCGTGTGTCCCTGCGTCTTGATACCTTCGAGCGCTCGGAGCCGCTGGCTTGCGTCCTTCGATAGCCGGGTCCGGACGAAGACGAGACCCCGCGGATCCTTCTCCTTGAAGACATCGTCCCGCGCGACCTGCTGATCAGATTCGGCTTTCTGCCAGAACGCGACGGCGCGACCGGTCGGTCCCGGGTTACGGACAGTAAAGCCGCAGCGGGACACGGTCCGAAGACAGCTCGAGACGAAGAGGGCGCACCATGGCGCGGGCTTGCCGCTCCCTCCTCCGTCCCTCTGAAAGAATTCGACCATCGGCCCCTTGTTGGAACCATGCTCGACGATGTCTTGCTCGAGGTAAGACTCGACCAGGGAGACAAGAGCGGTCTTCGCGTCTGGCGAACCGATGCCGCGTCGGATCAATGGAACGAGCGACTTTAGCATCTATCACCGTTGACCGAGACCGGGACGGTTCATCGCGCAGACGAGGATCGCGACCGTCCCCGACAGAGCGCCGGAGAATGTGACCTCGAGCTCGCCGACGTTCCCGGCGTGATCCGGCGTGATGGCGACCGTCCCGGGGATCGGAATGGTGCTAGAGAAGAGCCCGCCAATCGGGGCGAACGAGGACGAGCCGGGTGCCTTAACTTTGACCTGCCACGTCTCAGACTCAGATCCGAGGACTTGAATGTAGAAATAGGAATAGGGGTTCGGATCCCATCCGAGGGTCGCTTCTGTGAGCGCTTGCGATGCCGATATTCCTGTAAACGCTTTCGTCTGCATGGTCTCACCTTAGCCGAGCGGACACGACGAGCGCGTCCGCGAGTGATCACACGTCTTGGGGCTGCCATACGGGAGAGAAGCACACCCCCTGTATCTGCCCGCCGTTAGAAGTGATGGGCGATGCGGATAAGGTGACGCTCACACTCTCCGCTGTCCATGTCCACGCAGCGGAGCTCCGCACCTTGAGCGGAGAGGTGACGAGATCCCCGGGTAACGCGGATGTGGAATGCGTCGAAGCAACCGCTTCGGTCCCGTCGATAGTGGTGTTGCCCCAGGTCTTCGCTGTCCCGTTGTTGGTACTGTCGATACTAACGATACCGTCTCCGACCAGGATGAACTCCACCTTCATATAAACAACTGAGGGGGGGACCGGGATCGACAAGAAGATAGTCGTGCCCTCCTCAATATAGATCCCCGCGGTGATGCCCGCGTGCTTTCCCGCAGTCGCTAACGCGTGCTGAACCGCGTCGGTTGCGTTGGGAAAGGCGGGGTTCGCGGGAGTAGGTTGGACGAAGACGTTAGTGACCGCCGGCATCACGGACACGTATGACGGAGCTCTCTTCCCCATTAACTCGGCTCCTCGATGATCTGCAACGTCCGAAGCGCGACAGCGCCAGCCCCTGATGACATTCTTATCTTGACCGTGTTCCCTACCGCCGGGCCGAAGTTAAGCCCCGCTGCGTCTGTCTCGAACGTGGCTTGCATGATGCCATGATTGTCCGCGAGTACGGTGAGCGTGCTGCCTAGTTGAATGAGGACGTCGGCCTTCGCCGTGTTGAATCTGTCCACGTAACACCAGATCCGGTATTTCCTTTTGTAGGGCGCATACGGAAGGATCACCCGCGTCAGATCGGCGAACGTGGACGACGTCGTCGACCATATCCCCGTGCGTGCGTCCGTCGTAAGGGGTTGAACAGCGGAGAAGACCGCGTTCGGTCTATCCGCTGCGATCTTGTAAGGGTTGTTTCGTAGCGTCTGAACGATACCGACGGGGACGGGAGCCCCGGACGTGTACCAGGACGAGTGCACGGAGATGTAGCCCGAAGAGAGGACCCCGCTCCCTATGGATCCGGTCGGCGCTATCGCCACGAACAGAGCGGAAAGCGTGAACGTCTGTCCGCTTGCGGCGGTGAGGTCGATGTACCCGTAGCGAGGCGTAGAACTCGCGGATGTCGAAGAGGGGACGACGTTGATCGTCGCGGTCCCGCTGCTAGCGGTCAACGTGACTGTGCCCGTGTCGACCGCCGATCCATCCGTGACCGTGAAGAGGACTGTGGAGCTCGAACCGGATTGCGAGTACCCGAACGACAGGCTAAAAACCTGTTGGTCGTAGTTTCTAGGGAGAGCGAAGTAGCACGCCCGGTAGGTAGATCCCCCGCTTCCGGTCGTGAACGGTCCATAGGCGCACGCCTGGACCGCGCTCACACTCGTGTACAACTGCGCGTCGTTGCTGATGAGCTTTTCCCAAGCGGCGGACGTACCAGCAACGTCAGGGTCCCAGGCGTCTGCTTCGTTGGGCGCGTATGCCATACCTAAACCCTCCAGTATTTGTCGTCCCGTACATACATCCAGGCGCCCGTCTGATCGGTGGAAGCGCTCGCATATGCGGGATACGTTGCTCGAGTAGCGTTCGCGCTAGTCAACCACGCAGGAGGAGAGGCGTTTAGCGTCAAGTCATTACCGGAGACCGTGTCGACAAGTAGGTCCGCGGACTCCGTGGACTCTTCGCCTCTGTTATAGAAGCGGACCGTCTCCCCCGAACGAAACCACGTTCCGTTGTTCACAGTCACAACCGAGCCGGACACTCCTGTGACGATGGCCACGGGACATAGCCAGAAAGCGGGAGCCTGTATCCCGTCCAGGAGGATGGTGACCGACTGCTCTCCGGTGTTCATATTAAAGGACCAGCCTAGAACCCGCCCGGGCACGTTAGCCGGCTGCCTCGTTCCGTCGCTCCAGTCGAAGAGCAGCGGATGAGCCACTGTAACGGATACCGCGTCTCCGACCTGCATCTCGACCCACGGCGCGACCTTAAAGCGAATGATGGATTGACCGAGACCTCGCGCCATGATGGACAAAACGGCCGCGCTTAACACCTCCGAACGTCCCCCCGGTACGCTGAGAGATAGCGAATAGGCGCCCTCCGCTTGAATCCGTCCGATCGCGTTATAGGTGAACTGTGCGGATTTATAGGGTCCCGCCGAGGTGTCAACCATGATCTGATTAGGCGCGACGACCAGGCGCGGAACCTCCGTCCCCCCAACCGCGACGTCGGCTTTCGCTAGAGCGGTCCCCAGGTAACCCGCAACCCCTGTGCTAATGATGTGCGACGTGATCACGCTGGAGCGCTGGAATTGCAGGACGCCCGCCGCGTTTCGACGCATCGACAGGCATGTCGACGAGAGTTGATACCAACCCGCGAAGATATCAGCGAAGGACCCTCTCCCCTCGCTTATGAGCGGCAGATCCTCCGATGTGATCAGAGCGGTCCCGGTTGCGTCGAGGTCCATCCATTCGGAAGGGATCCCCATTCCGAAGCCGAGAGCGAGCGTATCCTTAGCCCCTCGCTCTCCTCCTCCGCTCGACTGAAGGATGGTCTCCGCTATCTCATCGAGAGACCCGATCTCCCCTGTGATGAGGGTGATCGTGCCGTCTTCGTTTAGGTCCGCGGGTAACTGCTCGACGCTCGAGAAGTCGGCGCCTACCATCCGCTCCTCGATATAGACGACGGTCCACGGTGAGATTGATTCTCCGAGGTAGTCGGTCGAGGTCTTCGAGGACCAGCGGATCACCTCTGAGTGATCGCCCGCGTCGAGAATACCGAGACCCGACGAAGGGATAGCGAAGTCGAGCGCGCCGTCGCCTTCAATGTCTTTTATGGTCAGCCATCTGCTCTCACTCAGATCGATGCGCGTGTGTACGGGAGCAGTGTATTCGGACCCCTGCGGGCTTAGGAAGGAGAGCCCGTCAGGTTGGGGCCATTGTCTAAGCCAGTAAGCCCCGTTGGATGGCGTGACGTATACCGCGAACGGGTATTCCGAGCCCGATCCTTCGCTCTCGTCGATATGAAAGATCAGCGTCGCGAATTGTTCGACGTCGTCGCCTCCCAGGTTGAACGCGTCGGTATTCGTGGCTTGAAAGTTCACGCCGAGGACGCCCGCATAGCCGGATAGATCGGTCTCGAGCTGCGCTGCTACTGCGCGCATATACTCACTGATCGGCATGACCCCGGGAGGCACCTCCGGCCAATCCCCCGCCACCTTGCCTACCTGTATTATGGGCGCCGTTATGGTCGCGACGGTTCCGTCCTTGATGTGAAACTCGAAGTCGATGACGGACCCCTCGCCTACATATACCGGGAAGTCGTACCATTGATCCTGTCTTCCCTGAGCGCCGAGCGTGTTGCCCTCCAGGCTCGACCCGAGATTCTGCGCAGCCAACCTCACCAGAGGCATAACCGACAGGGTCATTCCGAGCTTCCCCGGGACCGGAGGCGCGTTCACGTACCCTTTCCAGAGCTCGCGTTGATATGTGCCCTCGGTCCAGGTCGAATCCAGAATCCGACCCTCGGGCGATATTAGATGCTCGTGGATCGTGACGAAGCGTCCCTTCCAGGCGTAAGGGGTCGGCGTGACAATGCCGTGGGAACCCGGGTCGCTCTTCCGGAACTTGTATTTATATCCGAGGAAACCGCGGCCGGGATCCGAGCCTCCCCCGCTTGTGTCGACGACGAAGGTGTCCGAGGTCTTGCTCGTATACTTGATGAGCTCGCGCCCTATGTAGAACACCCCCGACGATGCAAAAGATGACGTATCCGCCACGTTCACCGTCGTCGCGGTCGCCGTCAGATCGGCGGTTAGCGTCGTGTGATACGCCGGTCTCCGAAAGAGGTCGTCCAGTATCCCGTCGGCCTCGAGAACATTCCAAGCGAGGATCACGGATAGGGACTTCCCTCGCGCTACGGACGACTCCCGGTCGAGTTCCTGGTCGATGGTCGTCTCGGAGACAATCGCGAACGCGCTCGATGCGCTCGTGTATCCGGTCGGGACAGATGGCGCGGCCTCGCTGTCGACGCGATAGGGGATAGGTCCTTCCGTGAAGATGTGCGGGATCCCTTCAATCTTGATCGCGTAGATCGTCCCGTATCCACGCTGTCTCAAGGTGCTAAAGGACGAAGCCATCGATCAAGCCTTCGAGATAATGAGGTCGACAGACCATAGGGTCTGTGTCGTGTCGATCCAGTTGCCCTTTTCGGTCCCGACAACGTAGCCCTGCACGTATCCGTCCGTGTTGCTCGATGACCAAGGAGTGTCCGTCGAGAAGTCCGCAGGGTTCTTCGTCGAGATGATGACTTGACCAGATAGACACCACCCGGCGCGGAACGAGCGCAACGCTTGAACGTGCAAGAGCAGACGAAAGCGCATCATGTCGTTGTCGCCGAACAGGTATCCGTGTCCCCTTTGGAATCGATCGACCGCGATGGTCGTCTCGACTGCTCGGTCGATGCGCGACCAGGACACGGACATCAGCGGGATGGCGGCGGGAGGTGGTCGGTCGCTCGTGAACGTGAGCGAAGGACCCCCCGCCGATCCGGATGTGTCGCCGGGAGCGACGTCGAAGCCGAGCAGCCATCCGAGCCGGTCGGTCCAGTCCGTCTCCCCTCCAGAGGTCGCGCCTATCAACACCCGACCGAGAGAGTCGGTCGACGCTGTTCCTACTGCTCCGAAGTCCGACGCGAGCTGCGTGTTCAACTGGTCAACGAAGTCGGGGAAACTATAATAACCGTCGTCGATCTGAAAGTCATAGGTAGATGTTCCCATAGACATCAGCCGATAGCCGGGAACGCTCGTGTCGATGAACCCATAGAGCCACGCGCTAGGGGCCGGCCAATCGTTGAGAGCGCTCACGCGGAGACACCTTGGATCGAGCAAAGCACCCGACCCGAGTCCCCTAGCTCACTCCACCTTTGAACGCTCGACGTCCGGATCCGAACCCGCTCGACGGTCATCACGTTGGTTACGTTGTCCGTCCGCATGATCCCGACGTCGAACGTCCCTCCGTCCGCGAGGGTATCGGCGAACGTCGTGCTATTCGGGAGCGTGTCGAAAAGGGAGAGGATCCCTGTCACCTTCTGCGCGCCCTTCGTGAATCCAAATCCGCCCGCTAGAAGCGAAGATCCCTTCTTCCTTCCGAGCAGTTTGCTTCGGAGCTTCGCGCCGTAGGCCGGGAGAAGCGCGGACGGGATCGCGGTCGGGAAGGTGTACGAGCTCGAGCCGCTCTGATCAGCGGTGAGCCCTGTCTTCGTATCGGTCGTACCCGTCGCCGCGATGGCGAAGGTCGACGGCATCTCGACGACGAACTTCGATGCCGAGTCGACATAAGCCACGAACGCGGCTCCGTGAACCCGGCGCGCTTCGTAGACCATGCGCTCGAGGACACGGAGCGCGGACGTCCTGGGGCGCGGCGTAACGGTAGCGACAACGGCTCCGATGGTGACCGTCAGGGTTCCGGTCCACCCGTCGACGACCTTCGCTAAAAGGCTGTAATAGTTGTTAGCCATTAGAAGGAGGTCGCCTCCATCCCTGTTCCCGCCATGGAATTAATCTGATCGGAGATGGCGCGCCCTAGTTCCTGGGGCAATCCTAAGATCATCCCGGGTCCGAGGTTCACCGTGATGTTCTGCGCCTCTTGTTCTCCCGGCACGCCCGCGGGGGTAATCAACCCGCCCTCTCCTCCCGAGGTCTCTGCGACCGCCGTCGTCGGCTGCGATGCCGACACGCCCGCAACGACGCCGAACATCCCGGCCGCAATCCCATGCCCGACCGCGGCGGGATAGTTCCCCGCGACGCCTTCCGCGACCGCCATCGCGAGCTCGAAGGCCATCATCACGAGCGCGCGGTCCCTTGTCCCTTTTACAAAAGCGGCGACGGCTGGCTGGATTGCTCCGAGCGATGCTGCTACGCCTTCCGCGATCTCCTTGTCGCCCTTCCCGACCGCGTTCGCGAATTGCGCGCTCGCCTTCGCTATCTCCTGCGATTGCGCTGCGAGCGCGGAGAATCCTTTCGACACGGTCTCGTAGCGCTTCGGACGCCCGAGTGCCTCGAGGTCCGCGTCCATCTTCGCGAAGATGCCCGCCGCTTCGCCGAGCGAGGGTCCTATCGTCTCGGCTAGCGCTTCCGCTGCGAGAAAGCGATTCTCCCGCTCTATCTCTCCGAGCTCCCTCGCTGCGTCGACTCGAGCGAGCTCTATCAGAAGCCGCTTCTCTTCGTCGGATATGGCTTCGGCTTCGATCAACGCCGTCTCTCGCGCAAGCTCGAGAGCGATCCGATCAACATCGAGCATATCGTGGGCGAGAGCGAGAGCGTGCGTCGCGCTGTCGATCCCTTGCTGCTCCGCTATCGCCTTCTCACGTTCGGCTTTCGCCTCGTCCGCTTGCTGCTTGAGGCGGACGCCTTGGATCTTGACCTTCGCCCATTCCTTCGCGACCGCTTCATCGAGGATGGTCTTGGACTCTCTTTCGATGTCTCGGATCTGATATTCGATCTTGAGCAGATCCTTGGCCGCTTTCGTTCCGAGCATCTCCAGCGCGTTGACGTCTTTCTGCTTGTCGATCTGGTCGAGATATTTCTTCTTTTGTGCAGCATGCCTCTCGAGGATCCGAGTCAAGACCGCTTTATCGCGGGCGCGCTGCGCTCTCCATGCGTCGGACTTAGCCTTCCGGCGGGACGCCTCCCTCTTCGCGATGTCCATGATCTGTTTGTGCAGTCGGCGTTGGTTCTCGATCGCGCTTTTGGCGGCCTCCCCTTCCGCCTTCATCAGCTTGCGAACGTCCTCGACGCTCACGAAGCCTGTATCGCCCCCGGTCGGAGCTCCGGCGCCGAATCCCTGACTTGTCTTCCGCGCGGCGTCTTCCGCTGCTTGCGCGACCGAGTTGTAAGCATCTTCTAAGTCGTAAAGGCTTCGGATCTGCGCGTAATGCTTCGCGGTCACATCCTCCGCTTGCGCGACATATGCTTTCCACGCCGCGATCTTCTGCTCCGGCGTTAAAGCATCAAGCCTCTCTCGGAGCGTCTTAAACGCCTTGTTCGCCTTCGTCAGGCCGTAGATGAGCTTGCTCGATCCCTCGTTTACGATCTTGACCCGATTACCCGCGTCCACTAGCTCGGAGGTCAAGTCCGCCGTCGACGTCACCATCGCTTGATTAAGCATGATCGTGAGCTCGGTCATGTTCTGCGCGGGTGTATTGAAACGGACCAGCGTATCGCCTACTTTGGCAGCCGCTTGCGCGAGCTTGTCAAGAAGGTCGGTCGCAGCAGCCTCGAACCGCGTGAATTGAGCGGTCGCGGTATCGTCTAGGTTGATGCTCGCGTTGGCCTCTTGAAGTTGCTCTAGCGACATCTTGAGGAGCGTCGCCTTCTTCTCCGCGTCCGTTAGCGCTTCAGCCTCTTTATTGAATTCGAGGGTCGCGCGTGCGACCACGTCGGCCAATTTCAGTTGGATCCCGAGGTTGTCGAGGATCGGCGCACTCATCCTGGCGACGCCTGTCGAAAGGCTCGAGACCATATGCGCCGCGCTCTGACCCGTGCGAATGGCTGTCTTCGCCGCCTGTTCGAGCGAGACGTCGAGTTGCTTTATATCTAATCCGAAAGCGTCGAAAGCGGCGGCGGCGTCTTGAATTTCTTTCGTCGAAAGCATCCCCGCGGTCGATTTTTTAACGCGGTTGACGACCTCCCCGAACCCTTTGATCCGTTTTGTAAGAACCTCAAACTGGTCCGCGCTTTGCGCGCCTCGCTTCGCGAACTCAAAGAAGGACTTGCTCGCCGCGAGGATCACGCCGAGAGCCAAGACCTTTTGGATCGAGACAAGATTGTCCTTCACCTTTGAAGCGGCGTCCGCGGACTGAATGAGAGCGCGTCGATACGTGCCCTGCCGTCCGATGGGTTTCCCTACCGCGTCGCCCATCTTGGTCTGTGCTACGCCTGCCTTCTTGAGCTCGTCGGCTGATTTCCGGATCGCGGCGTTCGACTGCTTCAAGACCGCGCGGATGTTCTCCTGCGCTCTGGCGATGACCTCGAGTTTTACCGCGCCCGCGACAGCCATCGTCTACCCCTGTGACGTCGAATGTGATGTTCGCTGCGCTCTCGCCTGGACAAGCTTCGACCAGATCGCGGGGATCCACGCGGCGTATTCGTCCGGCCATCCAGCAAGCGGCGACAGCCTCGCGTGATGCTCGAGGGTCAAGACGTACCGAAGACGCTCGTCGCTATTGAGCTCCGCGACCGGACACCGCTCCCACGGTTTGCCCAGATAGAAACCGGCGCGATGTTCGCATCGACCTTCGCAGTCGCTAGCGTCGCCAGCCGCACACTTCAACCCGTGAGCATCCGCGAGAACGTCGAGCCACGCTGCGACCCGAACGCGCTCGCCTAGGTAGGGTCGCCGCCCATGCCCGACGCGGATAGGATCCACGACCCTAGAGAGATGAGAGGTCCGGTCTTGATGGAATGCAGAACGACGTCGACGTCGTCGGTCGTCGTCCCGTTCTCCGCGCATCGGATGAACGCGGCAGTGACGATCGTCTCCATCGCGTCGGCGAGCTGGAGGGTCGACTTCGCGTCTCGGCTCTCGAAGTCGATCGCCTGGAAGGCCGACGAACAACGCATGACCTCGCGGTCGTTCAAGGCGCGGACCGTGATGATCGTCGCGCCCTTCTTCTTTGCGCCCTTCGCCTTGTCGACCTCGACCCATTCGTCCGAATCCTTACCTATGGCCGGATCGCTACTACAAACGAGCTCCGCCCTCTCCGTCGTCTTGATCAGTCCTAGTGCCATGAATCCCCATCCGTCGGCCTACAAGAAAGCGAGACGGAAGGGAGTGTTCATCACGGCACCCGCGGACCCGTCCGTCGTGTCTCCGGAGTAAATAGCACACTCGACGACCGTGGTGATACTGACCAGCGAGTTATTGTCTCCGAGCGCTTGCAATTCCTTGATTACGCCCGACGGAATCAAAGCCGAGAACGCGCGCCCCGGTGTGACCCCTGCGTCAATCTGAACCGCTCCCGCGGCTGTTCCCGGCGCCTTGAGACTCGCGGGGTTGTCGAGGTTCGACGCGGACGAAGCCGCGGCGGGAGCGACTACGGTCGTCTCAACGAGACGCTTTGTGAGGACGAACTTCGCGACGCCCTGGGGCGCGTCATAGTTGATCTCGTCTGCGACGGTCGCCGTGATGGCGATAGAGACGGATCCGGCCTTCTGCTCCGCGCTCGCGTCGACGACTCGAGCTCCGTTGTCACTGAGGACAACCGGCATCTGCGGACGGTTCGCGAACGCAGCGGCGGATGGTGCGCCTCCGGATCCGACGTTCGTCCAGTTAGCCGCCCGAATGGTGACAGCCAACTGCGGCTGCTCTCGAGCGTTCAACGTGATTGTCGCGGTCGTGACAACGCAGTCAGAGAAGCGGAAGGACACGTTCCCGGTCGCGCCTAGCCATTCGAGCGTGAACGGCGTCGGCTGGGTCGCGGTCAAGTAGATCGAATTGGAACCGTAGACCGTCCCGCTCGAGTCCGGAGTCTGGTCGACTCCGGCCGCGGTCAACGCCCATTTGCGTTGCATCGTATAGGTCGTCGTCGTCTTGTCCTTGACCCAGCCGACCGAATAATCGCCCGACGTCGCCATCGGAGCCATGACAGCCAACCCGCAGATAGCCGCCTCGCCGGATCCTACGGTGAGAGTCTGGTTCGTCCCTCCGGAGACGTCGGTCGCATATCCGAACTGCGTACTCGCGCCGAGAGCAGAGCGGAGAAGGAGCGCGTCGGGATTCTCAGAGGGATAGGTCGTCGGAGCCGCGGTCGAGAACCCGTGGAGCGGCATCGTAAGCGAGACCTCGGTCGGACCCTTGCCACCCGCGACGCGAGTCGGCGCAAAGAAGCTCGCTCGCATGACGTCGGCTTGAACCGTCGTCTGAGTAGGCGTCGGGACGACGATCTGCGCCTCGACGAAGTTCGCATTAGCGAAGGAGGTCTCGGCGGTTCCCCATCCGGACGACTGTTCTTTAACCGCGAAGCGGCCGATCGTTGTTGGGATTCCCATTTATTAGACTCCGGTTCGTCGATAAGTGACTGCGATCGGGAGACTCGCCTCGAGCATCCCGTCCATAAATCCTGAAGGCGCGACGTCTACTCCGTCGAACGCTGCTTTGAATATGTCTCCGTCTTCCTGGTAAAGCCTCGTCATCGCTTTGATGACGCGCTCCGCGTCGTCCGCGATCCGGTCTTCGACGAGCGCGTATGCCGCGTAATAGACTGTAACGGCAAACGTCACAATCTGCGCGGTCTCCGTGATCAGAATCGAGGGAGTCACGCCGACGAGCTCGACCTCGAAGCAACGCTCCGAGATAGCGCCCGGCTCCCTGCCTCCGAGGTCGACGTGATTAAACGCCTCGCCTCCGACGTTGCTGTCGAGCGAGATACCTTCGATCGCGGTCACGATCGCGGTCTTGACCGCGCTCGCTCTCACGTCCGGCCAGAAGGAACGATCACGAGCTGACGAACGTCGCCGGAGACGACCGAGTCCGTGTCCCCGCGATCGACGTAGGTATTCGCGAGAGCCTCTCTCACGGCGCGCAGTAGCTCGCCGGTCGTCAGCTCGACATAGCTCGCGACCTCATAGTCGCCCGGGACTAGGTTTTGATGAGCGAGCTCGATGCGCACCGCGGCGAGACCTGCTCCGGAGTCGACGAAGACGCTCGGCGCGCCGACGAGGCTCGGGAAGTCCCCGCTCGCCTGGATGAGTGTTCGCACCCGGTTATTCGCTCGCGTCGCGATGACGCGGAACCATCCCGCGGTTTTACCCGCGGCGAGTCCCGGCCAGTTCGCGGCGACGTATCGCTTGACCTCCGTCGCGTTGATCGGGTCGGCGAATTGGGTCCGGACGACGTGAGCGATCTCGCGGATGACGGAGACCGTCGAGTCGCTACTCGTGATCGTCCATTCGAGCCGATACCATTTATCGCGGGTCCCC
>Ga0209756_1003696_pt1 | contig 12234 bp, 4 predicted proteins | sample ETNvirenome_6_85_FD_184071 | JGI IMG/M metagenome (GOLD analysis project Ga0209756, IMG submission 184071) | Marine viral communities from the Pacific Ocean - ETNP_6_85 (SPAdes) (version 3) | ecosystem: Environmental > Aquatic > Marine > Oceanic | place: Pacific Ocean | collected 2013-06-19
TCTTATATGTTGTCGCCATAATTTAATTCCTTAACTATTCCTTTTTAATGAAGCGAACTGGGATATCCAGCCTATACCCAGTTGTTAGCCCCGTGACTCTAATATTAGAGTCGATGCGGCCATATGCGCTGGTGTTCCCCGACGCGTCGGGAGATTCACCATCCCAACTGGTTGAGGTAGAGCCTAATTTGGTGAACAAGTAAGTGCTAGTTTGTAGTTCGGTGGATGCTCCAATAGCAAACTCTAGTATGGTTCCCCGCGGGCCGGCGATGGCTTGACTATTGTCCCTATCCGTATTTCCGTTCGACGAGACGAATGCGGCGTCAGTAGCCTGTGAGAAGTAATAAGTAGCAATGTTGTCGTCGTCGATGAACGACGGATCAGCGAAGGCTCTGCCTTCTTTGTAGGATCTTATCCGGCCAAGCCTATTGTCTATCTCTATTATATACTGAGTTTCTATCAAATCAGCCCCCAAATTAAGTTCTGGAGATACTTCCGTAGTATCAAGCCCTTGATCTATTCTGATCCACCCTCCGTCGGGGGCGACCCCTTTAAGTACCCCCTGGTAGGTGGCGAGGGCGCCGGTGTCTGTGTTGGGATCATTGACTTCCGTGTCGTTGTCGACCGCAACAACAAACATGCCATTTGCTTGATTCGCCGTCTCATTCCTCTTGTTGGAGGTTTCATTCTTGCCCTCGTTCAACTTCAAGATCGGCAGGTACAGCAAGTTTGTTCTCGATATCGATATCAGTCTAGATTTCAACATGGAGGTGTTGTTTGTAAATGCTTCTAACACAGGAGTCTGTAATATCTCTAAATCATAATAGGCACTGCCGCTAGGGTGAGTCTTATTGTAAATACCATAATCGATCTCATCGTCGCCTAACGCGAACTTGACAATTCTAAAAGAGCCATCTCCGCGGGCGAGGCGCATGCGCCCAGTGTCGGTTAGAACTGCGTCTAATATTATGTCGCCAGAATTATCTAAGAAGGCCATTCCTTTTCTCCGTATTTAGTATACTTGTAGTCAAAATTAATTAGTTCAAAAAATCGTTTTATTGCATAAAATCAAACTGTTATCTCTCGTCATCTACTTCTGTCAAATCATTCTGCTCAGTTTTAAATTTCATGTTAATATCAAACTTACGTCCAGTTTTCTTTGAAATGAATCGAACCTTGAATTGTTTGTTCCAAACTGACTCCTCTTGGATCCCTAGTTTGATGTCTTTTCCTATGGGGCTATCTACTAGGCCGAAGATCCACCGGTCGCCGCCGTCGACGAGGCCGAAAAGTTCCGACCCCTCTTCATCAATCACCTTCTGCATAAAATTTGGGAAAATTTTAATATGTTTCTTAAAGGATTTCTGCGGCGACCTAGTCATCTTCTCCCCTTCCTGGAAATCTATTATTTTGATGACTGGGTAAATTGTTCCGCCGTCATTTACCATTTCTACCTCGTAGACCGGGCTTGGGTTGGATACATGCCTATGCACATCGATCGCCCTGAACGTGTAATAATACTTTCTGTTTGGTCTAATTCTATCTCTCACGGACGTCGCGTTAGAGTCCTTCTGTCCCGGTTTTCCGCGCACAGTTTTAGAGACCCTTAAAAACCCACTGAAGTCCTCGTAAGACGTCGGTCGGAACTCCGTCCTATATACTTCGAATCCCTTGACCGGGTCGTCACTCCCAAAAATCTGACCGTTAGTCATCACATCGTCTAATAACTCCCCAGTTTGTAAGCTTTGTACGTAAAGTGCATCATTAAAACTGCCCCGATCTGCCGGCTCTATTGGGTGGGGTACCATTCGTTGAGACCCGTTTTGAGCCTCCAAATTTATTAGAATTCTGTCGTCTAGACTTCTATACGGTATTATATCTACGTTTGGCGGAAGAGGTGGTTTGTCTAGAACAGATAATTCTAAACTGTCAAAAACAGGAACATTTATAAGCTTAACTGTTGGCCTTACTGTGCTGGTGCATAGAGCGTTTGCTGAGGTTATTTTATGTCTAAGTCCACCCTCCCATTCGGACCACTCGCTATCGATCGACACTCCATCGTCCGTTAATTCATATTCGTACTCGCTTCCGATAACCATTTGAGCAGCATATATGACATATCTATAGGAGTTTCTTATTTCGTTAAATTCTTGATCCGCCCCTCTTCCATACTTGACTTGAGTGTCGACATACCGGACTGCTTCATCCAAATTTGAAACACAAATTCTCTGCTGTGTGGCGAGGCGCTCTAATGGTAGTTGTTTTTCAATTATGTAAAAAGCCGTCTCGGAGTGTGATTTTTTACCATCCAAAACTTCTTCGAAACTTCGAAGGTGCCGTCTGATCAATCTCTTTAACTTGCTCTCGAACCTTGCTTTTAATAGATTTCTGTAAAATGCATGTTCCGGAGAATCAGATGTTATTATATCTTCTTCTCCGCTTTGGCCCAAGATGATCGCACTATTTCCTACAAAGTCTCCGACCATCATCTCCAACTGAGCTGCAGATTCGAATATTCCTTGTCGCTCTTGGAATGCATGGGCGGGAGGATCCTCTTCGGCGTCCCCCATTAAACCTAAGACTTCGACTTCACCGGAGCCCTCATCGCCTTCACCAACCCTTTCACCAATCTCCAGATCTGACTCTGGTAACTGTGCCGGGGGAGGTCCAAACCACCAATTTAATAAATCAAGGGTAACATAGCCCCGCTGATCGTAACTCCACTCGGGCATGCCGGGAGTGGGTGTATATTGCCGATTGTATGTTCCGTACTGTGGTATTCCTACAATTTGGGAATCTCCATGCTCAGCAATTAGGACGGGGCGAGCGAGGCCTGTGCCTCTGGACGTAGTGCCATACGAGGTGGAGAGTGCGACCATCAATGTGGAGCTCAATTTTGTATCATTAAGCAGGTTTGCGAACACTTTGCTCCCGGGTGTTCCAAATTGTATGTCCACAGAAATTGGTGCAAAATTATTGTTCATCCCCAAATCATTAATCAATTTCATGCCAGAAGGTGGTATGATTATGTTGTTAAATTTATCGTTTATTTCACGAAACGCATTAATCGGGTTCTGTATATATTTAGCCCACTCATTGTAATACCAATTCGTAGAATTCACTTTGTCACGGGGTATTCGACCTCTCAAAGTTACGAGTTCTAATAGGGAGTCGCGAGTGGCATCATTGACGTCTAGGTTCTGAATTTCCAATAAAAGAGCGTATATGTTGGGGATCAGGTTGTTAAACGCTGGCCTCAGTTTAGACGCCTCCGCTTCGTATTCTAATGAATGATAGTTATATCTTGGAATAGTTGTTGCAACGGGTGCGCTACTTCTTATGTTATTTTCAAGAACTTTATCCTGACTCAAGAATAACGGCAATTCAAAAACTTCATCTGTATATTTCCTCAATTCAGAGTCAGGATCTCCCTGTCGGCTCTTGAGGCCAAATCTCTCTTCCAAGAAGGCAGCGATTGTTGGTTCTGGGTCATGACTTCCTAAGAATTCCTCAATTGCGGCGAGGCGGTCGACCTGGGCGGGGCCGGGGGGGCGAAAGCCATGATCATGTAAACTCTTTGAACTGAACGATAGTCTGAAATTCTGAGTTATTTTTCCATATTTACTATACCAATTATCCGGGGTCGGTTGATGCCAGGTTGGCTGGTAATGGATTATTCTCGGAGGCTCAACATGCTGTGCGAGGTATTGTGAGACAGGATTCGGGTGGTCGGACCACATAACTGGAGAAGTGACTGGAGTTTGCTCGCCCTGCTCGCCCGGATCGTTTCTCCATAGTTTGCCAAGATAGTAACGTAAGTTGTCATTTTCTAAATTGGACTCTGGATGGCGTGCAGCTGGACCCAATAATGGGCCTGCAAGGGCGTCTTTACTGATCACTACTCTCTTTTCAATCATCGAGGCGGCGGGTCGTGGCTGGCGATCGTCTTGTTCTGACATGTTCTATTCCTTCACCTCAGTATCGTTCCCTCTCCGCGCGGGAACGGGGGATTCGTGGCCGTGGCCCGCGTGGCGTTACTGTGGTACTCACCGTTCTTGTCGCCACAGGTCCGTCGACAAGGGGGCCTTGTCTCTGCTGATTACCCGCAAGCACTTCATCAATGGGAATATTGGGGTCTGTCGACATAGCCGAGTTTGGTGCAACAAATTGTGGTGACTGGCGGTCAGAGGCTCCGACGAGGAGTTCTGTTTCGCTGTCGAAAGTAGGGGTAATACCCAAATCACTTACGAGGGCATCGACGCCAGATTCGGGACGCCCGTCGAAAACAGCGGCAGGGCGGGAAGCCACAACTTGCATTCTAGACTGGACAAAATCCTGAACCAAATCTCTGCTCAAATTCTCGTTAGGTATATGCAAAATGAAATGCTTATTATAAATAGGCAAGTTCAATTCTTTTCTTGTCCTAGTAGAGACGTAGTTTTTGTCTGAGTACGGCGTCAGCCTGCATAATAAGTTCGCGCCTCTTGGATTATCTGGGCGGATCGCTGCGGTAAGAATATCTTCAGTAAGTGGCCCAAACGCCGATCTTTTCAATAACGGGCGGCCGCCGGCGGAAGGTTCCGCGTAACCAAGTAAAACTTCGACTTTTTGAAGCATCTCATAGTTAATTCTAAAAATCGGCCCCAAGACAGGGTCCTCTATTGGTCTAGCGCCGTCTTCGCCAAGCCCCAACCAATTTACATTTGCGACATAATCGTTATTAGAAAGCTTTCTGCCCAAAAATAGTGATTTTATCTGATTTGGTAAGTCTTTGACCGATGCCCTCATTTCTTCGAGAGTACCATATGAAGTGTTATTATCGATTGCGTTACAATCGCTAAGTATATCATAGCGGTCTATTCGACGGCATTGAGCGGCTTTGGGTTCCGGGTCGGCCGCGGCGATGACTTCCGGTGTTCCGTCGTCTGCGATCTCAATGGATCCTACTGCCGGAGGTGGAGTCTGTGGTAGTCCGTCGGCCGCGTCGTCGTTGTCGGCGTCGTCGTCGACAGCCTGTTCAATGTCGCCGACAAAGCGGTCGGAGTCCAAGAGCTGGGCTCCGTGGTCTGGTAGATCTATTCCGGCGGCATCTAAAACAAACTCCCTCCATTCTTGAAGTGGGCGTATTTGACCGGGTTCGGTTTTGATCTGATCTCTCGCATCGGATGGATGAACACCATGCAATGTTTTGAATGCATTGAAGTATCTCACTCTCTCTTCAAAATTGCGATACATCACGGGAGTACCTTTGATCGTATCGAAGTTTACGACGGTCCCTCCGACACTCCCCTTCGACGGAGAAAAGAATGCTAGCTGCCTATGAGAAAGGCTGTCGCCCTCGGTGTAGAAGAAGTTGGGCCCTGAACTAATATCTATATCCGTTATATTGTCTGAGGTAAAGTATTTTTTAGTTTCGTCTGTCGCCCTCTGCATGAATTCAGAAAGTGATACTTTGTATAAACCCATACCAGTGTGTAAAATTTCAGGATCAGAGTGCGGAACCAAATATTCATAACCGACATTTTTTGTTGAATCGGCATCAAATAACTCATTATCAAACCACTTTTCAACAACAAAAGTTTTGCGTGAAGTACCGGAAGATCTCCACATGCGGGATTGGTTTTGATTATCTCTTCTATATTCTGTTGGGTCGGCCTGTGTGGTTCCCGTTTTCGATAACTCCGGGGTGGCTATTCCTGCCAGCCTGCTCATTAAATCTTCCACTAGTTTAATCACCGTTTGTATACCGTCCAGAGTCGCGGAGTCAGGTTCTATCAGAGAATATATAAGATCTGCCAATGTTTCCATATCAAGCCTCTCTGAATCTCCTGCAGACAAGTGGCTCATTTCAGTTAATAACCACGTAGTGGCCACGTACCCAAAGAGTACAGATTCCCATGACGGGCCGCGACGGTCGCTGTAGCGGCCCCTCCATAAATCGCGCTGCTCGTTCGCGAATCTGGTGCTAAACCGATTGAGGCCAAAATTATAATTTCCAGGAAGTTGCGCAAGATTGAGGTACTCCTCTAAAACTCTCCTTGAGTCATCCAACTCATCAACCAAATTATGTATGAACATGGAGGATTTATCGTATATCTCCAGTTCAATTCCATATTGGTAAGTGCCGTGTGTTGAGTTAGTAACTGTTTTATCAACAGCAGTAAAATATCTCATTGATAAATCTTGTAGAGGAGTTATTATTCCGGTTTCAGCTAATGAGGCGACAGAAGAGTTAACTGATATTAAATTCCCATGGGAATCGTCGCCGCGGTAGCCCGTTCTGCGATCACCAGAAGTCTCCGCCAATATTGTATCTGGTTTATCCTCATCCATCAAGCGTTCACCGGGTACAGGAGACATCAATTGATTGTAGTCTGCACTGTCGATGACTCTTCTACGTTTAAGTTTTGCAGAGGCAATAAAACTTTCATTGGCGGCGTGGGGAAAGAAGATCTCAGCGCCTCTTATACGCTTCACCAGTTCGTAAAATTTTCCAAATTTAGTTTTATTCGCCAGTATATTAGCGTAATCAACACCAAATAATAAACGGCAATGGTTGTTGGCGTCGCCGCTCATGAATACATCGGTAAAAAATGCGTTTGTCTTGCCGATTGGAGCCAGCGTAAATTTAGCAGATTCATTTGAAAGTTGTTTTATTGAACCCAAAACCTCCGGGAAAAGTTGGTTTTCAAGAAACGAAAAATCAATCTGTATTCTTTCTAATCTTTGTGGAGCGCGAAGATCATGAACTTTCGATATACCCTCAACCACTCTTGAGACATTTTTGCTAGCAGCAGTGTGTCGGCGACCAGTCATGTAGTTACCGTCTGGCATGCTGTGCACTTCCCCGGACCACTTGTGGCCGGCCAGGGCGGCCGGGGCGCTATAGCGATACGTTACTTCTGAATTTACAATTGCTCCGTTGCGTATTATTTCTTGGTGTTCGATCCTACCAGTAAGGTTAGACACGCTGACCGCATCAAAACCCTCCTCGTCAGACAGATCCAGATAAGTTAAAACAAAGTATGTGAGATGATTGATTTCTTCCGGAAGATCATAATCCACCCAAGGAATATTGAAGGTTTTTACCGCGCTCATGTGACCATCACTATCGATTGTTGTGGTTGTCTTTGTGCCCAGCCCGGAACCAACATGCCCGTCCCACGGACGGTTTATCGCGGCGATCTGAGCACCAACATCGATGTTTGTTCCGCCAAAGCGGGAGTCCCCCATGGCGCCGAATTGAAAAAGCGATTCGATAACTTGACGCATGTCGGCCTCTGCGCCCTGATTTAGCACGCCGATGACGCCGCGGGACGTTTCCGGATGCAGCGAGCGAACGATCTTCACCCTCATCTTACCCAAAAAATCTTCATTCTTAGACCAGCTGGATGCGGCGCTGTCCCCTCGGACCTCGTGTAGTGTGAGGTCCAAAGTTGCCATGGAGCCGGCGTAACCGTGTTCATAGCCCCAGGGAGTTTTAGAATCGCTCTTCCTAGATTCCAGTCTAACTCTTTCCAAGTAAATGTTGGGTACAATTTCGCCAATTAGGCCGGCGGGGTCTATGTTGTTTCCGTTACTCACGATCACAATCCTCGAAATCTTCCGGATCTAGCGGAACACTGTAGATATCCTTTCTCGCCTTATTGCTGGCTACGGATGACTGCGAGTCAGAGAACATGTTTTGACGTCCGTTAACATTAACTAGTATTTCCGGCTCAATTTCATCGTCAACTTGTATTTCAAAGTAATGTTCAACATAACTTGGATCGGGATCCAAATCTTCTTTATCCATAAACTCCGGCGGGTCGTGAAAGTGCAGTTGATATAGGTTTCCCAACTCAACCTCGTAAACTTCGATGTCAAAGTTTTCGACATCAAAATCTACATTCCTCTCTATGACCTCCAACACTATTGCTTCCTGCCTTACGCTTATAGTGGTTCCGTCCTCGAAGTCAATTGTGGGGATGTCAAAGAACGATTCTGAATCTTCTTCTTCTGCAGCCAATAAATCGAGGTCAGGAGTGGTAGATATTTCAATCTTGTACGAGGGGGTGACGTCAAGCTGCGGTATTTGAAAACTCTGAGTGCTTCCAGTTAATGTTGCTCGTGAGCCAGTTAACTGGGATTCTAGAAAATGTATCGACCACGCAGGCAGTTTATCGCTATTTACGCTTGAGGCGCCCATTGGGTTCGGCGGCAGGTCGTGTCTCTCGTCCAGACGGTGTGACAAATTCGTATCATTGACGGTATTCCTGATTTTAGTTTCCACACCCTTGAATGTGTACTGGGCCTGTAGTCTTGGGGTCCCGCTTTGTATTCGGGTTTCGGAATTATTTTGAAGTTCCCCATTCCCAGCATACTTTGTATCATATAAGATATCGTCATCGAAGAATGCGTAATAAACCGGCTCAAAAGTCCCTTGCGCCAGGATCCTTTTACCATGCTGCGTCAACTTGATATCTAAGACCTGTTCTTTGACGTCAAAAAACTTCAATTGTTCTCACCTTCGTCGGTTTTGTTTGATACAAACTTTACTTCAGCGTGGACTCTTCCTAACTCAATCATAGACCAAAAGTCATAAGGCCAGTTATAACTGTGCTCTCGCTCTTTCTCATTTGCGGCAGGAGTAGAGTCTGCCTTTCTACCAGTGACCCTTTCGACTTCTCTTAACATGGATTCTCTAAGCTTGCCGTAGTAGTTATTACTGGCTCTCTTCTTCACCTTGAACACCATCCACTCTATACCATCCTGTACTCCACCTGGCCCCCAGAATTCCTCTTCATTGAACTTGTGAGTTATTTTCATAGAATCTTCGGATGCGGTTCTGGCGGGCTTCGGCATGACTCCCTGCCACATATCCGTCAAATCTTGCTTGTCCAAAGTATGAGTGAATTCAAAAACATACATGATAAACGGAGAAACCGATTTATTTTTCACAAAGTCCATGTTGGGTGGAAAGACAAATTTCTCCATCTTTTCCGCCATTCGAGTTATTGATGTATTCGTGGTCTTCTGTTCCGGTAATGCATATCCCGTCTCCCTTTTGTCTCTCAGTTGTCGGTTTAGAACCCTCCTACTGACTGGGATAAACTTTGTCTTCCCCTTGTTTTTGCCGCGGGTGACTCGTCGATATGGCACTGCCACCACAGCTTCGGAATATTGTTTCTTCTCGGCTGTTTTACCCATCTTTTTCGAGGTTCTCTCGAACCCACACACGTCCGCCAATGATCCGTGGCCACTTACATCCGAGTCCCTCAGGCCAATAAATATTCCCTGCCCCACTTTGGGTTCTATTCCGTAGTTGCACCCCCAACCTCTGGACCCGCGGTCGGACCCTGAATAATCTAGTATTGGGCACTCATATTTAGTACCTATCGTCCACACATCATTGTCCACGCGGTCTGCTTGGGCAGGTAGATAGGCCGCCGCGGCGCCGTTGGCGCCCAATGTCGTGTCCAACAATCTCGCCCTCTGAAACAGATTGACGGACGCACTAACAGTCATCTTGGATATCCAGGCTTCCTTGCCGTACTCAAGCTTGGATGGTGCCAAAATACCCTGTTCGTCTTTCTGGATGTTGGCGAACGTTGCATTTGCCCATACCTTCTCCAAACTGGGAGATACCAATTCATCAGTAGAGTCTGCAGTATATGTCATCCTCAGTGTGCTCTCTCCATAGAAAGACGGAGGAGTGTACGGTGCGAAACTGGGATCCATGTCGATGGACGTCGTGTCGCCATTATCAAACATAAATCCGTACGGACTGCCGCGGGTCCAGGCGGCGCCGCCGTTGACTTCGCCGGCCCGTGGTCCTTCAGCATGTCCAATAAATCTATGTTCAGAGTGCGAACCAGATAATCCAGATTCTTGCTTTATGAAGATATCAACAGAATAGCTCTTCCCGTCTTCCATAGTTTGCCACTCTGACCGAGGCTTGGAGGCAAACCACGTCGGTCCGGACGACTCCAACAAATCCATAGATTCCGCAAAGAAGTTGGAGGCAGCCATAGCGTAATTAGGTTCAATCGAACCACTCCACACGGCATGAATATTTTCAATACTTGAAGTAACCCTGTTCCTCGCCAAATAGAATCTCCTATCCACCGGTACATGAGAGCTTGGGTCTATTATTGCTTCAAACGGAAGGCGCGCATCATTCGAGGCCGAGAATCGTTGCAACTGTATGGTGCCATCTTGCTTCCAATATGGCACATCTCCTGTATATTTGTGTCCGTTGACGAATGGCCCAGAAAAGTATGGCCAATCCACGGCATATCCGGTTTTAATAGTGTTAAACATTATGCCAGGAGCATAAAAAGGCTGTAACATAGCTCCTTTAATGCTTTTCATCCCGGCTTCTCTAGAGATCGCCAAGTTAACCTGAGCAGAGTTTTCGCAACTGCCAGTCACGTCACCAAACATGGATTGGGAAAGCATGGTGCCCAATTGACTGGCCCGTAAAACAGGGTACGATCCCTGATGTGGCAGCATCTTCTTGAACACCTTGCACTCCATCGTGAACTCATTTGGAGTCGCTGTTGCTGCAATGGCGTCTTTGACCTCGACGTACCCCTCGGTGGCTTTGGCCTTAACGTACGTTTCGTAAAACTGTATGTCATATGGAGCTAATTCAGACACAGCGCTCTTGCTGAGGGCAGTTGTATTGTCTCCAATCCGCAGGCCGCCGCCCGGTAAGGATAGCCACATATTATTGTCTGACAAGAACCCGTTATCCAAGTAGTAATCCATATGTTCCGACATGTTGTATTCTGGGAGGATTGAGTAGTCTTTCGCCATGTACTTTAATTCGGAAGAGAAGTCATCGTATGAATCGTAGGAGGGTCCGTACCCAGCCGATACGGCTGTTTCGTAAACCATGTTGGATGCGCCATGAGTGCCCGACAGCCAATATTGCATCGAAGTTTCTGCCAACGAAGTACCATACGTCATTCTAGTGTCTCCGGCGGGAGTTAATTCGCCGGCAGTGTAGAGACTGGTGCCAATATATCCCAAGTCCGGGTCGCGGGGAGGGGTAGCTAGCGGCCATACGCCCCTATTCCCATACGGATTGCTCGAATCAGTTGAGCCGAAACCCATCAACATGTTCATTGAATTCCGACCATATGCGGAAGAGTTGGTTCGAAGAACGGATGGGGGCCAAAAAACTCTCAAGTCCGTAGAGATCGTTTCGTCTCTAACGACGGTACTTTCAGACCATGTGCCGTGAGTCATCCTGGCTCTTGTCTTTGCTAACCCCATATTCTCCGGTCGGGGGTAGACCATTGTGTTCGCCATGGCGAGTGTCTTTAATTTGACCTCTGATGGTCCCAGCACAAGTGAAAACAGTTTCTTAGAGCCCTTGGAGTATTCGAGAGGACTGTGTTCGTACAAATACGTTCTTACAGCCCAATCATTTGGTGGGTTCTCTACTCCAAAATTCATCACTGGTCTTGTGTAGCCCAAGACGGCTGTGTAATCTTTAACTTTAGTTTTAAGATCGTGCTCTGTAATGTTTATAAACTTTCCATTCGAGGGCCACTCATATTTGTTCGGCAGTGATAAATCTATAGTCGGGCGGACAGTAGCCGCCTTGCCAGGCTTATAAGTTCTTTCCATTTGGGTAAGTAAATTATTTTGTCTAAGATATCTCGCAATAGGGTGGTCTGCGTGACGCGTCTGTTTCCAAGAAGCATGTTGCGACAATCCATTTCTTTTGTTGATTAAAGCATTGAATGTATCTGCAATCGGCATCGTAGGGGCAAACAAATTGTTTCTATACGATTCAAGATCTGCCGGATTAGTGGCCGGCGAAGTACCTGCAACAGAACTTGATCCCAATATGAGAGCGTCGTCATACCAACTTTGGCGTTGGCCGGCCAAATCATGCGGATCGGGCTCCTCTCCATAAATCCTGACTGGGCCTGTTGTGCTCACGATTGGTTCATAAACCAACGTGTTGTCAAAGTAACTCAAAGTCCCACTTAAACTATTATGAGTTAGATGCCCTGATTGCCTAAAGGATATATCATCTGATGCTGTAGCGTATGATAGAGATCTGTTTGACTCGGCGGAGGCTCCTATCCATGAATATTGGAGGTCACTTCTGGGAGTCTGGTGATTTATAAACCAGTTATCATTAATTTGTTCTCTGATCGACACCTCGCTCACCGCCCAACCATCCCATGGAGTACCAGAAAAACTATCTTGGTACCATCTTAGATAAACTGGGGT
>Ga0209756_1003697_pt1 | contig 12232 bp, 17 predicted proteins | sample ETNvirenome_6_85_FD_184071 | JGI IMG/M metagenome (GOLD analysis project Ga0209756, IMG submission 184071) | Marine viral communities from the Pacific Ocean - ETNP_6_85 (SPAdes) (version 3) | ecosystem: Environmental > Aquatic > Marine > Oceanic | place: Pacific Ocean | collected 2013-06-19
CTCCAATACTCCACGAGATTATTCTGAAGAATATGATGCGCCTGGTTCAAAAGATCAGGAAGAACGCAACAAAAGAAAGCGCGACAAAAGAAAACACGACAAAGAACACGGCGAATGTCCTGAAGGAGAAGAGCTTCATCATGTTGACGGAATCGATGGCGATATGTTAGAGTGTGAGCCTGTTTCAACAAATCGCGGAAGAAAAGAAAAATCTCGCCTAAAAAAAGGTGAAAAAGAAAAGAAAGACACAAGAGCCGAAAAAGAAAAGAAAGGCGAAATTGCTATAAAAATCGCAGAGCATCAATTAAAAAAAATAATTCAAGAGGAGGCCGAAAAGGTTTTAAGTGAAGCGGATATTGATCAGCCACCAGAAGAACCAGAGCCAGAAGAACCAGAGCCAGAAGAAGAATCCAAAGAAGAAAAACGTGCTCAACAAGTGTCCGCAGTTCATAGTATGTTGAAGGGCGAAAAACCCAAACCACCTGCAAAAACCAAAGGCGTATCTCCTCAAACCGCAGCCAATAACTTTAACAAAAGAATAGGCGGCACAAAACTTAAATAAAATGATTGCATTAAAAAAAGCTTGGGTCTTCCTCAAAACTCATTGGTATATTCCAGTAATTCTTATTATGGGCATTCTCATCAAAAGCAAAAGCGATCATTTCTTAAAAATGTTGCAGATCACAAAAGATTCTTATAACAAACAAATTGAAGAAATTGATAAGCTTAACGAAGAAACGGAAGCAAAAAAAGAGAACATCCACAAAGAATACGAAAAAACAATCAACAGGATAGAAGAAGAGTTCAAGAAGAAAAACGAAGAACTTAAAGAGAGAAAGAAAAAAGAAGTTAAAAAACTAGTAAATAAATATTATGATAACCCAGATGAATTGGCAAATGAAATCACAAAAAGGTTTGGATTTAAATATGTTCCTTAAAAAATTTACAGCATTGGCAATGAGTTTGCTCTTTTTTCTCGCAACAACGCCAGTATTAGCACAAGATACTCTGACAACCACAAGTTCTAATACTCCACCAATTTTTACTTTCTTGCACATGGGAGAAGTTGCCCCGTTTGATGGAACATTATTTTCACCAGGCGCAGTTGCCGAATTATTGGAAGGTTCTGAGCATAGTGATTTACGATGTCAATTAAAGGTTGACGAAGAGGTCGCAAAAACATTAGCAAGATGTAAGATGGAACTTGATCTTATTGAAGCAGATCTCCACAAAGAACAGAAGCGCAATACATTAATTCTTACACAAAAAGATATAGAAATTCAGCAGCTCACTGAATTGGCTAATGAACCAAGCTATAATTGGCTTTGGGCATCAGGCGGTGTCGCTGTCGGTATTTTATTAACATTGGGCGTTGTTTCGGCAGTTAGCGGGATTACGAAATGAAAGACCCAGAAAATCTCATAAAAGTCGAAAAAGCCATTCAAGAAAAATATGGCGAAGAAGCCATTCAAAATCCGAAAGCAAATTGGGATCCGGCAAAAGAAAAAGAATATCTCCAGCAAATTAAAAAAATTGCTAAGTCCGAGAAGCCAAAAGAGAAAATCGAAGTTGATGGCGTTTTAATGCCAAAGAAACTATTTAGAAAAGAATCAAAGCGCACTTGTCCAAAATGCAAAATTTATTCTTTTAGTTTAAAAGATGATTTGTATATGGCCAAATTTAGGTGTTGTTATGAGTGTTATTTAAGGCTTGAATACACAAGGAAATAGAAATGGCAGAAAAAAGTAACATTATCGATATTGTAAATGGACTCTCACAAGCGGCAGCAAATGCTTATGATGGTGCTCTTGACGAAAAAGGTGAACCATTAAAGGTTGGACTTAAAAGAGAAGAGGGAAATCCCATTCTTGATAAAAGAGTGATTGACGGCTTCAACGTTACCATTTCTGGCAATATTTTAACTGTTAAATATCAAGGCGAAATTACGCTTAAAGACGTTTATAAAGGTGACTTTGAAGCTGAAATGGCGCAAAGACTTCAAGATATTATTTCGTATCTTAAGAAAGAATATAAAAAAATTACTGGAAATTCTGTGACTTTAACCAAAGAGGACAAAGAACCCGATGTTCTTGTTCAAAGTTTAAGCCATAAACGTTCTTGGGTTCAGGCACATCAAGGATTTAAGATTGGGGGAATTCCCGATCATCCTGAAATGGGAGATACAGTTGAGAAACGACTCTCTACCGCAATGAAAAATTGGATTGGTTTTGGCAAAGATAAATTCCCAAACACCAAAAAATCAGAAAATGTCAAAGGCAAGCGTGATGAGGAGCCACGAGGCTAATTAATATGTATGTCTCAATATCTCTCCAAAAAAGATCTTGTTAAAGAGATTGTCAAATGCGGCAAAGACCCCGTTTATTTTATAGATAACTATTGTAAAATTGCTCATCCACAGCGTGGCCAAATTCCTTTTAAAACCTGGGATTTTCAACAGGAACTTCTTCACAAGTTCAACGATTATCGAAACAATGTTATTTTAAAATCCCGTCAAATGGGGATTTCAACAATTACTGCTGCATATGTTTCGTGGATGATGTTATTTCATCGTGATAAAAACATTCTTGTTATTGCCACCAAATTTAGCACAGCCGCAAATCTTGTCAAAAAAGTAAAGGCAATGATTAAATTATTACCGCCTTGGTTTGATCAAATTGCGGCAATTGAAATCGACAACAGATCTTCTTTTGTCCTAAATAACGGTTCTGAAATCAAAGCGTCTGCAACATCAATTGATGCTGGTCGTTCTGAAGCATTGTCTTTATTGGTGCTTGATGAGGCTGCACATATTGAAAATCTTGATGAATTGTGGACAGCACTTCAACCAACGATGGCAGCTGGCGGGCGTTGTATTTCTTTATCGTCACCAAATGGTGTAGGCAATTGGTTTCATAAAACCTACATTGCATCCCAAACAGGCGAAAATGATTTTCACCCAACAAAACTTCATTGGACACTTCATCCAGAAAGAGACAAAAGTTGGTTTGAAGAAACAACAAGAAATTTATCACGTAGACGAGTCGCTCAAGAATATGAGTGTAATTTTAATGCATCTGGAGAAACAGTAATTCATCCAGATAATTTAGAAAAATTAGCAGGAGCCTGCACGTCACCAAAACATCAAACAGGTTTTGATAGAAATTTTTGGATTTGGGAGGAATATAAACCAGAGAACAAATACTTACTTGTTGGTGATGTTGCGCGGGGAGATGGAAATGATTATTCTGTTTTCCATGTATTCAATACAAGTACGATGGAACAAGTGGCGGAATATCGGGGAAAACCTACGACCGACTTATTCTCACGAATCTTATTCGACGCAGGAAAAGAATACGGAGACGCGATGCTCATTGTCGAAAACAATAACATCGGCTTCTCAGTTTTGGAAAAACTCATTGATGCCGGTTATCCAAATTTATATTACTCTACTAAAGGAACTCACGAATATATTGAACAATATGAGGCGCAAAATGTGTCGAATTCTGTTCCAGGCTTTACAACCTCACAAAAAACACGTCCTTTAATTGTTGCAAAGCTTGAAGAATTCATAAGAAATGAACTAATTACTCTTAATTCTGTTAGGATATATCAAGAGTTAAAAACTTTTGTTTGGAGAAATGGCAGGCCAGAGGCTCAACGCGGTTATAATGATGATTTGGTGATGTCTTTGGCAATTGCTTGTTGGGTCCGCGATACCGTTCTTGAAGAGAATACAAAAGATTTACAATACAAAAGAGCATTTTTAAATTCTATGATTAGTTGTAATACAAAAATGAATACGACAATTCCTGGTATGCAGGGCTACAAAAAGGTTGAATCTTTTGATAAAATAAGGACTGCTGAAAAAACTTATAAAGAATTTGGCTGGTTAATAAAAGGATAAAAAATGGCATACCCCGACAACACTAATTCAAAAAATACTAATAACCCAAGAGATCCTGATTCGTTTCTCTACAAGGCTTTAACAAAATTATTATCAGGGCCTCTTACACAATATCAACGACAGAATCCAAGACAACTCAAGAGATGGCAACTTGATAAATATAAATTTCAGTCTGCCGCAGGATTAACATTTAAAAAAACTTCTTATAATCCATTTGATAATCTTTATGCAAACGCTACAGCAAATGCTGCAAGAGCAGAAAGATATACAGACTTTGATCAAATGGAGTACATGCCAGAGATTGCATCTGCAATGGATATTTATGCTGACGAAATGACAGTTTCGTCACCCGTGCAACCATTGCTTACGATCAATTGTCCGAATGAAGAAATTAAAGGAATTTTGCATTCTTTGTTTTATAGCATCCTCAATATTGAATTTAATATATTTGGTTGGTGTCGCAGTATGTGCAAATATGGCGATTACTTTTTATATATGGATATCGATGAAACTGTTGGAGTGAAATCAGTTGTGGGTTTGCCATCAGCGGAAATCGAGCGACTAGAAGGTGAAGATAAAACTAATCCCAATTATGTTCAATTTCAATGGAATAGCGGAGGTTTAACATTTGAGAATTGGCAAATTGCTCATTTTAGAATTTTAGGTAACGACAAATATGCTCCTTATGGAACTTCTGTTTTGGAAGCTTGCCGGCGTATTTGGCGTCAACTTCAATTACTGGAAGATGCAATGATGGCATATCGTGTTGTTCGTTCTCCAGAACGTAGAATTTTTTATATTGATGTCGGCGGCATTCCTGAAAAAGAAGTTGAGCAACATATGCAAAGAATTGTAACTCAAATGAAACGGAATCAAGTTATTGATGCTGATACAGGACTAGTGGATTTACGTTATAATCCAATGAGTATTGATGAAGATTATTTTATTCCTGTTCGTGGCGGAACATCTAATACTAAGGTTGAATCATTACCAGGCGGAACTTATACAGGCGATGTAGATGATGTAAAGTATTTAAGAGATAAACTTTTTTCTGCTCTCAAGATTCCGCCCTCTTATCTTACTCAAGGCGACGAAGGCTCAGAAGATAAAACTACATTGGCTCAGAGAGATATTCGATTCTCACGTACAATTACACGATTACAAAGAAGTATTGTTTCTGAGCTTGAAAAAATTGCAGTAATTCACTTATATACTCTTGGGTATAAAAACAAAGATCTTATTTCTTTCAAATTAAGGTTAAATAACCCTTCAAAACTTTCTGAACTTCAAGAGCTTGAACACTGGCGAACAAAATTTGAAATTGCTGGCGGCGCAACTGAAGGATATTTTAGTAGACGTTGGGTTGCGAAACATATCTTTGATTTATCTGACGAAGAAGTTGTTCGTAATCAACGAGAGATGTTTTATGATAGAAAATTGGATGGCGCACTAGAGTTTGCTGGCAGCGGCGGTGATGCTGCTGCTGCTGCGGCTGGTGGCGGAGGTGCTATGGATTTTGGCGGTGATATGAGTGCGGGAGGCGCTGGAGAAATGCCAGGCGACGAAGCTGGAGGCGCTCCTGAAACACCAACAGAAGAAGGAGAGGAAGAAACTCTTTTGGCAGCGCCCACTGAAGAAGCCGCAGGAATGGAGGCTCCTGGCAAGCGTAATGATTTACAATGGCGGAGGCCAGATGAACCTCCTTACACGACGCCAGGCGCAAAAGGTAAAAAATATACACCTGTTAAATCCGATAAGCGTGATATGGGCGCAAGAAGGCGCAGCTATCATGGTAAATATGCCCAAGAAGTTGGAAAGAACACCCCTAGAAATATTTTTAAAGGTCATTCCGAGCTGAATCAACTCGCAAGAGGAATTTACGAGAACTTGGAAACTAATTATGATAAGAAGTATAAGGAAGAAGAGCTTGAGATTCTAGAAAATGATGTTGAGATTCAACAGATAATCGAAAATCTTGAAAAAAAGGGCAGCAAGGATAAAAAGAATGGCAAAGTTTAAGCATAACAAAAAAAGGAATAGTGCATTTCTTTATGAAGTTTTAATTCAAGAGTTGACCAAAGCTGTTCTTTCGCAAGACAAGAAACAGCAAACCAAGATAATGACTCTTGTCAAAGAAACCTTTTCACCACGATCTCAGATGTACAAAGAGTTGAAGCTTTATCGTGCGATCACACATACAAAAGATGTAAATGTCTTAACAGCTGAAAAAATTGTTAATGAAGTAAAGATTCGTCATCGCGAATTGGACAAGAAAGTTTTATTATCAGAACAAAATAGTTTAACCAGAAAAATTAAGAAATTTATGTCTGGTGGAACTTTTTCCAATTTCGTTCCAAATTATAAAGACCTTGCTTCAGTTGCCCAAATTTTTAATAACAGAATCTCTATTAAGTCTAAAATTCTTTTAGAAAATGAACTGGTCGAAAAGATGTCTTCTGAAAAAATCCAAGAAAAAATGGTTCCAATGGATAATATTGTTTATAAATCTTTTGCCAAAAGATTTAATGAGGAGTATGGAACAAAGTTGTTACAAGAACAAAAACTTCTTTTAAATAAATTTATTTCTTCTTTTGATAATAATGGAATTGAACTAAAATTATATTTAAATGAAGAGATTGGCAGACTCAAGAAAGAATTAAAAACATCTTTTTCAAAAGAGGAGTTTATTTCTGATGCTCAAATGACGGTCAGTGCTAAAAAGGTATTAGAAACATTAGAATCATATCAAGCTCTCAAGCCTGACAAAACAATGGTCGAAGAGGTTATAAAAATTCAGGGTCTCGTCAAGGAAATAAGCTCGAATGCCAATTAATATTAAAATAGATCCAGATATAGCGGCTTCGGATGCGATTGAAGAAACCAAGCCAGTATTAGATGCCATTATTTCTCTTGAGGCGCGCAAAACTCTTGACGGAAAAATAATGATTTTGGATCATATGCATTTGGATATTGTTTTTGACACTGCTAAAAAGAAAATAACTACCTTTCCCAAAGAGCAATTAACGGATGAAATCTATGGATTTCAAAACGAGTATTTTAAATTTTTAGCTAATCAAGGAGCTATTCTGCCAGGAAGTATTCAAGCAGGAAATGTATTTGGAAGCTTGGAAGCCACCTATCCAATTGCTATTGAAGAGGGTGTGAATTCAACACAAGTTTTATTAATTTCTACAAAACAATTTCTCGATAAACAATCTCCTGCTTTTGAAGCTCAAGAATTTATCGAGAATGAACTTGAAGATCATCTTGTTGATCCTACTCCAGAAGATTCTACAAAACTTGGCGAAGTTCCCCAAGAGCCAAAGAAAGGTTCTATCACGCCGTATCGGATTCGCCGTTATTTGAGTGGTTATGGATATTATTAATGAATCTATTGCTGTTTGTGCTTGCTGCCTATGGGTGTACGCAAATATTAGTCTTTTCAAAGATTCTTGAAAAGATTCGCCCATCACATCATTTCTTCCATTGTCCCATGTGTATGGGCTTTCACGTCGGCTGGTTTTTGTGGGCGATAAACGGTTATACAGAACTATTTACATTTGATTATTCTATAGCTACTGCATTCCTTTTGGCATGTATTAGTTCTGGAACAACATATATGTTGAGTATGGTTATTAACGATTTTGGAATCAGAATAGAGAATGGGGGTGATAAGAGTGATTGAAAATTTTTGGACATCGAGGAAGCGTGCGTTACGGCCATGTCGTCGTTGCAGCGGCGGTTGCAGTATCGTGCGGGTTGCGCCCGCATTCTAATAAGGATAAATTATGAAAATTACTAAAGAAAAACTTAATAAAATACTTTTAGAAGAATCTCAACGATTTCAACAAAGTTTAAATCAAGAGCAACAACGAGCAACAGAAGAAAAAAAGCTTGCTACTATGCTTTATACCCTTCTATCTCATACACGCGACAAGTTCGAACAATATTTCGGTGACTTTCCCGAAGGCGAAAAACCTTCGGACGAATGTCAAGCATTATTTGATGAGGTAGAAAAAATGTGGGGAATGGCTGATGATATTTTAACTGGTGGTTCACGAGCAAAGGCCCTCCCAAAACTTTTTGGTTCAGAAGCAGAAAAAGAGTTTGGTGATGCTGAAGAAGAGAGACATAGAAGAAGTTTTGGGAAAGAGGAAGATTACAGATGAGCACCAAATATCTCTTAAGAGAATATTATGAATTATGTCCCGGAGGCATTTGCCAAGATCTTTTAACTGAAGAAGAAAAGATTCAGGTAAAAGAGGGTGCAACATTTCTTTCTGGTGTAATGCAACGTTGCGATGAGCAGAACGGCAATGGCAGAGTATATCCAGGCTCGATTCTTCAACGTGAAGTTAAAAATTATATGAAAGTTGTAAAAGAGAATCGTGCATGTGGGGAACTTGACCACCCCGAAGATTCTGTCGTAAATCTTAAGAATGCTTCTCACATGGTTATATCTTTATGGTGGGAAGGAAAAGATTTGATGGGAAAAGTCAAAGTTCTTTCAACACCAGCAGGCAAAATTTTGGGTGCTCTTATTAATGATGGTGTTAAAATTGGTATTTCTTCTCGCGGTTTGGGTTCGGTGAAAGAACATCAGGGCAAAACGCTTGTTGAAGATGATTTTCAATTGATTTGTTTTGATATTGTATCTGAACCTTCAACACAAGGCGCTTATATGATGATGAATGAATCAAAACAAAAACAAATGTGGTCAAAAGCAGATCGCATAAATCGTTTATTAAATGATATTGTTGGGGATAAAAAATGATTGATGATCGAAAAATACGCCAAGCAGTTCAGGAGAGTATTCAAAAACAAAAGGATGCTGAAGAAGCAGCAAAAGCAGCGGCATTAAACTCTGAAACGTGTGCGGAAAGATTGCAGCGGTTAATTGGTGAAAAACACCGAGACAAGCTTGCTGCGCGCCAAGCGGCAATTGAAACTAAAAAATTGGCAGATTTAGCCAGTCGGGATGTTGATACTGAAATGAATCAACTTGACGCTGAAATGAATTCTATGACAGATGCAGAATTAAAAGCACAAGATAAAGATTCTCTACAACAAAAATTAATAAAAGCCAAAGAACTAGAAGAAGAAAAAAAACGTAGGAGTGGCGGATGAAAAGAAATGAATTAAAAAGGGTTTTGAAACCTTTGATCAAAGAGTGCATTAAAGAAGTTATTTTCGAAGATGGTACACTTTCTGGCATTATTACAGAAGTTGCACAAGGCTTGTCGAATGTTCAAACCAAAGCGCCTCAACCAATTGTTGAGAATAAAGCTATTCAACCAAACCAACCAAGTTCGGCAGTTTTGGAGGCTCGTAAATCTCTTGAAGAAACCAAAAAAAGTTTACAGGAAGCTACTGGCTTAAAGGGAATCTTTAAGGGAACAGTTCCTATGCGATCTGCTGGAGGCGGAAATCAAAGATCTAAACACGGAGCACTCAGAGATATGGATCCAAATGATCCCGGAGTTGATATTGGTGACATTATGAAAGTTGCTGGTGGTGCGTGGCAACAATTAAAATAGAAAGAAGAAGATGTTAGTAAAACTAAGAAAAAACGAAACCTCAGAAAATCTTATTAAAAGATTTGTTCGAAAGGTTAAAAAAGAAAAAATTATTGATGAATATCGCGAAAGACAATACTATAAGAAGCCATCGGAATTAAGAAGAGAAGAACATTTTCGTCGTTTGGCTGTGATTGAAAAACAAAAACGTAAAGAAGCTCTGGAAAGAGCGGAATAAACAACTATTTATAGGAAGAGGTTTTAAAATATGTCACAATTCGATAGTGGATGGGGAAGGCAAGGGCCTGGTCTGGGAAGTGTTGGTTCTTATCAAGTTTCAGGAAAACCTTTTGCTAAAGCAGAATTAAATTCTAGAGGTAGTTCTGCATTGGAAGTAACTTTCCCGACAGTCACGCGATGGGTATATATTACCAACCATGATACAAGCAATCCTTTAAGTTGCAGCTTTTCGGCAAATGGGCTTACCAATTCCGATAAAAATTTTTGGAGAGTTGCGGCAGCTCAAGGTGAAAGGTCTATTAAAGATTCTCTTGAAGTGAAGGTAACTGCAATGTATTTTTCTGGTTCTGGTAATTTTGATATTGTTGCCGGTCTTACTTCGATTCCTGTTTCTGAACTTGCGACCAATTGGACCGGGAGTGCGGGTGTGGGATAAATCATGTCACAGTTTGATAGTGGAAAAAATAGGTTTACAGCGGGAATAGGTTCTGTAGGATCATATCAGGTTTCGGGCGTTCCTTGGATTACAGGATCGGGAGCAGACGGTTTGGCGGCAGGAGCAGAAGTAAAAATTTCTTTTCCTACAGTGGCAAAATCTGTAATGGTTCAACTTCACGATACTGATAATGAAGTTATTCATGTTCATTTTAATTCTAGTGGTTCAAACGGCAATGTTTATGATGGAAATCATTATTTTCCATTAACCAGTAATCGAGACAGTATTACTTTTAATGTTAAGTGCAAGGAAATTTATGTTTCAAATCCTCCAGCAGCTAATGGTGGAAGCGGAAATGCTTCAGGTTATCGCGTGATAGCAGAATTAACTGGAATCGAGCCCTTTGAAATGTTTCCATTAACTGGATCAGGTCTTACAACACTTGATGGAACTTGAGAGGGGTAATATTTAAGTGGCTACTTTTAAACCTTCTCAAAATGTAACGTCTGGTCCAACGATTGCGTCTGGTTCTTCACACCAAGTCACAGGGGCACTTGAGGTTGCTGGTCCTATTTCTAGTTCTATGGGCATTGACCCCAAAGGCGCGGGCGCAGGCAGTGTTCTTGTTGGTAACGGTATTTCAAGCAATACTTATGGAATATCAATCGGTAATGACGCTCACTCTACAGCGTTAGGAGGTATTGCCATTGGCGCTGGATCACGCGATTTGGGAAGTGTCGATGTGGCTATTGGGTATCAGGTATCAGGTGGTGCTGGCAGCTCCGGTAATGTTGCTATTGGTTATTTAGCAAAGAGCACAGGACCCCAAACAGTCGCAATTGGTAGTTCGGCAACGGCGGATGCCAGCACGGCGGTCGCGCTTGGAAAATTTGCGAGCGGCAGTGGTATTGCGGCAGTTGCTATTGGATATCTTGCCACAGGCAGTGGCGATAATTCAGTTGGCATTGGTTACGCAGCGAATGCCACCGCACAGGGTGCTTTTGCTCTGGGCAAAAATTCAGATGCAACAGCGGACGACGCGATTTCAATTGGGGCTGATTCAGATGCTACTAATACCTCCGCACTCGCAATTGGTAACGGTGCAAGGGCAATCGTAGCTTATGGTGTTGCTCTTGGCTGGGGTGCAAGTGCTGGAAATGGCTACTCGGCTATCGCAATTGGGTCTTCTGCAAATGCGGGAGGAAGCGGAACTCCTATCTCGATTGGAGACTCTTCTGAAGCCACACAAAACAATGATATTTCAATCGGACCTTCAGCTTATGGCGCAGGAGATTCATCAATTGCTTTGGGTGTATCTGCCCAATCAAGAGCTGATTTTACAGTTGCAGTAGGAGCGTATGCTTCTGCTTCGGCAGGAAGCGCTATTGCTATTGGTAAATTTGCTAGTGGTTCTGCAACAAATTCAATTGCCATTGGGCTTTTGGCAAGTTCAAGCTTGATCGACTCAATTACTCTGGGAAATCAAAACGTAGTAAAAATAAATGATATAACTGCATCTTCTGGCGGTCATGTCATTATTCCGACTCCTGTTGGCGGTGTTTATCTTTACTCAGTAACAGGTTCACTATATGTTAAGAATGCTGCGGGAACCCAAACTAAGCTCAGTGCTTAATATTATAGTGTTTTATCGATTCTACTAACTATTTATTTGAGACAACTAGTATTTTAGGAGATTTAAATGTCATCATCTATGTTAGAACAAGCAGTTATTGATGCGCAAGCACTTAAGGAAGCAGCCGTCAAGAATGCGGAACAAGAAGTTCTTGAAAAGTATTCAGGCGAAATCAAAGAAGCGGTAACTTCGCTTCTAGAGCAAGAAGACCCGCTTGCAATGGATCCAATGGCAATGGATCCAATGGCAATGGATCCAATGGGCATGGGTGGTGGTGGAGCGGCCATGTTTGTTGATCCGCTTGCAGAACCACCTGATGCCAAAGCACATGATGAAATCTCCAAAGATCTTCCACTTAAAGCTCTTGATGGGCTTGGCATTAATGAAATGAAAGAGGGGGATGAAATAGATCTTGATCTAGATGCATTGGTAAAATCAGTGGCATTTGGAAATGAAGAAGAGCAACCAGAGCCTTCACGAACAGAACTTATGTTTGAGGCTTC
>Ga0209756_1003699_pt1 | contig 12228 bp, 20 predicted proteins | sample ETNvirenome_6_85_FD_184071 | JGI IMG/M metagenome (GOLD analysis project Ga0209756, IMG submission 184071) | Marine viral communities from the Pacific Ocean - ETNP_6_85 (SPAdes) (version 3) | ecosystem: Environmental > Aquatic > Marine > Oceanic | place: Pacific Ocean | collected 2013-06-19
GTTCCTGATGTAACGTGTATATATAAATTTCTGTTTATTCTGCCAAATGCTTTTATATTATCATCTAACAACCAATGACTTGTGGCCCCATTTTCTAGTGCATGTTCCCAGCAGAAATTTCTTGCAGGACCAGAGCCAGTTCCGTGATCCATGGTGCATGAGTCGTAGTTCTCGATGTATTGTTTAGGGAGAATTAGTATTTTATCTTTATCAATGACACTTGCGTATTGATCATACTCTTGTTCTTCAACAACGATAGAGTATGGCATATCCATCTTCTCTAAAGCTTTACTCGTATGTCTACTTTCCCATCGTCCTTTAGATATAATATAAACTGGATGTTTAGGATTCATCAACGTACCGCTTGTCAGCATATCTCCTCTTTTTCCATTCAGGATACCAAAGACTTGGAGCTTTGGTTATCTTTTGACCAATGAGTTCAGCAAACTTGTCGATATCTTCTTGATTTCTAAAATGTACTACTATTTTTCTAAAAGAACTTAGATCTTCCATTTCAAACTCTGGCATATCTTGCCATTCGTCTTTCCAATTTATTTCATTAAATCTTTTACGATATGTTTCATTAGAAACACGAGATTTCCCATCCCATTTTGGTTTTTTATTTTCCATTTACTTGATTCATTTTCTATAGTCCTCCAGATTAACAACATTATGATCATTATGTTCTGGCTCGTAATGATCTATGATTTGTTCTATTTTGTGAAGTTTAACCTGTGCATAGGGCCATAATAATTTAGCAACTTGATACGCCTGCCTAAATCTTACAGAATAAACCCAGGCATCTTTCCAATGTGCCTTCCTAGAGGGAGAACGATTTCTCTTTCTAACTGTTCCAACCCCTAGCTTTTCATGAATCCATCTTAAAACATGTTCATCACACATTTCAATTCTCATCGTAATCCTTTGACAAAGATAAGCTTTACCATTAGATTTTTTTTCTTTACGTTTAGCAAAATCAATGGAGCCTTCTCCATCAAAGAGTCCTGCAATATACGCTGCGTCCACAATACTAATTGCCATAAGTATAAATAAATCTAACGATACTTGTCATTGGATTATATTCTCCTTTATTACTGCTAGTGCAAGAACTTGTTAGTAGTACGACCATTGTTATCAGCATCATCATCTGTAACCATTTTGGGTTCATATACATAAAACTCTCCTTCTGAGTCACATTCCCAACACTGATGAATATTCACATCTCTTGGGTCTTCTTGATCTTTTATTTTAACAAAGCCATTGCCATTACAAACATCACAGATAGCTTTATGTACTCTATACTTTTTTAATTTTACCATTTAATTTCTTCGCTTTCTCATTTGCTAGTGATTCAATTGTTTTACTAATAGATAATTTTGCATCTGGTAATAAAACTTTAGACAAAGCAATTAATATGCTATACGTCTTGTGAGTTAGGGAAACGTTACGGTATTTTGTTATATCAGTCATTTAGTTCCTTTCATTTTAATGACTATATAGGATGTCTGTGGGAGATTGTCAATGGAAAAATTTATTAAATTTTTATGTATTTCAGAGGGTGTTGGACCTAGAACAGAAACGTAATTGACAATGTGGCAGAATTGTGGTAGAGGAAGTTTCTTACCTTTAATACCTATCCTATTTTCTCTCTTTAGGATAGGTTTATCAACATTATTAGAGAAAGAATAGTTATTCCTCCTAAAATAAAGAATATCCAAAAAAATATTTTATTCACAAATAATTCCTTGCCAGGTCCCTGGTCCGTTATTCATAAACCAGGCATTACGTTCTATGTCGTAAGTTGCGTGTTCAATTCTTAATTGATCACCATACTCAAAACATTCGTGTACTGTCCCTTCAAATGGAACTACGGGTAGTTTTACTTCCCCGTTGAACAGGAGGATTATCAAAACTATCTCTTTTATCATGTTTCTTTCTACCCCATGCTATTATTTTATTAAATCCTGGAACATTTATTTCTAAATTAGCATATGGTTTCCATTGCTCTTTAATCATGTTTAATTCAATAACTAATACCGACCATTGTTTAGGTGATATGTTTTTACAGGATATTGTTAGTTTTTTCATATTCTTTTTTCCTTTCATATTTATGGGCAGTTATTATTAAGGCTCATACCCAGGAGCCTTAAATACTATATAGGATATCTAGGGATTATTGTCAACCCCCTTTTCTACCTTTTCCACGATATTTACCCATTCTTTTTTCGTGCTTATTTCTGTTCTTTTTATGCCTTCCAGGCCGTTTTCTAGGCTTATCTTTCTTATAATTACTTACACCATATAGTGGCTTTTTCTTAGCCATTTTATTCTAGGTTTTTAGGTGCTTCGAACGTTACTTTTTTAGGATCACTTATATGAGGAATATACGAAATTTTGCCATTCACATGTTGTTTTAAATCTGTGCCGCAAGTGACACATCTATAATGATCTCGCGTAATAGATACTAATAGCGTGGGACAAGTACAGGTAGGACAGGTTCCATTTACAATTTCAGTTTTTATGTCAATGTCTCCAAACATTAGTTACAATTTATTTTATCAAGATCAGCTGGTTTATCTTTATAAAACCAAAACCAAGATGAAATCTTTGTTCCTTCTTGTGTATATGTGCATTTAGGACCTATTGCACATGAACTTAAAGCGAATAACGCTATTATAAAAAATAATTTTTTCATATTAGTCTGCTTTTAAAGTGCCTTTTAAATAACTTAAATCATGAGGTATTTTTTTACTTTTTATACCAATAAATCCTTTTTTCTTCATACTTTTTAATCCCATAGCTATACCTCTTCTAACATTAGGATCTTTTTCCATATAGCCTTTAGTTTTTTTACCTGTTCCTTTTAATGTTTGTACTACTTCTTTACCTTTTTGATATATTTTAAAATATTTACTTGCCATGTTATTGTGATAGTGGGTTTGATGTAGAAACTTTAATTTCTTCTATTTGAACTTTTAATAATTCTATTTCTTTTTCATTAACTAATGTTTTAGTGTGAGAATGTTCAGTATCCACATTTTCTAATGCTGTAACTTTTTCCTCTAATACTGCTATTTGAGCAGAATAATCAGTTGTAGATCTACCTTCTATTTCAGCTAATTTAGTTGTGATCTCTCCATACTTAACGAAGCCACCACCTATTGCAACGATTGCTGCAACTAAAGCTGCTATTCCTGCGAGTTGGTCTTTAAGATTTTTCATTTTTCAACATCTCCAGTTCCATTAAAAGCCTTTGTTTCTTAATATTTATCTCATTAAGTTTTCTAGCTTTGATTTCTATCTTATCATTTTGGGTATAACTTGCAAGATTAGTATTTGGGTATATTTGCCTACTATCAAAGATATTTAATTGGTCTAAATATATGTCTTTTGGCTTATAAAACACTGTATTTTGATACATATCCAGAGATGCTTGCTCACTTGTCATTGCTTCCATTTTTATAATATTCTTGACGGCTAAATTTTTAGATATATCTTTAATGTCTTCGTCAACCTTATCCATTATTCTGGCAAGATTTTTGACGATAGCTTTTTTCTGTTGTATCTTTTTTTGTTTGGCAAGCTTCTTAGTCTGAATAGTGGACTTCTTAGGAGACTCGCTATCAGGTTTCTCTTCTTTAACTTCTTCTTTTTCTTCTTCATTAGTTGCTTGTACCATTTCTGTAGGCTCTTCTTCAATAGCTTCTTCTTCAGCCATGTCAGTATTTTCTTCTTCCATTACCTCTTCTTCAGCCATCTCAGTAGACTCTTCAGGCATTTCTTCTTCCATCATCTCTTCTTCCTGGAATGTTTCCGTCATCATGGATGGCTCTTCTTCCATCACTTCTTCTTCTTGAAAAGTTTCTGTAGTGAAACCTTCTCCGTCCTCGGTTGGTTCCATGAATATGGGTCCATCATCTTCGACGAACGATTCTTCTTCATTAAATACTTCCTCTTCTTCAGAAACCATAGGTAAGAACGTTGCGACGATCTCGTTTGATTCTTCATATATCTCCTCCATCATTGTTTCATCTGCAAATGTAATCATTGGTCCATCTTCAAATGTCATACCCTCATCTTCCATCATAAAGACCTCTTCCTCCATAAAGAATTCTTCTACAAATTCTTCTGCAAATGTAAATTCTTCCATCTCCATAGGCATTTCCATTTCAAACTGAGGCTCTTCATTAAAAGTAAAAGTCTCTTCTTCAAAGGTAAATTCTTCCATATCTTCGAATATTTCTTCTTCTAATTCTTCAAAAATCTCATTTATTTCATCTTGAATAGTTTGATCTATAGGTTCTGATTCGTATGTAATTGTAAGGGAAGGCTCTTTTAAATCAACGGACCAGTGACCTGTTCTATTAGATGTATCTGTAAAATCATATCTTACATTAATGTCGAAATCTGTTTGAGTGCTTCTAGATATAGATAAAGTATCTGATCCAGATTGATAACTACCACAGTTAATGCTGCCACAACCAGTAGAACTATATGTCCTAATCTGTGTTGTTGCTTCACCATCAGCTCCAGTTACTGTTACTGTTGATTTAACTGTAGAATTATAATTGTTCCAATGCCAATATTTAAAAGAATGATTGGATGTAAAACCATCTTGTAATTGCGCTTCTGTTAAATTAGCATCGTCTTTTAAACTTACGTCGTCTGATTTTATATATTCACCATGTTCCGCAGCAATAATGGTACTTCCATGCCTACCATCAGCTGTACCTGACCATGATCCTGAATCAAAGTTTTGATTAAGTAGATTACTTGTTGTTGTCTCTTCTGCTGAAGTTGTAAGGGTTAATAGTGTCAGCAAAAGTGTTAATACGATATGTCGCATAAGCCATTACTCCTATAAATATTAGAAGCCAGATCACTTAGGTGTCTCCCATTCTATATTTTTCTTTTTTTCTTTAATCTTTTTTTCTACCTGTTTGTCAAATTCGTCAAACTCTTTTGTCATTTTAGCTTGTTCTTTAGCTAATTTTTTTTCCTCTAGGGCTTCTTTTTTTTCTATTTGTTTTTGAATTTTTTCTCTAGCTTTCATACGTTTTACATAGATATCGTAATCAGGTCTTTCGTGATCGTATTTAGACCATAACGCTTTAGCTTCTTTACCTATTTTACCATCAATTGGACATGGAGTGCCTGCTTGTATCATTGATTCAAACACACGCTCATCTTGACAAAGAATAGCAACCGCTGCTACCTTCATACCAAAGTCATTTAAAATTCTTGCTAGTTTTAATCTTTCACAATTCTTATCTATAAAATGTTTACCCCCAGATATACCAACACCAAATGTTTGAATCCCTGCTGAAGCTCCTACTGCACAAACATCTTGTGTCATAGCATTATAAGATGGAGCAGAGGCTGATGGTGGTGAAGATTTTATAGTTGAATTTGTAGTATTGCTAGTTGTTGATGTAGACTCAGAACCTGATTCATAGGTAGTTGTAGTAGTTGATTCATATCCACCTTCAATTGAAGTGTTAGATCCAGAAGTGTTTGTTTGTGTAGTATCTGCTCGTGCTGGTCCGCTACAGAAAGCTAAAATACATAAAAGTATAATTAATGCTCCTGTTACATGGTATTTTATAAAATTATCCATTGTTTTCATAGGACATATCAGTAGCCCATTCCTTATGATTTTCATAAGTTCTTTTATTTTTACATGCACAATTATCACACGTGCATGCCCCACCTTTATCTAAATTATCTTTTGGTAGATGCATTGCACTATCACAATGACAATCGCATTGACAATTTTTACATTTAGCCATTTGCAGCCTCTCTGCAAGAAGGACATGTTTTTTTATAGGTTTCTGGATGTTTTTCACAAACTGTTTTTGTTTCTTCTTCTGGAACATCTTCATATAATTCCAAATGAGGATCTTTTTTTTCTTTGTGAAGTAAATTCTTAATCCAGTTTATTAAATTTTTAATCATTTTTCTTTTCCTCAATGTTGTAGAAGAATCTATCAGTATCTTCAGTTTTCCATTTACGAGTGTCTTCTACATTCCACTCGGAGGTTTGCACTTTCCAGTCGGGTACTTCATTCTTAACGGTGAACGAAGGTATATCCCAAAGGATACGATTGTTAGGTTGTGCTGCATAATTTCCATTCTCTAGAGCGAGAATGTGTGCGCACTTATGTTCGTGCGGATTTTCTGAATGATCAGTATCTACTATATTACTCTCTGGGTGCGCCCAGTCAACAGTAAATAAATAAGCTCCTGGATGTAATTTCTTATCTTTTCCAAAGTATTTACCAGACTGACCGTCTAAGATATCATAAGAAGTGACAGCAGGATAATAACTAAAACAATTCCAAAGCTCCAGCTCGTCAAGGCGCATCCTAGGTACTTCTTTGACATCAAATCCTCTTTGAATGAAGGCCGAAATAGGGAGACGATAAAACACAGCACCGTTCTCCATAATAGCATGAAAGAGTATAGGACGTCCTGTAATCGATGCCAGGCCAAATATAATGCAGTCTTCCACTTCTCCGTGGTGACTTTTGAGATCATAGAGATACTCTCTCCTGATCTGTGCGTAGGTCACAGGAATGTTTGCATTTAGATAGGCCATGCATAAATTAATTTACTAAGCTGATTATTATAATAATGGCAACAACTACACCGATAGCTATTTTTTTATTAGCTACAGCTAGTGCCCATACTTGTTTTACTTTTTCCATAGTTTTCTCCTCTTTTTATTTTATTATACCCCAATTAGGGCCAGATTCATAGTCTACTTTATTAGGAACTTCAAGAGAAACTGAGTTTTCCATTATTTCTTTTATTTTATTTGCATTATCTTTGACTGATATATCCAATTCATCATGTACTTGTATATGAGGAACTATTCCTTCTTTATGTAATTCTATCATTGCTTTCTTCGTCATGTCAGCAGCTGATCCTTGTATCAATCTGTTCAAAGCTTTATATGTGTAAGCTCTCTTAATCCCTGGTCCGTGTTCCATGAGCGCTTTATCATGAGGCAATGCTTTATGTATTCCAAATTGATTTGGTTCCCATAAATGAAACCTGCATAGTCGTCCAAGTAAAGTTCTAATCTTACCAGAGTCTTGGGCTCTTCTCATCACAGCGTCCATAAGTTGTTTAACAAATGGAACTTTACCATGATACTGTCTAAATAATTCTTCAGCTTTATCTTTAGATACTCCAAGTTCAGCTTGTAATTTATTTTTTCCCATACCATAGAACAGACCAAGGTTTATTGTCTTGGCCTGTGATCTAGGTATCTCCGCCATGTCTGCTACGATGGTATGAAAATCTGCATCTCCCTCATGATACGCATTCAATACCTCGTCCACTCCATAGAGATTCTGTAAAGTTGCATAATGCACTACCAACCTAGGCTCTTGCTGAGAATAGTCAAAACAACCCCATGTATGGCCTTCCTCGGGTATAAATAAGGACCTAATTCGTGGTCCAAGTTCTTTATCTCTGGCTGGTATTTGCTGTAAATTTGGATTTGAATAACTAAATCTTCCAGTTACTGTTCCTCCGTTATCTGATCTTAATTGGTTAATTTCTGCATGTATTCTACCCTTGTAAGAATGTTTCAATATGGTATCAATGAACGTGGTATGGGCTTTATTTATTTCACGGGCTCGGGCTATTCGTTTCACCAGTGGGTGGGGGTGATTCTGTAAAAAGTTTTTTGTAAATGAAGGAGAGTTTGTCTTATCAGTACGGTCAAAAGGTAGGTGAAGTTTTTCAAAAACTTTGGCAATGGATCTTGCTGCCCATATTTGAACATCTATTTCTGTTTCTTTTTTTACTTCTAGTAACAATTGCTTTTCTTGTGCAACTAGGCTGGTTTTCAATTTGTGCGCTCCTTCCACATCGACGCGAACACCTTTAAATCTCATATCGACGAGGCAAGGAAAAAGTTCAGTCTCTAGTTCAAAAATAGATTGTATATCTTGGTGTAAAATTTCTTTCTTAAGTTCTTGCCAAAGTTCTAATGTAAGTTCAGCGTCCTTTTCTGCATAGGCTCCAACATAAATGGCAGGTAGTCTATACATTTCTGCCTTGGCGTCAACCCCCCAATCTTTAGCTGCAGCATATAAATCGCTTTCACTTTTTGTTTTTCCAGTATATCTTTTGGAACAGTTGTTTAAGTCATAACGCATTTGATTCTCATCAACTAAGGCCGATGCAATCATCGTGTCCACTATTTTACCGTTAATACTTAAACCTAATGACCTTATCCAACAAACGTCATACATGGCGTTGTGAAAGATTTTTGTTGCTGGTGTAGATAATACTCCTTGAAACCATTTTAAGACTTTTTTACGGTCCATATTACCACCACCTTCGTGAGCAATTGGATAATAACCAGACCATCCTTTAACAGCCACAGCTACTCCTGTTATATCTCCTCTATTAGTAACAGATCCTGATCCCATTTTAATTAAATCTGGATCTTTTGTTTCTAAGTCAATTGCTATTTCATCATGTTTGGATAAATCTGGAAATTCTGTTGGTGGTAGCCATTCAGTTTGTGGTTTAAAAAGTGGTACTTGCATCATTTAATTATCCCCCATGAGTTTGATGTTTGTTTGGTTTCTTTTTTTGGTTTTTCTATTTCTTTATAATCTCTTTCAAGAATCATTTCTAAAAAGTGTATTGCTTTTAATATATCTTCCTTTTTTCCTTTCAATCTGTGACGACAGATATATTTAATAGCACAACCTTCAGGGAAGAGCAATTCATTTTCAACTACAAACTTACTTGGTTGAATTTTAAATTTTTGATAATGAGATCCACCGTGTTGCTTGTCCCAAACACTCATACGTCCCCCATTGGAAATGCTTTTTCTTCATCATTAGGTCTTACAATATGTAAATGCTCTTTTGCTCTAGTTGCACCAACATAGAATAATCTATTTTCATCATCACGATTTCTTTCATAAGATTTTTGAGTATTCATAGTAAGGTCTGGTAATATAACTACATTGTCTTCTTCCCCACCCTTAACACTGTGAATAGTAGACAATTTAATTCGTGGTTCTTTGTTTAATTCTTCTCCATTAGCTCTCATTTTTCTAATGTAAGTGATTCTTCTCGATCCAGCGTTATCAAAACATTCATACCAAGTATTTTTAGTATTAAGACCGTGTCCTTGTGTTAATTGATCTATTCCATAAAAGGATTCTTTAGATAATGATTTTAATTTATTTTTTTCCCAATTAGCTGGACTCATATATTGAGATATATTCATAATATCTTTATAATGTAATAATTGTCCTCTTCTTAAATGCTCCCAATTGAGTGCTGCTTCCTGGATACCTTTTTCATAAGATTTATTAAATCTGTCTTCAAAATATAAACCTTTTTCTTTTAATACATCTTCTAAAGCTTTTAATTGATATCTTGTTCTAGTTAATACTAACCAGTTTCCTTTATTCATATTAATATCTTCAAAATTCCAATATTTGCTAATTGCTCCTTCATGTGATTTTGGTTTCCATTCTTTGTGTAATCGGTTGGAGACTCTTTCTATAATCTTCATAGCATAGTCATGAATCTTTCTAGGTATTCTCATTGATTGAGTTAAATTTAAAATTTTTCCTTTTTGTGTAATAAAGGAATCTACATCCGCTCCTGCCCATCTAAATATTGCCTGGTCATCATCCCCTGCAATAAAGGAATCTTGTGTATTAAAACTGTCAACCATATCCCATTGCATTCGAGATAAGTCTTGCGCCTCATCGACAAACACTACTTCAAACTTAGGAGATTTATCTGACTTAACAAAATCTAGTATCATGTCATTATAATCTATAAGTCCATATTCTTTTTTATATCTGTCTAGTTCATTAGCTATAATAAGAAGTTTATCATATTCTAATTTTTGAGTATGTTCTTTTAAATTAAATTGTTGATCTAGTGTAATGTTTCTTAATTTTGCAAGATTAATAATTCTTAGGTAGTCGCTTTTTGTAGTAAATAAACCAGTTTCTTCATCATCATAATCATTATAATCTATAGGTATTTGAATTTTCTTTCCTAAATCCTCATAATGTCTACGTTGCATAACATTTTCTTTGTTAATTCCTAAACGTCTGAATGCTAGTGAGTGTAAAGTTCTAAAATATGGAAGATCATCTTCTGTTAAATTAAACTTTTTAACAGCTCTATCTTTTGCCTCGTTCGCTGCTTTTCTAGTAAAAGCAAAATAACCTACTTTATCTGGATCAGTTTCTTTTAAATAATCATCCACTTTATTTAATAACGTATGCGTCTTTCCAGTTCCTGGTGGTCCTAATACAATAGTTTTCAAAATGAATCCTTCGGCTTAAGTTGCTTTTGGTTATAAACTTTTTCTGGTTTTTCAAATGCATCTACTATCATAACGCTTGGTCTTTTCTTACCAATATAAATTCTGTCATCTTTACAACCACAATGTTGTATTAATAAATCTTGAGTAGTTTGGTGTTTTTCTGACCATTTTCTTCTTTGTAAATAACCATGAAAAAATTTGTTAAATATAAAATGATGTTTTCCTTCTGAGGTCCACACATTTCCTAAAAATATTTCTTCTTTGTTTGTTGTTGCTGCTGAATCATTAGTACAATATTCTTCCAAATGATCTTTTAATTGTTCAATCAGTGATGATCCAATTGGAGCCTTTATAATTTCTACTCCTGCAAGCAACATATCTGTATATTTTTCAAATTCTTTAATGGTAATTCTTGGTGGTTTTCTATTAATTTGTTTTGTAACTGTTCGTCTAAACAATCTTTGTTCTAATAAAGAATCAATAGTGTCTAATTTTACTCTTTCTCCATCTACATTTACCCAATAATATGGTTCATCTAATTCTACTTTTTGTAAATCACTCAGAGTAGGAAATACTGATTCTCCCCCTATTCCAAATTTTCTGGTTTTACATAACAGTTTATCACAATGGTTACACATTGGTTCTTCATTACATTTAAAACCTAAATCTTTTTTACTATGAAACTTTATTTTATCTTGAATAACTTTATCTTCTAGAGGTGTAATAAAATGATTGTAATTAAATTGATTTATTTTTCTAGGCCATTCTTCTGGCCATTTTCTTTTTGCATATTGAATGAACTGATAAATAACTCTATCTCTTCCATCATCTAGTTTGCTTTGTGTTAATGATTCTAAACAAGGAGGACCGTCACTAAATTCTGATTGTGGTCTTTTAACTTCTAATTTTTCTAATTGTTCTGGTGTCTGAACATTTCTTTCATATAATCCATAAAAGCCGTTAATACTAGCAGCATTTCCATTTTCAAGAAAGGCATATCTTGTTGTATCATCACCATTAAAGTATGGTAAATTTAAAAAATTTCCTGTATCATCTTTCGATTTTAATTCTATTTGTTTTGGAAATACTTCTGATCCCCCATAACCTAGCACAGCACTAACTGATAGAAGTTTATCTCTCATTAGTTTTGCTTCAACAGGAACTTTTGTAAATAAAAACACATGAGCCCCACCTGATTTGGATCTAAATACTACTAGTGGTAATTTTAATAATTTAATTTTGTTAATTAATTTTTGATGGTCAAATCCTGCATAAGAATCTATATCAATACAGCCCCATCTACATTTGTTATCATCATTAATTGGAATAATACCTAAACTTGGTTCTTTACCCTGTAAGTGAAATAGCCAATGGTCATCAATAACTTTTTCTCTTGTTACAAATGATTTGCCTTTTATTTTTTGACCGTCCTCACCTTTTTTGTCAACATAAGTGACACCACGTGCTCGGTCTAATCCTTGAAATATACTTTTAAAATTTTCTACTGACATAAAAATTCAAGTGGGCGTATCCACTCTCGCTTAGACGCCCACTACCTAGGATTCGGTTAGTATGGTGTACTTGAATTTTCTTCAGTTCCGTGTTTAACTTTAACCTTACCTTTGCTAATTTGTGTAGCAAAGTTTTTGGAAAGTTCATACACTCCTTTGTTTTCAACTGGGCCAACTTTAGTCACATCCCATCCAAACCAAGTTCCTTTGTCATTAGACATCTGAACGGTTTTTAGATTATAAATGTGGCTATATGTAGGCGGTGTAAATAAACCATTTTTACCTTGAAGTTTAATACCCATCATCATTGAGTTCCATTTTCTACTCACTTTTAATTGAGTAGCTTTCATAGAAATCAAAGCTGAAGATGGACTACCATTCATAAAAATAACAT
>Ga0209756_1003700_pt1 | contig 12228 bp, 1 predicted proteins | sample ETNvirenome_6_85_FD_184071 | JGI IMG/M metagenome (GOLD analysis project Ga0209756, IMG submission 184071) | Marine viral communities from the Pacific Ocean - ETNP_6_85 (SPAdes) (version 3) | ecosystem: Environmental > Aquatic > Marine > Oceanic | place: Pacific Ocean | collected 2013-06-19
AAAGTAATTTTTAATCTATCCGCACCAGGTGCAGCATAATTATTAAATCCTTGAGAATTATCATTTAAAGATTCATCTTGATCAGGAGTAATAATTTTCTCATCTACATATAAACCAATCCTATAAGTTGGATTAGTTTTATATTGATCAAGAATAATAGTTTCATTTTCTACTGGTAAAAATCGTCCACGAACAAAATATATACCTTCTTGAATCTGAAAAGAAGATCCAGTAATTGCAGAATTTAAAGCAACAGTACTAGCAAATGGTGACCCTGCCGTAATTACTGTATTACTCAATAAACCAGAAACAATATCTACATTAGAAGATAATTCTTCACCGTCTAAAAAGAATACCCCAGAATTATCAGTTGTATTAGAAGATATGTAATTACAATAAAGAGTTAACGTATTTCTTTCAGAATCTTCAGCAAGTAAAATATCACCAACAACTGCAGATACTCCAGATTTTAAACCAGTAATTTTTGTTCCAATTAACTGATCAGAATAAGCAGATACTGGTACTCCTTTAAAATTATTATTTAACTGTATGCCAGAATAATTTCGAGTATATCCTATATTTCCTGGAATTACTTTAGCACCTTCTTTAAAAAAATGTTGACCAAACTTTTCAATTTGATTCTGTAATATCGATTGAAAATTATTTAATTCCCTAGCCTGTATTGGATATCCAGGTTTAAATAATACCTTATGATAATCATTTTCTGCACTAAAATCGTCAAAATATGGTGCTATATCGAGGTTAATTTGCTGGGGCATGATTTTTTAGAACTGCAAAACGACTTTAATATCTTCTTTTTGGTTTGATGACCTGGTAATGGATGGTCTATTATCAACATAAATTATATTTCCAGAATGTTTTTTAACTTCCGGATTGGCAACACCAGCGACAAAATCTTGACCAAGATAATATGTTCTATTATTTATTACAGTAGATAGACCAGTAAATGAAGTATTAATTGATAAATTCGATCCAGAGGACGGAACAATAGTCAAATTTCCACCTGCAATGGGATTAGAAGTAAACTCCTGCAATTTAAATCCATAAGTAGGTTCTGTTACCGCAACTCCAACTGTATTAAATCCAACCATAGATTTATCTTGCCAATATTTCAATACTCCTGTTGTAGGATCATAATTTACAACTCTACCCACAGCAGTAGTTCCTGTTGCAATAGTCTGTGTAAAATATGTATCTGCTGTAAATGTAGCTGTGCTATAACCAATTCCACTTAATCTAAGTGCTCCCACCGAACTTGCTTTATCCTTATTTAAAATTCCATTTGAACCATATTCTTTTGGATTTTCTACTACACCAACTCTTGCAATTTGATTTCCAGTTATAAAATCCGGATTTTCATTATCATTCTCAATTCTTGAATATAGAAGAACATTATATGCTCCAAGTTCTCTATAAATGTCAGCGCCATGTCCACCTTCTGGAGAAATGATAACATTAAAAGTAGGTCTTGTAGTTCCTGTTGGAACTCCTCCTGAAACTAAATCAACACTACCATAAGTATAACCAGATCCTTGATTGGAAATGGTTATTGATTCAACCTGAGAATCATTATCAACTATAATAGTTGCTTTTGCTCCACTTCCATCACCATTAATAGGAACTTGAGTATACGTTCTATTAGCAGTACCAAGACCAACACCACGATCAGTAATGGTTACAATTTTAATAGATCCATCTACTGCATTTCCCTTTACTGCAGAATTCTCAACACTAGATTCCCAGTTCTGAGGAACAGGCATATAATCAGTAGATTCAAATTTTGTAATATCACTCGGTTTAATCGTATAAAGATATTTCCAAATATAACCATCACCACTACTCCCAGCAGATCTTGGTTCTAAATCTGTAAATGTTGGTTCATCCAAAGAAGGCTTGCCATTGGGGTTATCTGGAGAAGTGCCATTTTGAAGACATTCATAAACCCTATAATCACTATTAATAATATAATAAGATGCATTATATAAATTAGTTGCACCAGAAACTTTAGCTGTGTTTGAAACAGTATAATCATTACGATAATAATCGTATGTAGTTCCAGATGCCCATACTCTTTTTGCAACAACTTGCCTCACATCAGAAGAATTTATCTTCTTCATAGCAAGCATAGTGTCCCAATATTCATTTTCATCATTAAAACAATCTTTAGGAGAAGGTGGAGATGTATCCCAATCTATTTGAAAATCATCAGGATTTGGTAATCCAACAAATGTATAATAGGAATTGGTAGCAGATTGTATTCCAGCAAGAAAATTCTTTGCATTTACTATCCTAATTTGATCAGTTATAATTGCAGCCATTTTTTGGAACTTTTATTTTATTTATTTAACTATTTAATCAAACATTATAATTTTTATATTTTAAAGATTTAAATCTCTGTGTCATCATAGAAGTTGAAATCCCAGAAGTTGGTGTTCCAATACCTCCCAATGTATAAGCAGTATAAGAATTTATACCAGTTCTTGAATCTAAATCAATTTTACCCCAACTAAATTCACCCATATAGTCTGAAGTTGAAATTCCAGGCCATGTTGGCGAACCAGAAGGTGGTCCATCCACTTTTACAAAAACTCTTCTAATATAAGTACTAACACCAGATATTACTTTTAAAACAGATTCTGCGCTATTTACCTCATAGATATTATCAACGAATGAAGTTCCTATTCCTACAGTGGAACCAGCAGAATCACTAGATGTTATTGATGTTGATACAGTTCCAACATTTGATCCAAATACCATAAAATAATCATTAGTACTTAAAGAGCTAAGAGTAATAGCAGTACCTGTAATAATAGAATTCCTTAAATCAGAATCAAATGGAATAACCAAATCGAAAATTACCTGTGTTCCACCAGAAATAGTAGTAGTTCCAAAACCAACAATAGTTCCAGAATCACCCGTATAAGAATTTACAGTATTTGTTTCAATTTTAAATGATGGTGGTGTAATAAGAACAGTAGGGGGATTAGTATTTGTATACCCGACTCCAGGACTCGTAATTGCCACTCCTGTGACCGTTCCAGCAGCTCCAATCGTTACTGTACCCAATGCTTGTGTTGTTGTACCAATGCCTACTGTAGACGCAATACTCACTGTTGCAGAAGTGGCATATCCAGCACCACCATCAGAAATAACAACAGAAGAAATAGAACCAATGCCAGAAACTACAGCAGTTGCAGCAGCTCCTACTTTTATTTCCTGTTCAATAAAGTTTATTTTATTTTGGAATCCCAATGTGATACTACTTTCATTTTGAGGATCAAAGAATGGTTTCAAATTATCAACATAAATTGCTGTAGACCCGATTCCAACTGATTTAGTAATATAAGCAAAAGGTTTAATAATTGGCTCATATAATTCTCTATCTTTACTAATTAACTGCTCATTGATAATTTTATCTTCAGTTTGTTTGCACCACTTAACAGGTCTTAATAAATTTGAATCATCTACATTTCCTGGTCCATAATAAGGACTTGTATCTACTGAATCTATTTTATCAATAAGTGTAACTGTTCTAGGATCTTCTTGCCAATAAGGTGATTGACCAGAAGTAGCATCATATCCAATTGTTAAAACATCACCCTCTTTAACCGTCTCTATAACTTCCTTTTCTATAACGTCAACACCACTACGTCCTTTATAGAATGAAATTTTAATACTATCTCCAATCTTAGGTGCTTCTGTAAGTGTAATAATACTTCCACCCTCAAATTTATATCCCAATCCAGGAACTTGAAGTATATCATTTACAAAAACGAATATAATATCCTCAACATCAATTTTTGATCCCCTAGCTGCCATAATAGACAACACCTCTCCATCTACTGATAATGGAAAATCAGTTCTATTCCCATCAAAATACTTTTCAACATTATCTAAAGTTTGCAATTCTCCAACTGACCATCCAGTAAATTCATCATTAAATGTCTCATCAATTGTCAAATTAAATTCTTTAAACCCAGAAGTAGTAGGAATTCCAGTTGTCCCACCAATTTCAACTGTTAAAATTTGATCAGCACCATATCCATATCCACCGTTTTTAATTTCAAAATCAATTACACTAGATCCTTGTCCAACTTGAATATCAATAATTGCAGAAGATCCTACCCCAACTGGAGAAGAAGCACTATAAATCAATGGTATATTTGAATATGAAAGGGGTTCATCAAATATAACATCAGGTGGATTGGTAGATGTATATCCAGAACCAGGATTAGTAATAGCAATACTTACAACATGTCCACCACTCATAGCAGCTGTTCCAATAAATTCAATATTAGGAATTCCAGTACTATAAGTTTTAACCCCAACATTAACTACTGTCTGAATCCCAGATCTATATCCCGAACCACTATATCCTATAGAGATACTTGATATAGTACCTGCGGTTGAAACTGTCGCTGTTCCTCCCGCAGCGACTAATGGTTGATATCCTAGTCCTTCAGTAGATCCTACTGAAAGAATAACTCCTCCAACAGGATAACTTGATATACCAACATCATAAGTTATTGGCGTATCAACACCAACAAATGTAATAGATGAAATACCTGAAGTTTGATTTATATTATAATTACCAGAAATACCTCTTTCTTGCCATATATCATTAATCAATATCATTGTGTTTGTGGTTATTCCAGTAACATTGGACCCATTTGATTTTAAAGTAAATTCTTTATTAATTCCATTAAAATCTTTTGAAATATCATCAAAAAGATAATTGTCACTATATGAATCTGTGGATTGACCAACAATACCAGATTTCATAAAGACTCTTCCTTGGAAAGTAGAAGAAGTAGATATTCCAGTCCAATCTCTATCATCAGGTGGATTGGTGGTACTTCCAATAGGTCTATTTCCATAAGGAGCTTCTGTAAAATTCAAAACATTATCAACAATATTATAATTTCCAATAACTTTAGTGATTAAGTCACCAGTTGTATATTCTGCTAACTTTGATCCTACCCATTCTCTACGAACTCTCATAACATTAGTGGCTCCAACACCAACTGATTCAATTTTCATTATTTCATCATCAATTCTAATTAAATCGGATGCAAAGAAAGAAGTAATTCCACTAAACTCAAGAAGAGTATCCGTTATAAGTACTGAATTTGAAAGTGTGGTAGTAACAGCCGTAGATACTACTGGAGATTGAATAAGATTATCAATAGCATTAAGTAGTTTTACATTCTGATTTGTTGCTACAAATCTATGAGAAGTTCCTATACCAACACTTGTAAAGTTTACTGCTTCTGGAATAACTTTTAATGCATTTTCCGCAGAACTAGCAATTTTAATTAATTCATCATCAACCTTAATAACAAATAATTCTTCTGGTAGGAAAGTTGTACTACCTACACCTGGGAAAGTAGTTGCACCAATTCCTATTGCAGAAGTAGCTGTACCTACATGCTTATAAGTAATTTTTTCTCCGGTAACATAAAAATGATTTGGTATCTTAATAGTACTAGAACCTATACTTACAATAGAAGAATCATTTCCTGTAAAGTACCTTTCAAAAATTGGATCAGTATTATGAGTTAAAATAAAGGATCTCTTAATATCACTATGAGTTCCTTTGTATATTCCAAATCCAGATCTTATAGTTCCATTATCAAAATCTATTTCTTGTTGAGGTTCTTCTACATATGTTAAACCATTCATAAAGACATTTACTTCAACATCAATACTTGCTTTTGGAGTAAATACAAGTTCAACTCCCCCTGATACGGTTGGTCTAGATCCAAGTGTTCCTATTCCAGATAAAGTTTCTACATTACCCCATTCAATATCATAAGTATCTCCACTAGCATCATCAACATTATAATTATCAAGGACAGCAAATTCAGATAATTGATATTCATTATTTGTTTTATCACAAACTTGAACTAAGAAATAAGCTCCCTCATATCCATCTCCATATCCAGAAATTACATTTTGAGTTGGAGATCCAGACGCCGAAATACTAGTTGCTTTTGCTTCTAATCTAGTATGATAGAATTGATATGTTCCAATTCCACTATAAGTCGAATTAGCTAATCCTACTGTAACTGTATTAACAGCAGCAGTTGTACCAATCCCTGTATTTGGAATAAAATCAACTTTTAACAAAGAGCTTTCAAGATATGGGTAATAAGTTCCATATCCAGATGCAGACCTAGGACTCAAATTTGTAGTCAATTTTCCATATTCAGTCATTGCAACATCTGTTCCATTATGAGCAATATTGAGTTCAACAAATTCAAACTCATTATCATTCATACTAATATCTGGATTTACTTCAACCAAAATCTTAGCAGAACTATATGTGCTCGCAATAGAAACGATTGTAGTCGTAGTACCAGCAGAAACACTAGCACTTTCAGTATCAATTAAGGTAAGTCCACCAATACTAGTACTACCAGTACCTAATAGATTATCATCAAGGTTATAAGAAATAGCAGTAATCCAATAATCATTAATAGTATATCTTGTAGGATAGAACAATAGTTGACCAAATGATCCATCAACCTTAAAGTCAAAAGATCCTTGATCATATTCAGTAGACACTCGTCCATATTGATTAAGATAACCATTGGCATCATCATGAAGTAAATCAACGACAATTAATTGTCTTTGAGCATAATATTTTTGATCCTGTACAAGAATAAAATATTTTCTAGCTCTCATTTCTGATAATGTAAACGAATCAACTACACTATAAGCAGTTGGTCGGGGATGACTATTAAACTGCCCACTAACATCATCAATAGAAAGAACTCTATTACCAGAAGATTCTGAATAATCTTGTAAAATTCTATTAGCAAATATAACCTCCGTAGAAACAATTTTGCTATCAAAATTTAAAGAATTTTCTCTAACCAAGTCAAATGAATAAACACAATTTAAATTAGCAAATCCATCTAAATTATTGACAATATCAATACTAGAAGTAGATGTAACATTCATACTTGATAATGAAGAAGATTCTAATTGATAATCAGCAAATTTTTTAAATCCTAAAGTATGATTTAAGGAAGAAACAACATTATACCAATCATCATAAGCAACTCTAGAATTTAATGAATAAGAAAAATTCTGATAATAATCACTATCTTGAATTCTCTGCGCATTATCATTCAATATTCCCGAATCAGTTCTCCATCCATTTTCAACTTTAGAAAATACTTTAGTTTTTGCATATGATTCATACGATCTTATAGAAGATGCTATTCCTTGAGTTTTTGAACTATACCCTTTAATTACTTGACCAACTACAAAATCATCGCTAGATGATATTGTTAACATATTACTCTTATTGTCCCAATTATCAATAATACCCGTAGAAGAATCTGATTGAACAATTTCCCCCAACTTATAATCATTTGTACTTAAATCAACTTCAAATATAGGGAAATATTTTTCTGGTATAATTCTTCCGCTAGAATTAACACCATCATAATCACCAGGGAATGTACCTTCATCAATTTCTCCATCAAGAGAATAAGTAACAGTTCCAATCCCACCTAAATTTCCATCAACTGCTGTTAGTGTAAAGAGTTTATAATTATAATTCTTAGAATCATAACCTACTCCGGTTGATCCCAAACCAACACTTACACCTTCAATCATTACTTTATCATTTACTTTAAATGGGAAACTATTTGCAGTACTAAATCCAACAGACATAGTGATTGTTACGTCTTTTGTAGTTGCATTATAGTTAATCGTACCTATTCCCACACCATTAGTATTTTCAACAGGAAGAATTGTTGGTGGTGCATCGTAAATACCATAAGTATTTTTTAAAATAGATACTTGTGATTCCCCAAGAGTATATTTTAAATCTACATCAGTAACTAATTTTCCAGTCTTTCCGTCAAAAACAAGTAACTTAGGTGCAGATGTATATCCCCTACCAACAGAAGATATTCCAATAAATTTCAAAGAATTTAAAGGTATAATCTTTGCAATTTGTGGCATTCCAATACTTGGACTTAACGTTGTATCTGATGGAAAATTGAATCCAATATTTTTTATCTTTATTTTTGAAATCTTGCCAAGAGAATCACTAGATACTTTAATATCAGCACCTTTACCAGATACTGTTGAAATAGTTGTAATACCTGGAAGTGAATAATAATTTGCTCCCTTGTTCTTTATATTAACTTCTGCAATTGGTCCTAATGCAGATGAAGAGTCTGTTTCATATGAAAGGTTTGGTCCACCTGAGGTCATCGTAGATGTATAAGAAATTTTCTCAGGAACTTCACTTAAACCATATGTAAATGAAGTAGTAGATGGCACAGTAATTGCATGTTTTCCATCATATACGCTATCCCCTATTTTAACTTCACTATTATTAAAAATAGTCTCAGTGTCTATAACAATCTCTTCTTTTATTTTTGGTAAAGTACTATTATATAAAGGATCTAACTTATAATATAAAATTTCAGGAATATCGTTATTAACAGTTAAAGTTACTTTAGCGTCAGCATCTATTCCAACTTTTCCTGTCCTTACGACACCAAAATCCACGACATTAGTATTTTTAATCCACAGTTTTTCATAATCAGAATCCTCATAAAAATTAAGTTCAAATGCAGAATATAAAATTCTTTGATTAGTATATGATAATGATGAATCACTCAAATCAAATATAGCACTAGAATTTTTATATAATTTTAATGATGGATTTATTGGACCAATACTTCCATCTGCATTACTTCTAAGTCCAACAATAGATGGAATAGGTTGAGTAGAATTATAATAAGTATCAGATAATTTAAATTTATTGCTATCGACTTTAACAATATAATAGATTCCTTCATCTACAAGACCTTCAACAGGAGTAGTTGCTGTATGAACAATCTTTTCTCCTGTTGCAAATCCATGATCAGTTATAGTAATTGTATTTGATGCTGTATTAATTCCTATTGAAGTAAAAGTTTTTATTCCAACTAAAACTCTTCTATTATAATCATTATACTTAATTACAAATGTTGATGCTATAGAAGGATTTACATCAACATAAACATTATCATTAGTTGTTAATCCATGAGTTTGTGAAGTTGCTACAGTTACAAGTTGTCTATCAATTTGAGCCGTAATAGGTTCATAATTTGTTTTAAAGCTATGATATACACCAGTTCCAACACCACTAAAGAATAAAGTAGTAGAACTCTGATGAGTGCTTGCTATACCAACAAAATTACCAGTTGATCCTAAACCAACTTTAACAGTAGATATACCAATCAAATAACTATTAATTGCTGCTGCATAAAGAGTCTGACCATCAGTTAATGTTGATACTCCAGATGTAGAATTTTTCCAATATTCAATACCTGCTCCATTATTTGGAGAATATGTTAATTGATCTCCTGTTTTTAATCCATGATTAGGAATATAAATTGATTTTGTTTGAATAAAAATCTCACTTATTCCATATCCAGGATTTGAAAAAGAAATTGTTGCACCAATACCAACACCAGCAGTAGTTCCCAATCCAACTGACTCAGATGGACTGAAATAAAGTTGTTTATTTAATTTGTGGTCATAAGTTGTTTTAAAACCAGTATTTACAGTTAATTTTCTAGGATCTTCATAGATGAAAGTACCTGAAGTATGACCCTCACCGACTGTTCCATCATATTCTCTAATAATTCTAATTCTTGATAGTTTAGGATCTATATTTAATACTTTTATCCTTTCAGTTCCAATTCCAAGAATATCATTTTCTCTAATATTAGGATAATCAAGATTTCCAGAAACAGTAAAATAAGTAACTATTCCAGTTGCTCCAGCAGAAGTAACTCCAACAGCATTTGTAGTTCCTACACCAACTAATCTTAATTTATTAGTAGTAATTCCAATACTATAGGATCCACCAAGATTTGTTGAAGTTGTAGATAATCCAGAAATATTAATTATATTCAAATTCACAAAATTATGAGGATTATCTGCAAAAATATAACACTCCCCTCCTTTATCTGATGGATAAATTTCAACATCAGTTATAGTACTTGTAGCAACACTTATATTAGTTACTTGTTTTCCTAAAACTTTTGAAACATCAATAGATAATCCATATCCACTAGTTTCTGAATTATCAAATACTAACTTATCATTAATTCTATAAAAATCTCCTCCAGTTTCAATACCAACATTATCAATACTTCCAGGAATTGTATTCACAATATTCATAGTTTGAATTAAATCATCAGGAATACTTACATATTCATATTGAAGATTACCTTCTATCAAATTATAAGGTTGAGTATTTCTCATCCAATCAGAATTACTTAAATCTATATTAATTTGATTAGAAGATAATCTATAATTGAAATCATTAGCAGTTGAAACGGATGAATGAAAATTATTACCAATAAAATACGGAAATGATGGAATTTTATATTTTTCAAAAGGTCCATCTTGAGAAGCTCCAAGAGTCTCAAGACTTGTAAAATAAGCATAAGTTCCATTTGGAAATTCTGGAGTAACTCCAAATCTTCCATTATTCTCATCAAGAACATCTTCGTCACTTATATCATAATAAGTAAAGTCTTCAATAAAAAATCCTGGTACAAACTCATCTAAAGGTGGTCTATTACTCTTCGTAGATGCTTCTTCTTTATACCCAGATTTCATCTGAGTTACTACTCCACCATTATTTGTAGAATATCCATATGGTCCATAAATGGGATTTCCATCATATGCCCAACCAAGAATTGGAGAATGGTTGTCAGAATCTATCTCAATGCCATTATTTCTTCGTAAATCTTCAAATCCATACAATACTTCACCAGATTGATCAACTGAATATACAGATTCTCTAAGTTTTCTTGGTGCATAAAGATGGGAATATTGAAGACCATAATCCTTATTAATACCATGTCCAATAAATCCATCATCAGCAGTAAAGGTATTAAAATATTTCCGAAATAAGTTAACTCTCCAAGTTTGAATACTTGCTTTAAATTTAACCGCAGTTCCTGCAGGGATAATTGAAAGAGTAGTAGAACTACTAGTATAATTACTTCCTCCAGAAATAATCTTAACATCTGTTAATGATCCATTTTCTATTATAGGAGTAAGTACTGCGCCATATCCATCTCCATTTAAATATAAATCGGGAATAGAGGTATATTTGCTACCACCATTCAAAACTAATATTTCAGTAATTGTTCCATTAGTTACAATTATATCTGTTTGAGCATCCTCTCCTGATATTAATGAAATCTCTGGTTGTCTATTATATCCGATAATATCAGAGGATCCATAACCAACGCCATTATTGGACAAATGAACTGATTCAATCTCACCCCTGAATATTGGTTGAACTTGAGCCTCAAAAGTTTCAAGTCCTATTGAAGATATTCCAACTTTCCCAACTAAACTAATAGTAATATCTTGATAATTAAAGACTTGTGTTCCCACACCTACACTAGTAAAATCTACATATTGCTTTGTTCCGCACAAAAATTTACTAGTAGATAATTTAAATTTATCATCATTTATTTTTGTTACATAATATTCTGTCTCATCAGTAAGTCCACCGATAACAGTTCCTTCAGTAGTATATTTTACAATTTCTCCTTTTTCATATCCATGATTTTTAATTGTAACTTCATTTAATGATGTACTAATTCCTATAGGTGCCGCAGTCCTTTTTTTATTTTCATACCCACTACCACCATTAATTACGTTAATTCCTTCTAGTATAGACTTTTGGTCATAGGACTGTAAAGAGTGCCTTCCAATCCCTCCTGAGAGCAGTACAACGGTATTGATGCCTACAATAGCATCTCCTTGAGTGAGGTGAAGTTTTACTGTGTTATTGTTAACATGAGAAACATAGTATGGCGCATCAGTAGTTAATCCACTAATTCCTTTTTGATTATCTGTAATATAAAGTACTTTTTCTGCATTTCTAAATTTATGATATGTTGAGAACCCAATTGTTGATACTGTTGTTCCAAATCCAACTTCTTGAGAAGTACCTTGCGAATTAAAATCAACTTTATGTGTAATTAAAGTCATTCTCACATCAACTTTAGCTCCTTCACCATTTCCTCCATTAATTTTCACTAAAGGAGTTTCTTCATAATCAAAACCAGGATCTATAATTTGAATTTCTCTTAAATATCCAGAAATAGCAGGATATCCAGTCGCACCTGTTCCTACAGCATCTTTAATAAAGAGTGGTTGTGG
>Ga0209756_1003702_pt1 | contig 12222 bp, 9 predicted proteins | sample ETNvirenome_6_85_FD_184071 | JGI IMG/M metagenome (GOLD analysis project Ga0209756, IMG submission 184071) | Marine viral communities from the Pacific Ocean - ETNP_6_85 (SPAdes) (version 3) | ecosystem: Environmental > Aquatic > Marine > Oceanic | place: Pacific Ocean | collected 2013-06-19
CAGAATTAGGTTTCACAAAGTTTTGGGAATTACTCAATACAACTCAACAATCAAAATTTTCAGATATAATAAAAGGTAGGTTATATGGATAAGTTATTATGGAATAATGAAATTGAATTTTATGATTTACATTCGGAAGATTTATTTTCTAAATTTCCATTTTATCATACCGCTATGATTGGAGATAATGAGGAAGAATTTTTAAATTATATTATAAAAACCTCAAAAATAGATTCAAATTCAATAGTTGTTGATTTAGGTTGTGGTGGTGGATATGTTGTTAATTCTTTAAATAAGTTTTGTAAATCAATAGGTATATCAACCAGTAAAGAATGTATAAAACAAGCTAAAATCAATTATCCTGATTCAAAATTTGAGGAAGCTAATATGGAAACATTTTCAAATAAAAATTCAACACACTTTTTAACTTTAGAAAGTATGGGGTATGCTGATGTTGAAAAAACTTTTAAAAATGTTTATAACAATCTACAAAAAAATGGTATTCTTTATACAAAAGAATGGTATAAAAAATTTAAAGAAACAAAAGAACAAAAAGATAATAGGGAACATTTTGAACATTACTTTAAATATATTCCTAATAATGTAACAGATGTAGTTAGAATAGCTTATGAAAGTGGATTTCATTTATTATCACTTAATGATTTATCAGATGAGTTTAATGCTGGTATGTATTTAGAGTGTTCGAAATATCATAAAGTTGAATATATACCACCTTATCCCGAAATATCTTTTGTTAATTCAATGGAATTATTATTTATAAAAAAATAAAATAGGAGAAATTAAATGAACTTTAATTTTACAGATGAAATTATAGAAATAGCAAAGTCAAAAGTACCAAATAATATAAAAGAAAAATACATAAAGGAATCCGATGTATCATTTAAATATGGATATACAAGATTTGAAAATGATGATTTAAAGGCAATTTATTTTTATCCAAATGGATTTGAGATACCTGATTGTTATTGTCCTCCTGTTTTTAAATTTGATGTAATAGATGGTGATTTAGTATTTAAGTATGTATATGATTTTCTTAAAGAAAATAATGATAATTATTTTGTTGAGGCTAGATATGATGCTAATATGAATTTAGATTGTACATATAAACATTTTGATGAAAAGGTATTAGTTAAAAATGGTTATATTTTTAGTTCAAAAGAAAAAGATAATGTAAAAACAAATTATGTTTTTTATGATGATAAAGATAATTTTTATGAATATTCTAAATATTTAAAAGATAATAAAATTATTAATAAAGATTCATCCGATTTATTTAATTATGGAAAAAAAGAAAATACTGATATAATTTATTTGGTTATAGCTTAATTGAGGTTGGAAACAAACAAAAGAAATATTGGAGAATTTAATTGATTAAAACTATTGCACATTTAGCAGATATACATATTCGTAAGTTACATAGATTTGTAGAATACAGACAAGTATTTAAAAATCTATATAAACAATTAAAAGAATTAAAACCAGATGCTATATACATTGGTGGAGATGTTGTTCACGGAAAATTAGATACCTCACCTGAAGAAGTCAGAATGGTTGCAAACTTCTTTTTAGAATTATGTAAGATTGCTCCCACTATCATCATTCCTGGTAATCATGATTGTAATTTGAATAATAAATCAAGAGAAGATACTTTATCACCTATCGTAGATTTAGTACAGAAAATAACACCTAATTTACACTATTGGAAAAAGTCAGGTGTTTATACAATTGATAATGTTGACTTTGGTGTAATGTCTATATTTGATATTGATAAAGAGGGTAAACAAATTACAGATAATTTACCAAATCCACATAATTTAAATGGTGATGTTAGAATAGCATTATTTCATGGTGGAGTAGATAAACATTTATATGATAATGGATTTGCTGTAGTAGATGATAGAGTAAAAGTTGATACATTTCAAGGATATGATTTAGTTCTATTAGGTGATATACATAAAAGACAATTCTTAGATGTAGATGAAAGAGTGGGTTATCCAGGTTCTTTAATTCAACAAAATTATTCTGAAGACCCAAGTCACGGATTCTTATTATGGGATTTGGAAGATAGAAAATTTAAAGCTACATATCATCAAGTAGAAAACGATTATGGTTATAAAATATTAACTGTTGAAAATGGTGAAATACAAAATTCAACAACGGGTAATCCATATGAATTAACATTTATGCCACCTAAAGGTAGAGTTAAAGTTAAATTTACAAATACTACACTTGAACAAATAAAAGATATACAAATAGGTTTAAGAAAACAATATCCTAAATTAAAAGAAATCGTTACTGAAAGACAAGATAATATTTCAATCGGTGGTGATAGAGAAAATAAAATAGATATTGGTGATGTAAGAGATGTTAATTATCAGAATGAATTAATTGATGATTTCTTGAAAAGAAATGTTGAAGGTGTAGATGAAGCTACAATAAAAAGAGTTCAAGAAATAAATGATATGACGAATAACTCGCCAGAGATTTATGATGGTGATATTACAAGGAATGTGGATTGGAAAATCAAATCATTTGAATTTGATAATATGTTTTGTTATGGTAAAGGAAACAAAATAGATTTTACAAAACTTGATGGAACAATTGGTGTAGTTGCTCCCAATCATTCAGGTAAGTCGGCTATAATGGATGCAATCGCTTATACTATATATGATGTATGTAGTAGAACAACAAGAGCGTTGGATGTAATGAATAAAAAGAAAACTACTTTCAGGGCTAAATTGAATTTAGAAATCAATGGTATGGATTATTGGATTGAAAGAGATGCACAATACAAAAGAGTTAATCATAAGAATGGTAAAGTATCTCATCAATGTCCAGTAAAGGTTAAGTTCTATATGATAGATGAAGCTGGTGAAGAAGTAGATTTAAGTGGAGCAGCTCGTTTTAATTCACAATATGGTGGTGGTACAAACGAAGAAATCAAAAAAGTGTTAGGAACATTTGACGACTTCATTTTAACCTCATTATCGCTACAAACCAATGGAATGAACTTCCTTGACAAGAAACAAGCCGAAAGAAAAAAAATTCTTTCTACTTTTATGGACATTGAGGTGTTTGAACAATTGGAATCCATCGCTAAATCTGATTCAAATGAAGAACGAGTTATGTTACGACAATTTCAAAAGAAAGATTCATATAGAGAAATAGGTACAATTAATCAACGAATTACTGAATTAGAAAAAGATGAAACAGAATTTAAAACAGAAGATGAATCTATTGATAAAAAATTATCTGAATTGGAAGATAGAAAAATAGAGTTGGTTAGAAAACTATATAAAATAGACGAAACTTATGATATAGATGAATTACAAACGACTAAAAGTAATCTAACTTTAGAAAAATCTAATATTGAAAATCAATTAAAAGACGATAAAGAATATAAAGAACAACTTCGTCCTATGTATATGGATTATCATAAGAAACTTTCTGAAATAGATGAAGAAAAGATTCAAGAAGATTATGAAGAATATAAACAATTAAAAAAAGATTTAAGAGATTTAGAAAATTCTATTAAATTAAATGAATCAAAAACTAAATCTTTAAATAATCACAATACTGATTTAATGAAATTTAAATATGATGAGAATTGTGAATTTTGTATAAAAAATGGTAAAGAGCAAATACACGAACAAGAAGAAATACAAAATAAAATTAGTGAATTAAGTGATGAATATTCTAATTTAACAGCTCATTATAAAAAGTCATCATATGGACTTGAAAAGTTAGGTGATGCTGAAGAAAGAAATAAAGAGTTTAAAATATTCTCTGAAGAACTGAATCAAATACAACACGATGCTGTTAAAATAGGTGGTAAAATATCTACACAAGAAAGTAGATTAAAACATATTGAAAGTGAATTATCTACAATGGAATCCAACATCTCAAGATATTATGAATTAGAAGAAAAGATTGAAAACAATAAAAAGTTAAATGATGAAATATCTGATTTAACAACTAAAATATCTCAACTACAAATAGTTTCAATATCAGTAGATAAAGATTATAAAAAAGTATTATCAACATTATCAGTTGCTAAAAACCAAAAACAACAAATAGAAGATGATATACAGAAACTTGTTGATATAGAACAGAAGATATTAGATTATGATTTATATCTTTTAGCTCTTTCAAAAGATGGTGTTCCATATGAATTAATCTCAAAAGCTATTCCTTCCATTGAAAGAGAAATCAACAATGTATTAGAAAATATGAATGCAGGTTTCCATATTGAATTAGAGATGAAAGATAAAATGATTGATGCCTTTATATGTTATGGTGAGGATAAATGGAATCTTGAATTATCATCAGGTATGGAAAGATTCGTTTCATCATTAGCTATTCGTATTGGTTTAATAAATGTATCAACATTACCTCGTCCTAACTTCATCATTGTAGATGAGGGATTTGGTGCTTTAGATAGTGATAATATTGCTAATATGCAGGGAGCATTTCAATACTTGAGAACTCAATTTGATTTTACAATGATTATTACTCACTTAGATACCATTAAAGATTATATGGATACATTGATTCCTATTAATGTAAACAATGGATTGAGTAAAGTGGTAATGAATTAGAGTTTTAAAATTCTATCTGTATCTTTAGGTTCATTTCTAAAATAATCAAATAATATTCTTGATAGATTTGCTGATATAGTCAATCCTCTTGACTTACTATCAACTATAAGCTTTTCATCTATTCCATATGATATTGATATTGACCTTATTTTCTTTTCCATAATAAATTCCTCTTATTTAATAATAATTATTAAGAATTAATAAAAATAAGAAATATAAATTAAGATTATTTCATTATTTGATATTTATATATGATAATTGGAGAATTGCAATGGCTTACCCACCCGAGTTCAGTAGTACTTTAACATATGCAAATAGATATGATTTAGATGAAATAGATGTTTTTCTTGAAGGTGATTCAAGTAATCCAATGTTTTTTTCTGTGAATGGATTACCAAAACAATTAGCATTTGGAAAACATTATTTTAATTTATCTATATTAGACTCCAAAAAACAAGACTATGAATTAAGACCTAACAGTCGTATATTGTTTGAATTTAAATCAATTAATAATGTTGTGATAAAATCTGATGTAACTGAATTGAAACAAAAAAATGGGGTAGCTATTTGCTTTGTTGATGTATTACAAGACCCACTAAGAACATATAAAGAAATTCAAGATGGTCAAGGAACTTTATCTATTGTTGGAAGTTTACAAAATAAACAAGGTAGGGGAAAAACCATACCTGACAAGTTTCAAAATGCTATGAACTATAGGTGTATATTTCCAATTGAAATAAGAAAAAATTTAATCAATGCGGATTCACCAAAAACATTACAATCAAAACACGAGATAAAAACATCATTGGGAGGATTTTCATTTGCAAAAAATAGTGTTACAACTCGTAAAAATTCATTAACTGGTACAACTTACAATGTTAGAGGTAAAGCTACCAACATACCAATTAAAGGTAAGGCGAAGTCATAATGCCTAGATATGAATTAAGAATATTATTAGAAACCGTTGAAGGTAAAAAAACTTCTTATTATTCAAGTGGAAGTTCTTATACTGGTGGAAATGGTAGTTTTATTGATACGGATTTTGATGGGCTAGTTTTATCTTCATCTCAAGTCTATAATAGAATTACGAGCTCAGTATCTTGTTCTTTTCAGAATCAAATAAATTTTACTGGAAATAATAATGATGGAATTATTTTTAAACAAAATAATCTTTTAAGTGCTTCTTTAACGGGAAGTTTGAATACTGGTTCACTTGTATTCACAGCTTTAGATACAGAATACGATAGATTATTAAGATATAAATTCATAGGTGAAAAGGTAACGAATACTTTAGGATTACCAAGTGACCAATGGGTTTATGTAGACCAAGTTAGATTACCGGCAGATGATGAGGCAAATATATTTCAAGGTAATGCAAATTTAGGTAATACAGTTATTACTGATACTTTAACTTTTGCAGGTGGTTCTAATGTAAATTCTGATGTTCCAATTCTAATAGATACAGGTTCTGATAGATATATAAAATTTATAGATGAAAGGGGAATCTCAGAAGTAGCATTAAGAATGGGTTATGATGTAGATACAGATTCTTATGAAATAAGTGGTTCAGATGATTTTACTGTAAACATTGGTGGTATTGATAGAGCAGATATAACAAGTATGAATGGACATGTAACTGCTAGTGGATTTATATTTTCTAAAGATACCGATGGTGGTAATTCCATAATAACAGTAGAAAATTCAAATACTGATAATGGAACTGATAAAGGTGTCGGTGTTGAATTTAAACATTATGATACTGCAGGAAATAGTAAAAATGCTGGTAAAATAATAGCTGGAAAAGATGGTAATTATCAAGCAGCTGGTGGTGTAGATGTACAAGATTCAAATCTACAATTCTTTACAACACTTAATGGAACTGATACTGAAAGATTAAGAATAACATCTGATGGTGAAGCTAGATTTACTGGTAACATTAGTGCTAGTGGAGATATTATTGCTGAAGGTGATATTATTGCACAAAATTATATCGTTCAATCAACCGTTACACAAATCACAACTTCATTTTCAAGTGGTTCAAACATATTTGGTGATACTCCAGCAGATGATACACATCAATTCACAGGTTCTGTTTTTATAACTGGTTCAAGTTTAATTGTAGATGGGAATATAAGTGCGAGTGGTGATTTATTTAAAACTAAATTTGTTCAAATGACTAATTCATCATCAGTAATTGATACTTTTAATACTGGAAGCTTTCGTTCAGCGAAATACACTTTACAAGTAACAAGTGCTTCAAATTATCAAGTGAGTGAATTATTGGTTTTACATCATAATTCAACAGCATCAAATACAGAATATGCTCAAATAAATTCAGGTTTGAATTTAATTGATTTTACGACTGATATAAGTAATTCTGATGTTAGATTAAATGCAGCTGGAAGTTTTATATCTTGTAGTGTTCGTTTAGATAGAATAATAATTCCAACATAATTTATGACTTTATTATATTTATATATGAATAGGACTATATAATGGCAAACTCAAAAGTAAGATGGAATGGGTCAACTGAAGATGGAAGAACAACTTCTATTGAATGGAATGATAATCCATACACTTGGGGTGATGTAGCTTTAGCAGCTGAAATAGCAGAAGTTATTGATGGTGTTGGTTATAAACGAAGAAAAGAGCGTCTTGATAATTTATTCAAAGACGAGGATAAAAAGAAAAGATTTATTCATCTTATATGTAGAATAAAAGGTGAAAAGGTTTATGACGACAAAGTAGAAGTAAAAGATATTGATGTCAAAGTAGAAGATGCTGAATTAGTTGTAGAAACCATTGTAAAAAAAGTCAAGTTGGAGATAAAATAAAATGTATAAATTATATACCGATAAACAAGAAACATTTGAATGTGATTTATTTTTAGAAGGTGCAGATTTAAAACAATCAAGTGCTAGACTTATTGTTGAATCAAAAGACTTGACATTAATGTTTAAGGGTGAGATTGATGATAAGGGGAATTGTAAAGTTCCTATTAAAAAATTAAAAGGATTAATGGGTGAAAACACTACAGGTGATATTAAACTTGAAGTGATTGCAGAAGATACTTTGATTGAACCTTGGCAATCTGATTTTGTAGTTGAAACTGCTAAAAAAGTAACGGTTGAGGTTAAATCACAAAAACAAAAACCACAAATCAAAGAATCTACAAAACCACAAGTTAAAATTAAAAACATAAAAAATGATTCTAATCCAATCAATGAAATTGTAGAATTTTTTAAAGAAAATAACATAACAATACAAAAGGTTTTAAAGGGTAAAAAAAGAATTGTTTCAATACTTGAAAATTATTCAAAGAAAATTGGATATAAAGGTGGAACAAAAAAATTCATAAGAGAAGTTATTCAAAAACTACCGAAAGTATAAAGGTTATAAGTCGTGTCATTTGACTTAACAAATAAAAACATACAAGATACTTTTCAGAATGTGTTGCAAAGAACAGGTTCTGATAATCATTTATATGATTTAGAAGGTAATAAGATAGGTGATTTAAGAATCTCTGGTAGTCTTATTGCTCAACAATACATTGTATCCTCATCTGTAACAAATATCACAACACAACAATTATCAGGTTCAACTGAATTTGGTGATTCATTAGATGATACACATTTATTTACAGGAAACATAACTGCAAGTGGAAACATAAGTGGAAGTGGAGGGAATATATTAGGGTTTAATTCAGCTTCATTTAACTACATTACTGCTTCAGTTATTGATGTTGATGGTTCTACAATTCGTATGGGTGGTGAACCATTTACAAAAGCAAACATTCAAGCTTTAAAACAAGGTAAAAGTTTAAAAGCATTAGGACCTGGACAAGTTAATCCAGATATACTTGGTGGTGATATAACTGCAAGTGGTGATATAAAAATAAATGGTGATGTTTTAAATACAGAAACTTTTCAAATGACAGAAACATCTGATGTTATAAATACATTTAATACTGGAAGTCATCAAACTTGTAAATATTTATTACAAGTAACAAGTGGTTCATTTATTCAATCAAGTGAAATGTTGGTTATGCAAAATAGTTCAAATGCTTTTAATACAGAATATGCACAAATAAATTCAGGTTTGAACTTAGTTGATTTTTCATCAAAAGTAAATGGAGCTAATATAGAATTAATTGGTTCAAGTTCATTTATTAGTTGTAGTGTAAAATTCAATAGAGTATTAATTTAAAAAAACAATATTTATAATATATAAACAATAGTGGAGAGTGAAGCTATGTCAAAAAATTTTAAAGTAAAAAATGGTTTAGAGGTTACAACCAACATAACTGCAAGTGGAAACATAAGTGCAAGTGGAACTGGTTCATTTACACATATTAGTTTGCCACATGTTGGTAAAATACAATTTGATTCAGCTGATACATTCATAAAGTCAAATACAGGTAATCCTGAAGATTTAATAATATCTGCAGATGAAGATATTATTTTAGCACCTGATGATAATATTCAAATTGAACACGGATCTACAATATACGCAGAATTTTTGGGTAATGAAAGAGAATTAAGAATAACAGGTAACATAACTTCAAGTGGAGCGATTCATACTTTATCACACATAACTGCAAGTGGAAACATAAGTGCGAGTGGAACAGTTTATGCGGATTCTTTCCAATCAGCTACTGGTGGAAGTGGTATTGATTTTAATGATAGTTTAGATTTAACAGGAAACATAACTGCAAGTGGAAACATAAGTGCAAGTGGAACACAACATATATTTGGTGCTAATGTTGGTATAGGAACAAGTCCAACAGTTCCACTACATGTAGATTCAAGTACATCAGATACAGTAGCAATATTTAAAAGTTCAGATAGTACAGCAAGAATACAAATACAAGATGATAATACCACTAATTATATAGTATCAAATACTAACTCGGATAGTACACTTTTATCGTTAGGAGCTAACAACTCCACACACGCTGGAAATTTAAACATTTCATCAAGTGGAGCTGTCGGTATCGGAACAACAAGTCCAACACAAGAATTAGATTTAAGAGGTGAGTTATTTATAAGTTCATCAGCTAATACTGTAAATCCAATTTTAGTATACAATAGTAGTGGTTCAGTTTCATTTAAAGTACATACAGATGCAAACCAACACAATGATTTGTATTTATACAAAGCTGGAACTCAAAAAGTAAAATTTGGAACATATTGGTCATCTGTAATTGATAATGATTATTATGAAACTGGTGGTGGATTAATTTTAGGAAGTGGTACAACACAAGCTGCTAATAGATATGGTATTTACATATCAGCTGGTCCTGATTCAGGTTCAGCATATTTTGCAGAACACGCTACATTTAATTCACACATAACCGCAAGTGGAAACATAAGTTCAAGTGGAACTATAACTGGTTTAAGTGCTTCATTCCAATCAGCTGATATTAATGGTGGAACAATTGATGGAATCACATCATTAACTGTTGCTAATAATATAGATATTGGTTCTCATGGTTTCAGAGCTTTACAACTACAAGATGATAGTTTAACCAATACAAGAGTTGTTTTTGCTGGTTCTAGTGGAGTATTATCAGATAATTCTAAATTCACTTTTGCATCTAATAAATTATCCATTCCATCATTAAATGTTAGTCAATCTGCTGGAATAGGAATTTCAATTGAACAACCAACCACTGCTCTTGTAACCGCAAGATTTGATTCAGATAGATTTAGATTTTGGGCAGGTGGTAGTGAAAGGCTAACCATTTTATCAGCATCAGGTTATGTTGGGATTGGAAATGCCAGTCCATCAAAAGAATTAACCGTTCAAGGTTCAATAAGTGCAAGTGGTGACATATATGGAGACGAATTATTTTCAATAGGATATGGTAGTGGTTATCAAATACACATAGATGGTAATGATGGTAGTGGTCCTCAAATAGAATTTGGAACATATAATGACCCTGATAACTTTATGAGGTTTGGTGCTTTTGGTGGAAAAAATCAAATAGATACAAAAGCAAGAGATTTTCATTTATTTGGAACAAACACAACAACTGGATTTTTCTTTGATGAGGGTTTAGGTAACTTTGGTGTTAAAACATTAGTACCATCAGCTAGTTTAGATGTAAATGGTAATCTTCAAGTTCAATCACACATAACCGCAAGTGGAAACATTACGACTCTTGGAACACTAAGTGCTGAACAAATCACTTCAACAGATGATATGAATGTTACAGATGATTTAATTGTTGGTGGAACTATAAGTGCAAGTGGAAAAATTACTGGTGATGATTTTGAATTTAATCTACCAACAGATAATGGAAGAAAATTTAAAGGATTAACCAATAGAGGAGTAAGGATAGAGAAGTCCTCAAGTGGTGGTTGGGCTATGGAGTATGGATTTGTTGGTAATACTGGAGGGGATTTAGGTGGACTTGGTGGACTTGGTGGTGCTGGTTTAACAAGATTCTACATTGGTGGATATTACACAACACCTATTATATCAATTCAAAGTGGTAGTGGAAATACTAATGGAATGATAATAGGTGATAATATAAAAGAAACATTACCAGCTGCAACTTTACACATATCAGGTGGTTTATTTCTTGATGGTGGTGGAACAGCTGGTGGACACATAACCGCAAGTGGAAACATAAGTGCGAGTGGAACTGGTTCATTCTCTGGTGGTAGATTTACTGGAAATGTTGGTATTGGAACAACAAGTCCAGGATATGCATTAGAAGTAGTAGGTAGTGTAAGTTCAAGTGGTACTTTAATCTCAAAAAATATAAATGTTGCTGAGAAAATTGTCCATTTAGGAGATGCAAATACAGAAATACATTTTGAACCTGATAAAGTAACCCATACAGTTGGTGGTTTGGATATGATTACTTTAACAGAAGATACAACTGACCAAATTGTGTTTGGAGATGCTAGAACAAAATTCGCTGGTCACATAACCGCAAGTGGAAATATAAGTGCAAGTGGAATCATAACTGCTGAAGGGTTAGTGATTAGTGATGACTTTAGTTTAACAGATGATTTAACTGTAGGGGGTGACATAAGTGCAAGTGGAACAGTAACTGCTGAACACTTCTTTTCATCAGATGATGCTGTAATCACAGATGATTTGAATGTTGGTGGTGATATAAGTGCAAGTGGAGCTCTTAAAGGTTTATCTTTAGATTTAAATGGAACTTCAAACTTTGCAAACACCGTAACTATTCAAACAAGTACTGATGCTATGTTGAATTTTAGAACAACTGATGATAGTTGGGCATATATGCAATTTCAATCATCAAGTGGTGATAGAATTGCTTACATAGGAGTTGATAACGATTTAAATAGATTAATTCTTAATGCTACAGAAAATAATGCTAATGAAATAGAGTTAAACACAACAACGGTAGATATAAATGCTAATGTTGATATAAGTGGTACAACAACTTTTAATGATAATGTAACAATACAAACAGGTAGTTTAAATTTAGTAGGACAAGCTGGTGGTCACATAACCGCAAGTGGAAACATAAGTGCGAGTGGAAGAGTTACCACTTTACAAGTTGGTAGAGACTCAACGGACCAAATAGATTTTTCAACTGATAATGTTATGATATTTAAAG
>Ga0209756_1003706_pt1 | contig 12213 bp, 13 predicted proteins | sample ETNvirenome_6_85_FD_184071 | JGI IMG/M metagenome (GOLD analysis project Ga0209756, IMG submission 184071) | Marine viral communities from the Pacific Ocean - ETNP_6_85 (SPAdes) (version 3) | ecosystem: Environmental > Aquatic > Marine > Oceanic | place: Pacific Ocean | collected 2013-06-19
AACATTTATGACAGTGCCGAGATAGGCGAAGGAACAAGAATAGGGGCTTTTGTTGAAATCGGTCATAAGGTAAAAATAGGAAAAAACTGTAGGATAGGGTGTGGGTCATTTATTCCAGAAAATATTATTATAGAAGATAATGTATTTGTGGGGCCACATACTGTTTTTACAAACGATAAAAATCCTCCTTCTAACGGGGCTTGGAGAAAAGAACCACCTACGATAGTTAGAGAAGGTGCGGCTATTGGGGCTAACTCTACATTATTACCTAATATTATTTTAGGGAATGATTGTAAAATTGGTGCTGGTTCAGTGGTTACTAAAAACGTACCAAATAATGAAATATGGTTGGGTGTACCAGCACAAAGAATGCACAATGAAAAGTACTAAAGAAATTATTGGTGTTATAGGTAGAGGGTTTGTTGGCAACGCTGTATATAGTTGGTTTAGGGATAAAGGATATAATACAAGAAGTTATGATAAATATAAATCCTACGATTCTTTCGAGTCGACAATGGAGGCTAATTACTTATTTCTATGTTTACCAACCCTCTTTTCAAATGAATTAAGGGGATATGACTATAGCGCTTTACATGAAACATTAAAACAACTAGATAAAAAAGAATATAAAGGAACGATAATCATCAAAAGTACAACTCAACCAAAAACAGTTGTATTAATGTCTCACTTATATAATCTTAATATTATTCATAACCCTGAATTCTTAACTGCTAGAACTAGCGAAATAGATTTTGCTAACCAAACCCATATAGTTTTGGGGTTCACTGATACTATTGACCAACTAGATGGAATTTCAAGACTCTATCAAGATAACTTTCCCAAATCTAAAATATCTAAATGTACATCAACCGAATCAGAGTTAATGAAAATTTTTGCAAATTCCTTCTACTCAGTAAAGATTCAATTCTTTAATGAAATGTATGAATTGTGTGATAAAATGGATTCTGATTTTTCAACTGTTAAAGACTTGATAATTAATAATGGTTGGGTAAATCCAATGCACACTAATGTGCCAGGCCCAGATGGGAAACTGAGTTATGGAGGGGCTTGTTTTCCAAAAGATACTCAGGCACTGTATAACACTATGTTAGAAAATGGCACTATATGTGAAGTGTTAGGTTCTACAATTAGTGAACGAAATAAAATGCGAAAAAATGAAGATTCTTAGTATAATAGGAACTCGTCCACAATATGTTAAAATTAAACCAATTTTTGACTATTGTAATGAGAATGACATCAACCATATTATTGTCGACACCAATCAACACTACAGTGAGAATGTTTCTGATTATTTTATAGAGGAGTTTTCTCTCCGTATTGACCATGACTTAAGGATACCGAATAATAACGAAATATCCTTCATTACACATACTATGGAAAAGTTTGTTCAAATTCTAAAAGAGGAAAACCCTGATTTTGTATTAATATATGGAGACACTAATAGTACGTTAGCTTCTTCCCTGGTTTGCCATAAACAAAAAATACCCTTTGCCCATGTAGAGGCTGGATTAAGGTGTAATGATATTAAAGTTCCCGAAGAACTTAATAGAATTGTTGCCGATATAACCTCAACAGTACAATTTACTCCAATTAAAAAGGTCTTACCAACACTCCATAACGGCATTCTCTGTGGTGATTTAGAATATGAATTATTAAACAATAATTACGATAAACCTATTAGTTATGATGGACCAATTGTAATGACTATACATAGACAAAAAAACCAGACCAAGGAAAAACTTAACTCAATATTTCATTTTTGTGAAACATTAGACCATGATATAAATTTTTATATACATCATCAAACCAAAAAAATTATCGATAAAAATAATATAATCCTACCTGAAAATATAAAACAATTACCCGCGGCTAAATATCATGATATGGTGGATGCCTTATTAAAATGTAGATTTATTATAACAGATTCCGGAGGCTTAACTAAAACGTCACCCTTTTTTGGTAAAAAATCATTAGTTATGAGGGACGTTATTGAGTGGGACGAAACAGAAATTAACGGATACAGTAAAAGATATATTAATCTTGACGACTTAGAATGGATTAATGAATGTACCATAAATAGAAACAAGCGTTTCTATCTAGGAGATATATCACCTTCTAAAACAATAATAGATAGCATAAAAAAATTATTAGATGTCACCGAAAAATAATAAGGAAAAAACCCCACCAAAGGGATCAGTAAGATTCTCGCTTTCCCTTTCTCCTGAACAAAAAAAGGCTAAAACGGAAATATTAAAACACCCTTTTAACTTTGTTGTTGGAAAACCGGGAAGTGGTAAGACATTATTAGCAGTACAAATCGCACTAGACCAATTCTTTAAGAAACAATGTAATAAAATCATCATTACTAGACCCACAGTCTCTACAGAAGACAATGGATTTTTACCAGGTTCTGAAAAAGAAAAGATGGAACCGTGGTTGGTGCCTATTAGGTCTAATATGAGAAAGGTTTATAACAAACCTGCGGTCCTTGATAAAATGGAACACGAAGAACAGATTGAGTTGGTCTCATTGGCTCACTTTAGAGGAAGAACATTTGAAGATAGTATTTGTATTATCGATGAGTTTCAAAACCTAACCAAATCTCAACTATCAATGGTATTAAGTAGATTGGGTAAGAATTCTACTATGATATTCACCGGGGATAATCAACAGATAGATCTTAAGGATAAGAACTACTCTGCAATACACGAAGTCCCAAAAATATCCACATCAAAATTTGTATATAAATCATTATTAACTGATAATCATCGTCATGAAGCAATAGACGCGGTTTTTGAGTTATTAAATGGGATGTAATTAACTTTACTTTAATAAGATTAGAAATAAATTTCAATATAATGAGAATAGGTATAAATATAGATGGGGTATTGAGGAACCTGATTGGTAAGTTAGTTTCAACACATACCAAATATTACGATGGTGAAGTAGATATAAATAATATTGTTGATTACGAACTAGAAAAGTATTTTGATTTTACCATTTCTGGTGAGACTTCTGGGGGAACACTGACTCAATTCTTTTACGAGGACTGTTCATTAGAGATATTTGGTTACGCTAATGAAATAGAAGATCAAATAGTAAAGAAACTTAATGACTTTATAAAATCATGTGGAGAAGACAATAAAGTTATTCTATTAACTAGAGAATGTGGTAGAGCAATTCCTTCTACATTATTCTTTTTGTCTAAAACTGGATCAATGTGTAAAAATATAAAAGTTATACCTAGTTATAAAGAAATGTGGGACGAATGTGATATACTTATAACAACTTTTCCTGAAGTACTTAAAACTAAACCTGAAGGTAAAGTTTCTATAAAGATAGAAAGAGAATATAATAAAAAAGATAAATCTGACTACTCAAGTAAAAGTACTACTGAAGTATTAGAAGAAGGTTATATCGAAAAAATAATAAATACCAAAACGGTAGAATATAAAGAACTAAATTAAAATGGACGAAAAAATCAACAAAGACAGTGTAGATACTGGTACAAGTGAAGTATTACAAAGGGTTAAAGACGCAATAACAACCTTAGAAGATAAAACAAATAAAATATTTCTTTTCTGTATGGATTCTAAAGGAGTGGCAATGGCAGCAGTCGCTACAATTTATGAACATGCTAAAATATTAAAAGAGGCGGGGTATAATGTTACAATACTTACGGAAAAAAATGATTACACTAAACCTGACTCGTGGTTAGGAGAGGGATACGAGGATCTCGCACACGAATCTAGTGAAAATGAAGGTACGGTAATAGGTCCACAAGATTTTATGATTCTTCCAGAAGTTTATGGTGGAATCTTAGAACAACTTAAAGACGCTAATTGTGAAAAGATAATTTTTGTACAAGCTTATGATTATATATTAGAACTACTACGTCCAGGTGATTCATGGGTACAATATGGAGTGAGAAAAGCAATTACAACTACTAATTCACAAGAAAAGTATATTAATACCCTTTTTCCAACTGTTCAAACAACAAAAATAGATTTAGGTATCCCAGACTATTTTACCAACCCATCAAAACCAAAAAATCCTTTTATTGCCATCCACTGTAGAGATCCACGAGATACTTCTAATTTCATTAAAAGTTTCTATCTTAAACACCCATTCTTAAAATGGATTACATTTAGAGACCTAAGAGGATTAAGTAGAAGAGAATTTGCTGAAGCCCTAAGAGAATGTGCTATATCTGTATGGATAGACCCAATCGCTGGATTTGGCACCTTCCCTATAGAGTCGATGAAGTCGGGTGTTCCAGTTGTTGGACTTGTACCAACCTTAACACCTGAATGGTTAACCGAGGCTAATGGAGTTTGGTCAAACAATAAATTAACTTTAGTTGACACAGCCGCAGGTGTTATGAAAAATTGGTTAGAAGATGGTGTCCCTCAAGAGTTATACAAACAAATGGAAGAAACTGCGACCAAATACACTCAAGAAAATGAAGCAACCTCAGTGGTTGAGTTCTATAACTCTTTATTTGAGGAGAGAGTTAATGAACTGACTGAAGTCTTGACTAGTGAGGCACAAAGAAGAAAGGATTGGATTGATAACCCTCACAAATTAGGTGATAAGTCGACTAAGAACGTAACTAACACGGTTTTACCGTCATAAATAAAATACAAAATTAAAAATAAAAAAAAATGAAAGATATAACCGTAATTATCCCAGTACATAAAACTGACGAAGGCGAGCTAGACCTACTAAAAGTAGCCATTAAAAGTGTAACAGACCAACAACTTAGACCGGAAACCTTGATGGTTGTTGGACCTAAAAATATTAAGAAGGACATCGATTCTCTAGACTTTGGTGGTTTAGATTATGTTTTCACTGAAAATTCTGGTGAGACTGACTTTGCTTCCCAAATGAACTTAGCCGCAGAATCTTGTAAAACTGAGTATTTCTCTTTATTAGAGTTAGATGATGAACTATCTAAAATCTGGATAAAGAATGTTAAAGAATATATGAAACATAATGAAGATGTTAACGTATTTTTACCACTAATAACTAATGTTGATAAGGATAACACTTTTATCGGATGGACTAACGAACCTGTATGGGCGATGAATTTCTCTGAGGAAACCGGTTTCTTAAGTCTAGAAGCTCTATTAAGTTATCCAAACTTTAATATTGATGGAATGGTAATCGAGACTGACTTCTTTTTAGAGATTGGCGGATTTAAGAAAAATATAAAACTGACATTTATTTATGAATTCTTATTAAGGTCTATTTTTATGGACGCTAGGATGTTGACTATACCTAAAATTGGTTACAAACACCTTAATATGAGAGAGGGTGGTTTATTCTACAACTATAAAAATCATCCTGATTTTCTTATTCCAGCTACTGAAGGTTCTTTCTGGTTAGAAACGGCAAAAAAAGAATACTTTTTTACTGAAGACAGAAAGATATCTGTAAAAGATTTATAAAATGCCTAGAACTGCAAAAAAACCTTACTTTGGACCAGATCAGGAAGCGGCGGTTGTTAAATTTCTTAGCGCCTCCACCTATGATGAGAAAAATAAAATTTATAATGAATATCTACGAGCCCCATTAAATAAAATGGTGGAAAGTATAATAAGAAAATATAAGTTATATCGTGATGATATGACTTTTATTAATATGCATTATGATACTTTAGGTTTTTTAATAACCAAATGCGATAAATTCAAACCAGAAAAAAATAAGAAAGCCTATTCTTATTTTGGTACTATTTGTAAGAATTATCTTCTTGGTCAACTTATTAAAGATAATAAAAAGATTAGAACTCAGGTTTCTTATGAGGATTATGCAAGTGATTTAGAAGAACGTCCTGATATGTTAGTTTACCAAAAAGAAGAACATCTTGAAAAAGAAGGTAAACTACAGAAGTTAATGTCAGAAATAATAGGTGAAATAAGTGAAGAATTAAATAATGAAAAGTTAACTGATAATGAAAGATCTGTAGGAGAATCGTTAGTCTATATGTTTGAGAATTGGGAAATTATTTTTAGTGATGCGAGCGGTAATAACAAATTTAATAAAAACTTAGTTTTACATAACATTAGAGAGATGACATCTCTAACTACTAAAGAAATACGTAACGCCATGAGAAGATATAAAAAGATATACAAAACAATCAAGGAGAAGTTTAGTGAGCGATATTTATAATAAAAGAATATATTATGCCCAGACCTAAAAGAAAATCAGTAAAACTAGATAAAGGTAGTATAGAAGAGATATTACAGGAAAGTTACAATGAAACCTGTGAAAATAGATCTAAAGCCATACTAGTACTTAACAAACAATTACGAGATGTTAACGATAATACAGATATCCAACAGGTTGGAAAAATAAATAATGAATTACTAAGAATTATAGATTCCTCGATCTCCAAAAAATTAGAAATAGTTAAACTTCAAGTAAGTTTAGTTAAAACTGATAATGTATCCAATACTTCTACTCCTCAGTTAACAGATGAAGATAAAGAACTCATAGAAAAAATGATAAAAGAGTCTGAAGAAGATAAGGAGAGTGGTGTAATCTATGACGTATAAAAATATCGTCTATGGGACTTACCGATAAAAAAAGTGAACTTAAACAGATATTAGGGGTATTAAAAATAATCCTTAATTCTGATGCTTTTGATCTAGCCTCTGAGTATGGAATTAATTATAAGGATCCACTAGGAAGAGATAGACAAAAAGATTTAATACCATTTATAATGGATGTTATAGCATTACTAATTGGAGGTCAGCGTCTTGAACAATTAATAGTAAATTTATTAGGTAGTCAAATAAAAGAGATAGATAAAAGTATAAGGGATAGTATCAGAGATGGACTAAAATCAAAATGTGGCGAAGCCGTACTAAACTCTGGATTTCCTTCATGGTTAGGTGGTGGTGGATTAGAAATTGAGTTAGTAAATTTAGACATGTTTGACATGTTAAAGATGGCACAGGGAATGGGTGGTTCTTCTGGAGACTTTTCTAGTGGGTTATTAGGAAAGGCTGATAGTTTTAACAGAAAAATAATGGAGGCTGTCGAAAATTTGAATACCGCTTTTTCAATCGACACTACAGCAATGGGGGGCGCTCCCCAACAACTTCTTACTGTAACTTATACAGGTGGAGGATTTATTTTTGAGTTGGGATTAGATTATACTAATAAAAATGTAGAAAACTTTATTGATGATTATTTTGATAATTTAATCCTTCTTGACGCAGAATTATTAACCACTATGATTATTAACTTCTTTACTGGTCTATTCACTAAACAAGCTAATTTGTCTGTAGATGCAATTGCAGAACAACTTCAGATGGACGCCATTGCAACTCGTATGGCGGGCGCTGATTGTGGAGAAATCGTTAACGAAGAACTTCGTTTCTTTAAGTTTTCTAGAGAGGACTTGGCTTTATTTAGACAAAAAGCGGAGAAATTAAGTCAAGGAATTATAAGTTGGGACTTAAATTGTGGTACTATTAGTAATAAAGTAGACCTAAATAAAGCAACAGATCTAATTGAAAATTTTCAAACTGCCAATAGCCAACTATTTATTACCAATCAACAAAGACTGATTAACGCCCAATCATTTATAAATGGGATGGTAAATTTAATGTTAAATAATGCTGAACTTGGAAATGTTTCCGCATCTCCCGAAGCAATAAGAGATGATATTATGAGTAGTCTTATTGATCAGTTAAAAAATATGTTCTTAAGACAGGCACTGACACCACAAACCTTAGTTATGGTATTATTAGTAGCTTACGCATTAATAGACGATAGTGAATTAGATGATCAAGGTTATGGACAACCAAAGAAACTAAAAATTGGTCCTGAAAGATTAGCCCTATTTGGAAAATTGCGAGGATCAATTAGAGAGATAGTAAAACTCTTATATGAAATAATATTAAAAATGTTATTTACAAATCTTGGACAAGCAATTCGAAATTTCATGTTACGAATAGTAGCCGATATTTTGAAAGAGAAATTAAGAATGTGGACACAAGCAATAAAAGCAACTTTTACTAAAGGTAAGTTAAAGATTGCTCAACGAACTAAAAGAATTTTCTAATGGCAGGATGTGGAATGACATATACCCCTTCGGAATTAGGGTTAACACCCTCCGAACAAAATAGAAAGGGCTCAGAAGAAGAAGAAGGTATTAATTTTGGGGTGGCTCTAAGTGTAATCGAAGGATTACTAAAGTTAGCGGATATTGGATCAATCCCTTCTCCACCTCTTCCACCACCAGTGGCTTTAGCAGGGGAAAATAGAAGTGGATTAAGTCCAAAAAGAGTCGCGGCAAATATTATTGCTAGACAAAGTGAAGCCGGGGCCCGAGTAGGTTCTAGAGATAATGGAGAAGATTCTATAACTGAGAAAATGGAAGTTATAAGAATCGAAGAAATAATGGGAGAAGTGACTAGAAATATGCGAATAAATATTGCGACCCCTCCAGGTACTCCAATAGTTGCACAAGGAGCCAACAGTGGAGGACCTTTAGTTGCGTATGGTTCTAGTACAGCACCTGGGTTTGGATGGGGAGTACCTTTGTAATTATGGATGTTAAAAATAAAAATAATAAATCACTTATGGATTTAATGGAAACATTAAAGAAAACTCATATTAGTATTAAAGATAAAACTATTTCTCTTTTATCTGAGTTAGATAAGGTTGAGGAGGATTATAAAATTGTTCTTAAGGAATTAAAAGAAAGACATATTATTAAGTAATGGGAGACGAGGATTCAAATATTTATAATCAAGGATTTAAGGCAAGTGGGTCAAAACATGCAGACTTTACTTTTCATTATGCCACAGTTATACAAGATATCGATCCGGAAGGTGCAGGGAGAATAAAAGTAGTGATAGGTAATGATGATCTTGACATTCCCAAAGGAGAGGAGACATGGGCGTTTCCGTTATTACCAAGATTTATGAATGTCGTTCCACAGGTTGGCGAAGGTGTTATACTTTTTCCTCAATCAACAAAATCAGGAACAAAGAATTGTCTATATATAGGCCCCTTATTAGGACAAGATACTGATTTACCATTCCAAACAAAAACTGTTGCTCTTGGAGCGACCTCTAGTGTTAGTATGGATAAACCAAGTACTAACCCTGCACTTGTACCAAGTGCAAAACATGTTTATTGTCACCCTCAAGATGTTGCTGTTCAAGGAAGGCAAAATGCAGATATCATATTATCTAACGCAGCGATAGATTTAAGAGCTGGAAAATTTAAGACTAACTCGAGATTAAAATTCAATAAAAAAGGCCCATCATGGATACAATTAAAATATAACGGAAGATCATCAAGTTATACAAATATAATGTCACATAGAATAAATTTAATAACTTATAAAGGGTCTCCTGAGATAACAATTGACCAACTTCTAAATGAGGGGTTGAATGATGAACAGGGTGGTGTTCGTTTACAAAACTATTTAACTGCAGGAGGGCACGGCGACTCTAGTGAGAATAGTATTGACCCTAGGGCAAAATTACGTCCTATTGTATTTGGTGATGAATTAATGAAGTTTTTGGATTTACTACTCCATTATGTAGAATTTCATAGTCATCCCTGGAATGGTCATCCGGCTGATAACGATACAAGTCTTGGGGGGAGTGGTATTAAAGCAAAGAAAGATGAGTTACTAAAATATAAGAATGGTGGGTTAAAGCAAATACTTAGTACGACTATTTACGTGAACTAAGTATTTATATTAAAAGAAACTATGTCAATATACAGAACGTATTTTACAGAAAGTAATACTATAATAAAAGGATTCTCAACTGGATCAACCCAAGCGTTGTCTAATACCGCCCTAAATCCTGTTACAGAGTTATTCTATGGGGCAGGTACAGGTACTACTGTTTCTAAAACAAACTATAGTAAATTTATTTTTAATTTTAATCTTGAAGGACTTGTTAAGAAAATAGAAGATAAGACTATAACTTTAAGTGGTTTTTCTGCAACAAGTGGTTTAATGAAAAAAGCCACTCACAAATTAAAGATGACCAACACAATTTTCAATAATGATGAATTGTTAGGTAAAAACACAATTTTTAATTCAGCAACAAGAGCCAATTCCTTTAAGTTAATATCATTTAAGTTAGGTCAGCATTGGGATGCTGGTACTAAATTTAGCACAGCAGGGGTAAGTAACTGGTGTTTTAGAGACAATCTTTATACTTGGACAGGGGGTACTTATGTAAATCCTCGTTCTACTTGTGGAATATATACAGGAAGTACCGCGACAACTGATCTTAATTATTCTAGATACGCTTTATACCCATACACTGCCGGGACTAACACAACAGCCACAACTATGGTGGCAACTCAGCATTTCTCAAGAGGGAATGAAGACCTGGATATGGACATCACTACTGTTATAAATGATATGTTAACTGGAACAACGACCGCACTTAACGGATCAACAACACCTACTGGTGGATTAGTTACAGATTCTGTACAAGGATGTTATGGGACTAATCCTAATGTTGCACCTAATGAATCTATAGGATGTAGGAATCCAGCGGAATTTTTAACTGGTGTTAGGAATTATGGTATGGGAGTTGCTTTCGATCCTAATTATGAAAATATAAAAACTGACGAAAAAAGATATGTAGGATTCTTTAATGAAAACACTAGTACCTTTTTCGAACCTTATATTGAAACTACATATGTGGATACAGTTATTGATGATAGAGAGGAATTCTATATGGGTAAAACTAATAGAATTTGTTTATATGTTAATGCTGGTGGAGTTCCTACAAATTTGGATAATCTACCTGCCGTTACAGTATATGACCAAGATGGTGATTCCTACCAAAAATTTATGTCTGTAAATACAACTCACGTAAACGCTTCTGTTTTTACCCCTTATACTAGTGTACAACATGTAACTAAAGGGGTGTATTGTATAGATCTATCAGTACCTACGGCTTGTGCTTGTCCTATGGTACAATTTTCAGATATTTGGACTGGAATGACAATAACTCAAAATGGTGTAACCCATACCCTGACCGACGCAACTCAATACATAACAATTAAAGAAGAAAGTGATTACTTTAATATTGGGAGTGATGTAGATCTCCCTAAGTCATATGGATTTTCCGTGTCAGGTATAAAAAGTGATGAACGCATAAAAAGAGGAGATAAGAGAAAAATTTTGGTTAGTGCCAGAGTCCCTTATACTGTTAATATGAAACAATTAATTGATTCACTACAATATCGGTTATATATGAAAGATGGAACAAGTGAGTATACTGTAGTAGACTATACTGATGTTAATAGAACCCCAACCACCAACTACTTTATTATTGATACCTCTTGGTTAATTCCAAATACTTATTACATTGACCTAAAACTAATATCTAACGACAAAGTTGAAACTTATAGTAATCAACTTCGTTTCATAGTTGAGAATCAAGGACTTCCAGATAATCTTAAAAGAAGACTAATTACTTAATTTCATATTTCCATTATCAAATAATTTTTATATTTTTAACATATGAATATAAAATTATCTGACCACATTGGTGACACTCCCTTAATCCCTATTACTTTAGGTAACCTTACCGTTTGGGGTAAGGCTGAATTTATGAACCCTTCAGGATCTGTGAAAGACCGTATGGCCTCTTTTATTATTAACGATGCGGAACACAGAAAATTAATTAAAAGAAACAGTACATTATGTGAAGCCACTAGTGGTAATAGTGGTATCTCCTTTGCGATGTTAGCTGCCGAGAGAGGATATAACATGGTTATAATTATGCCTTCTAATATGTCAGAGGAACGTAAAAAAATGTTTAAGTATTATGGTGCGACATTAATAGAAGTTGATGAAGGAGATTTTAATGGGGCTATTGAATTGCGGGATAATCTATGTAAAAGGAATGGTTGGTTCAATTGTAATCAATTCCACAACGAACTAAATATAGAAGCTCATTATAAGACTACAGGTCCTGAAATATATGAAGACTGGTCCTTACCAAAAATCAAAGGAAGTTTTAGGAGAACAGATTCACCAGCAGTTTTTGTCGCTGGTACAGGCACTGGTGGTACTCTTATGGGTACCCGTAAATTTCTAAAAGAAAAATGGGAAGATATAAAAATTGTGGCCGTGGAACCTGCAGAATCTGCAGTAATGAGTGGAGGAGAGCCTGGTCTACATGGTATACAGGG
>Ga0209756_1003713_pt1 | contig 12200 bp, 20 predicted proteins | sample ETNvirenome_6_85_FD_184071 | JGI IMG/M metagenome (GOLD analysis project Ga0209756, IMG submission 184071) | Marine viral communities from the Pacific Ocean - ETNP_6_85 (SPAdes) (version 3) | ecosystem: Environmental > Aquatic > Marine > Oceanic | place: Pacific Ocean | collected 2013-06-19
CCTCCACCTCCATATGCATAATCAGAAAAGTCGGGCTCATCAGAAACATATACCACGACTAGTCTAGCATCTGACCTTTGGAATCCAGTTGAACTTCCTAGCGATGCGTCACCAGTTGTTGTAGATTCATAAGCATACCAGAGACCTTTTTCATGAGCGTTTCCACGCGTACCAATAGAATCAATCTGATTATTAAATTCAGTTATAGGATCAACTGTAGAATTGGTTATAACATCCCCAACAAAATCCGCACTATCAGTTGTTATTAAAGCAATCTGATAAGAAACGCCAGCTGCTGTAAAAGCATTCATGAAAGTGTCGAAGTTGTTTTTTATGTTTGTTTGATTTGATCCCATAGAGCCTGAATTATCAATAACAAATAATATGTCAACGTCTACTGTTCCATCCTGGGTAAATGAATCAAGTACCCAAGCTTCTATACTTCCTAGACCATCTTGATCAGCATAGGCAAGTGGTGTGGCTGGGTCATTAGAAACTATCTCTAGATACCCAGCATCATCGTGGCTATCTAAAGGTATATAATCTATGTTGAGATCTATAGTGTCTCCAGGAGCAACCGTGATAGGTAGAACACCCCATCCGGTTTCGTAGTCTTGCATAGAAAAATCTACAGGCAAGCTAGCAAAAAATTCAATATCAGAAATTATAAGATTTGAATTACCAATATTACCAACTTCTACTGAAAGAGTATCATCACACCCCAGATAAATATCACCAAAATCATAGTAGTCTGGTGTTATAGTAATTACCGGAGCATCTCCAGATCCGTCAAGTGAAATATTGACAATTGGTTCGTCATCATCATTAGAAACGATACTAATTGTTTCATGATTTATTTCATATGTCCCGGGAGAGTAGGTAACAATAAGCTCTACTGAGTTTAAAGAGTCAACAATTCCTATTGGCATTGTTGTAAGAGAAAAGTTAGAGTTGCCATTGTGCAGATAGATGCTAGAAATATTAAGCTCGCCATTTCCAATATTTCCAATATTAATAACAACGTCTTGAGTTTCACTACCAGCACTTAGAGCGCCATAGCTATGATGAGTTGGGTCGACTTCTATTTCAGGTGCAGTTACACCGGGCTCAACTTCTTCTGTTATTTTTGATATTTTATAATCTGAACATCCGATTGAAAATAAGAAGAGCGCGCACAATAATGACCTAGTCAACGTATACATTATATCCTACCTCTATTACTGATCCGTAATCTGGAACAAAGCCAAGTTGAATTTTGTTTGTTTCTTCTATGTACGCCCAGTTGTGTATTGCTTCTTGGTTGACGTAAACTATAATTGAATCGAGTATGGGCTCGGATTCGCTAAGAACAATAGAATCTTTTAGTTGAGTCAGGTAAGAAGAATCAGACAGCCATACTGACCAGTCTTCTTCACATATATCAATGGGTGCTTTACCATATAGGTTTACTAATTCTTCGTATTTTTCACCGATGTCATATGTGTAACCGCACTCACTATCCTCTAGTTGTGTAATTGCAACGACATCGTGATTTACGTCTTGAAATTCATCGTGTAACCAGTCATAAAATAAATCAGCTGATATTGCGCTTTGTTCATTCTCATCAGAAATCAAGAACAACAGAAAATCCGCTTCGGGACGCCTGAATTCCAATCCTTCCTCTGATTCCAAAAAAGTGTATGTGGCTCCAAATCCCTCCTCGAGCATAGTCATTGGAAGAAGGCTCGGTGCCATAAGCATATCAATAGCTGAAGAAGATGAATCATATGGCCCGATGTAATTCAATCGTGACGGGTCCATAGTAATATATCCAAATTGGTAATCAAGTGTTAGAGACTCAATGTCAGTTCTTAATATATCCATACCGTCGGCAACATCTTCGTAGTTGTCTGACATTGAACCCGATGTATCTAAAACTACAAGTACATCTAGCTCTTCTAATTGTTCAGCCTGGACATATGAATCTACTACAACTCTTGTTTCTTTGGTGTCTGTGACCTGATAATCTGGCGTGCATCCACCTAGAAAAGAAAAAACACAAGATATCAGTATACAAATACGCATTTTATTGTCTTAGATTAACATCCCACATATAAATACTTATAATCGACTATTTACAAGACCCAAGATACTTTGAATAATTTTTCAAAAGTGTCTTTTAATGTCAATATTTTTATCAAAATGAGCATTTTAAGATATAAAAATTTTAATATTGGAGATCTAGTTTACTACAAGATCAATATGAAAAATACAAGAGAAGTAGATAAAATAAAGATTGGAACAATAATAGATATTAAAAATACAAAAAGCAAGACATTTCAACCTATAACTGTTATGTGGGCAAAGTCGCAGAGTATTGAAGATGTAATGGCAATGTATCTTTTTAAAGTTTTTTCAAGTCAGGATATAAGTTAGTTTAGAACTTTTTTTACGCAAGATTCTGAAATATTAATAATTTTACCACTACTTGTCATAACCTGATAGTCAAAAGAAATCCATCCGCTATTTCCAGGAAAGTCTGATCTTCTGACTTCTAGAATTATACAGATACTGCCGTCTGAGGAAAATCTTTCATGTAGGACAATTGCTACACCAGGTTTCAGTAAATCTTGCACCTTGATAAGTAATCTAAACTATTAAACAAATTACAATATTGATATAATTTATAACATAATGATTGATAAAGTTCAGAACTGGAATGTTATTATTAGAAGTAATTACGGATATCCAATGAAACCTCAAAAGGAGTTCAAAGTTATGTCAAAAACACATCTTGGAGCAGCAATGATTGCAAAGAAAATATTGAAAAAATATCATAGCAGTGAATGGCATATAAGCTCAGTGTACTGGCTAGATCCAAATAGTTTAAATCGAGAATAGAGTTTATTGGGGTGTGGCGGAATTGGCAGACGCGCTCAGTTGTTTCCTGAGTGTCATATAATAGTGACGTGGAGGTTCGAATCCTTCTGCTCCAGCTTTAAATTTTCGTGTAATTTTAAAAATACTATAGTAAAATAAAGCTTATAAGATACAAAATACTAAACACAAAACAGACAAATAATATAAAATGTAAAAATCCTACCCGGTACAAAGCCTTCGGTGATCCTGTAAGGGATGAAGATGATGTAAGATTCATTAGGGTTAATTTGGTGTGGCTACCAAAATAGGATCAATATATTGCCCCTTAGCTCAGTTGGTTAGAGCAGCTGACTGTTAATCAGCGGGTCCCCAGTTCGAGTCTGGGAGGGGCAGCCATTATCTAGGAGAAAAAATGGAAAGCTATACTATTTACGAGTATAATTCACAATTAAAAACGTACAAAGAGATTGGAAATATTGAAGCAGATAATTCTAAGCGCGCAATTGACAGGTGGAAATCTGAGTCAGGGTGGTCACAAAAGTCATGTGAAATTATTCTTTTTGCAAAGATTCCGATATGTCGCTAAATTATCCAGAATAATTTTAAAGTGCGTAGTAAATTAATAAAGTATTGTAAAGATAGTATGGAAATGCTATAATAAAAATAACGGGTCCTAGCTCAATCAGGTTAGAGCATCGCTCTCATAAAGCGCAGGTTCTGGGTTCAAGTCCCAGGGGCCCGACCATTTAAATAGAGAGAAAAAGTGATTTTAAGAAAAGGTCAAAGAGTTTTCCTAAGTAAGATTGGAAATAGAAATTTCTATTATCCGACTGAAAGATACGAGCTAATTATTAAAGATGTTGAATGTAAATCTTTAGCATGGGCTGGCGGCGGCAATAAGAAAGCATTTCTTGTACCAGCAGATTCTATAAATAAATGTGATTTATCGGGAAAAATACCCGTATGGATTTGTAAATAAACGTAAGAGAATCTTTTTTCTATCATAGTTTTTCTCAACATTGAAAAGATTTTAACGTATTATAATGAAAAAAAGACTAACAAAAAATGAAAAAGAAATAATTAAAAAAATCAATCAGATGCAAAAAAGATCTATTGAAAGAATGCGGCTAAAATCAATACAGCTAACAGAAATATCGCAGTCAATCATAAAAAAAATTGATGATTTGGGAATTAATGGATATTATAGTTGCAACAGTGATTGCTTCAGGGTGTCACAGGATATATGGAAGGAAAGCTTAAGATTATCAGAGCTTAAATCACTACAAGATGATATTATACAATCTTTTAACCTAGAAAGATCTAAGTCTAAAAAATAGTAAATACCCGAACATTTAGATAAGCTCTTCAATAGCGACGCTCCAGGACAAGACAATTAAATTTGATTGATACGTTTCATAAAATTATTATATTATTATTTTATAACGCGGGAGTAACTCAATTGGTAGAGTTTCAGCCTTCCAAGCTGACTGTTGCGGGTTCGATTCCCGTCTCCCGCTCCATATATACGGCTTAGCTATGTCAAACTACTACGAAATACTTGGTGTGAGCGCCGAATCAAATGCTCAAGAAATTAAAAAAGCATTTAGAAAACTCGCTCAAAGATATCATCCAGATAAAAATCAGGGAGATGAAAATGCATCTTCAATGTTCAAGCAAATAAATGAAGCATACCAGACTTTAATTGATGATACAAAGAGAAGAGAATATGACTTATCTCTTTCTGGGGGAGGGTTTTCTCATTTTGGAAGAGTTGAAGATATTTTTTCTCAAATGGGATTTTCTGATTTCTTCGGGGGTTTTGCGCCAAGGGGCGAAAGAAAATTCACAAAGAAAAGAAGAGATGAGCCAAGCTCTGTAAGATTTGAAATACCAATACATGACCTAAGATCTGGAAATATAAAAAAATCATTTTCTATAAAGTATCATTCTGATTGTAGCTCATGCAGTGGCCGCGGAGGATCTTCATTTAGGACATGTACACACTGTAGCGGCACTGGTGCCGTAGACCAGATTCATAGATTTGGACCGTCAGTTGTAAAAACATCTTCCCCTTGTGATAGTTGCGACGGCTATGGAAGACTATGCGAGAAGGTATGCTCTAGCTGTGGCGGTGTAGGTTTCAAAGTAGTTAAAGAAAAATTTAACCTAGATATAAAAGTCTCGTAGAAATGATTGAAAAAAAAATATTCCCAAGAGATTTAAGAATTCCAAGAGGTACAATATTTTCTAATTGGAGTTTTAATATAGGTGATATAGTTTCATCATTCAATCATGGAATAGGAATAGTAATATCAAGAAGAATTGAAGATCAGTATGTTATGGATAGACCTTCGAAAATTTGTCAATTTGAAACTTATAGTGTTTCATTTTCATCAAAGCTAAAGTCTGTGTATAGGTGTGAAATTACAAAGATAGAAGATGGGCGAATTCAAGACAGGTAGTCGCAATAGTGTAATAATGTCTATGAGCTTGCATATAGAAAGCCTAGAGATAACAATATCATCTATGAAAAAAGAGATCGAAGATCTTAGAAAAGAAAATATGGCATTTAGAAAATCAATAAGCAATGCCATACTTTCACTTAAGAATTCAAATGATGAATCAAGAGAGATGATAGTTGGCAAGACTGGCGGCGGAATAACAAATGATTCATCGTTTAAGCCTAAGTTTAAAATAATAAAATCAAAGGACAAAATATGAAACTAGTTAGAGATTGTATACCTGAAATCATAGAAGAAGATGGTAAGTGGTGCTTGACACGCACAGTACATGGTGTTGATGAACATATCATCTTGCTTAGAGAAAAGATGATTGAAGAAACTGATGAGTTTATTAGAGATCCGTCTTACGAAGAAGCTGCTGACATGCTCGAAGTCTTAAAGGCTTTTTGCCACTTGCATAATCTTGAGTTTGATGTTGTATTAAGCGTTGCCACAAGCAAGCAAGAAACTCGAGGTGGTTTTTATAACGGTATTATTTTACAAAAGGTTGGCACAAAGTGACATATCAAGGCAAATATCTTAGAGTCATAGAAGGCTCTAGTTGTCTACCTAAGGGAATAATTGTCTGGTGTTTTGTTGATCTTGATTTTGAGTTTCGGGTAAAATCTTTCCAAGATTATTGTGGTGTTAGAGAGTTTATATTTTCAAAAGATTCAAAGAAAAAATTTAAAATCTATCAGTAGGTTAGCAATTGAAAATAGGTGACCACGTAGAGTTCTCAGGTGAGTATATTATTGATGAAGGCTTTAAGCCTGAATGGGTGATTGATTCTAGAAAGAAGATAGGTATTATTATTGAAATTGAAGAAGATAGAGTTATTTATATTCTTTGCGAAAATAAAATTTTCTCTCTAAAAAATAGTTATGTATTTGATTTAAAAGTGTTGCAAATTGGTGAATAGTTATATTATATAAAATGATATTTATCAGTGAGATCAATGAAAGTTTCAGATTTAATGCCGGGAATACTTGTCAAGCCAAAGTCTGGCTTTGCCTGGCACAATCAAATGTCTGCTCACCTTGATAAGATTATGTGTATAACGGTTGTTCCTATTGATGAAGATCACAAAGATGATTCAGTAGTAATGTATGTAGGTGAGAGAACTGGTGATAATATAACGTATGGAAAACAATTAATACTCTGGGGTGGGAAGAAAATAAGTGTAAATCCTTCTGCCTGGAGAAATATGATTATAGTTAATTAAGTCAAATAGTTGTTCATTAGATATTTATGTAATGTATTATCCCTGTAAAGAGGTATTAGCTTGAAAATTACAAAGAAAGAATTAATTCGAATCATTAGCGAAGTTACAAAAGAAGTCGAAGTTGATAGCATAGTGGGCTCAGGATCTACAGAGGTTAGTGGAACAAATATTGCTGTAGCTACACATACAGATGCAAATACAGGCGAAGTAGAAGAGACTGAGTCATTCGAAGGTCCTGATTCATCAAGATCTGCAGATATATGGGTGGATGAAAAAACAAAAGAGCTAGAGTCAGACGGAGAAATAGTCCTAAGGGACGACGAGTCTGTTGAAGAATCTATGAGATTGAGCTTAGCATCTATAATTTTTGAAAATTGTAACTTTGAAAGCGAAGAAGATGCATCTATGCCAGGTGATGGCACGCTTGATATTCATATTGCACCTGATGATCTTGATACAATGGATCCAGAAGAAGCATACGGCCTAGGGTATTATTCAGGAATTGACACGGAAGAAGATTTGTTTGCTCAAGATTCTGGACATGCTGAGCATAATATTTCAGATAGTCTTTCATCAAAGTTTGCAAAAGAAGCTGAAGCAAAATCTGCTGCACTTGCGTCAGCATCAGAACTATCAAATATGCTAAATGCATCAGGAACTAAAGTAGATGATCATACACTAAGTAGAATTTACATTGCATTACTAAGAATGTCTAGATTGTTACAAGGCAGAACTATATCGGGAAAATATAAAGAAGCTCTTTCAGACTTTGATATCGAACCGCCATCTCAGGTGGATGCATGGTTTCCCGGCGAAATAGTTCCTGATGAAGATGCCTGGTCTGGTGGTGATAATTTAGAGAATCAGCTTGATCATTCATTATTTACAACTGGTGAGAGTAATCCAGGACCTCACACAAGAGCAATAAGAGAGACAAAAGTTACAATTACTGAATTAAATAAAATAATCTCTGAGGCAATAGACACACAAATGTCTAGGGCAAGAAGCAAGGGAAACTTGCCTGATGCAAGACCTGATGAAAAAAGGTCATCGAGGCGCGCAGAGAGACGTTTTGGCAAACAGCAAACACGAACTGCCTTTAGTGATGACCATCCGCCAATGAGTGGACTAGGCCCTGCAGATGACCATCTTGAAAGTATAACTGCACAAGATATGGCTGACGCAAAAAGGTATGCAAAAAGTGATCTTCCGAGAGACCAGGCTGACTATCTAGATATCAGTGTTGAAGACTGGCATAGGATTAGACAGGAACTTGATGATCACTACGAAGATAGACACATGGAAGATCAGATGTCGTTTGATGACCATAGGCATCCGCTTGATGATGATGGAGATGGAAATGTTGACTGGGATGAACTATCAGAAAATAAAATATCTCTCAAGCAATTGAAACAGATTATTAAGGAAGCCATTGACGTTACAAATGCATCAACGGGTGAAGTAATGATCTTCGCCGACGATGGTGACCCTGATGCACAAGGGTATACGCCTGATGCTCCAGAGCTAGCAGCAAGAGATGTTATAAAAAGATTAGGGTTAACTCCCTTTGAAAATATGGAAGATGCAGACCCCAGTGATCCTGTAGAAGAAATATATCTCGGTGCTGAAGACTGGGCGGAGATGGATTATGAAATCGGTGGCAAGAGACACAAGCGTAAAGCAAAGAAAGAACTTGCCCGCCTGAATATCGATAACCTCATGACTCGTTTAGATCAGTGGTCATCTGATTCAGGGCCAGAGTACGCTGCAGACAATCCCGATGCTGATATGGAGGGTGTAGCCAGGGATCTTGCTATGGGTGCCAAATATTCATTTGCTACTGATGAGTGGGATGCACTTGTCTTACATTTTGACAATAGTGAAGATGACCTTATGTCTTACATTGCTGATAGACTGGTCAGTGCTCATGATACCGACGGAGATGGTATACTAACAATATCTGAAATGAAAATCACACATGGACAACTAAGGCAGATTATTAAGGAAGCTTTTACAACAGTGTCTGACGAAGAGTTTGACAAGATTACAATGCCAGGATACAAGGGTCCGCAACCCGGAGAATACGATTACCTCGATTCTATAGGCTCTCAGGAAATGGCAGATGCCAAGCGTGCAGCTGGTGATGACCCACAAGCACAAGCTAACCACCTTGGAATTAGTGTTGAAGACTGGTATACAATTAGGCAGGAACTTGACGATCACTACGAAGACCGCCACAGGGAAGATCAGATGGCATTCGATGATGATTGGTATGACTTGCCTGAATTGTCTCCTTCAATACCTGATGATCATCCTAGCTTGTATCAGGGCCCAGGCAAGAATACACATCCTACTTCTTTCGACGATGATCCTGACACGAACGATGATGGTGTATTAGACACAGAAGAGATAGTAGATATGACAAATAAAATAAAAGATGACTTGAATGAGTCATCGAATATTAATGATAATGTCTATTTTAATAGATGGCTTAAACTATCTGGCCTTACAAGCGATATATAATTCTGAGGTATTCAATGAAAATCACAAAGAAACAATTAAGACAGATTATTAAGGAAGAGTTAAGCAACACAGTTAACGAATCCATTGCTGATATGTCAGACATGGAGAGGATGATCGGGGATTTAGCAGGAGAAGTAGCTGACAAATTTGGTGAAGCTATGGAGTCTCTCTGGGATGAAGACACTGCAATGATGCGTCAGCAAGGTTACACAGATAAATCGCAATGGACCCGTCAAGTTGGTAGTGCAGAGATTCAGCTTGAGGAAACGATCCAGAACATGGTGGCCCAAGCCATTAACGATATAGAAATGAGACTTCACGGGGGAGACTATTATGACAGTCGTGATGATGTGTCTTCGATGGGTGGACCCGACAGAGACAGTGACGGTGCACTTGACGCAGACGAGCTAAGAAGCATTGCTAACGATTTAGAAGGATAAAATGAAAATCACACGAAAACAATTAAGACAGATTATTAATGAGATGATAGAGTCATCAATAGATGCAGAAATTTTATCAGATTCAGATGTTGATAGTGATGTAAGTGAGGTTTCTCCGCCTAGATGGCGAGGAACTGTAGAAAAGATGAAAGACGATGATATTGATAATCCCTGGGCACTAGCATGGTGGATGAAAGATAAAGGATATAATCCTCATTACAAAGATGATGGTAAAAAATATAAGAAGTATAAAAAGAAAAAGAGTGGCGGTGGTTGAGGCGGTCACTGATCGTAGTTTACGATCTCTTTTCATCTTAGCACTTAGGGTTCCATGGCCTAAGCCATTCACCGAGAACAGCTGTTTCTAGGCTTCCCTTGTATACAATATCATAAACCCACCCAACACCAATATCCTCCTCCTCTAGCCATCTTTTATTTTCAGATTCGTTATGAAGAAAAACTCTTGGCACATCTTTATAGCAATCTATTATTAGAGCAGGTGGTTCGTATACCTCTGCTCCGCCGTAAGGGGTAGATATCCACACCAGATCTCCTGGTTTAAATTTCACAGCTTAGTTCTCTTGAATTCTAAAAAATCTATCTATGAGATTCATATATGTCTTTTTTGTTACTCCCATGGTCGAATGTCCAATAAGATTATACTCTGGATTCATTATATGATATCTTCGATTATAATGAACCCATCCAAGTGCATGACCAATCTCATGTTCAAGCACAAGAGGTCTTCTCGATCCGTAAGGATTAATAAATATTTGTGATCTTATTATTTTCCCCGTTACAGTATTTCTATATGTCCTAGTTACAGCAAGATGATCTTCTGATCCAATACCTTGTGTAGTAAGAAGAATTGATATTTCGCCAGGAGACCCTCCTCTTACACATTCAATTGATAATTCTTGATATATAATTCTTCCAAATTCATATCCTATAGATTCCCAATATCTTATTGCCCTTCTGAGTCTTTGTTCTGTTACACCTGACTCTGCACAAACCCTTATATTTGGTGTATCTTCCCAGTAAGATCTTATTATAGGATTGGATTGAAATAATATTTCATATCTTTCTCTTTCATTAAATGATTCTATATCATTATTATCATATAGATGTGTGCTTGCATCATCACCATATGTATTATTATACGGTGCGAGAAATATTAAAAATATTGGAATGTACTTACTAATTTTTATCATCTTGTGAAACTTATATCTTTACTATGTTATAATACTTATTATCTTTTTTTGATTTTGAAATATGTAATATATGGTGATGCTGTACTATGATTGATAGAATTAAAAAATTTATGAAAAGAAAAGGCTTGACAGCCCAAGATATCGTAAAAGCATCGTTCGCATTAGGGTCTTTAGTTTTTGTTATTATTATTCTGCTTTATGGCGCAATTTTAGCAATATGATATCTTTACATCGAATATGTATACAATTGATGAATTACAATTCATTGATATAGGGACAAAGAGAAGACAAATGAGAAAAATTATACTGGCTAGCATTTTTACAACGTTACTGTCATGTGTAACAAAAAATAAGAAAGATACAAATCAATCATATTATTTTGAGTCTGAAGCTTTAGATATTGAAATGCTTGACGAGATTGATATCGACGATCTTCCAGAGGCTGATGATGAAGATGAGAAAAAACAAGCGGCCGATAAAGAACAATAGAATGACTATAGAATATATAGTAATAACACATAGCACACAATAGAATCAATGATTAAGATATCTAAAAAAAGACTAAGACAGATTATAAAAGAAACAATAGAGAAGTCTCAGTGGAATCCGCTTTCATCAGAAATGCCCGATTCTGTTTCGTGGGGTGATTCAGGAAATCCATACGGAAATTTTCCGAAGGATCTATCAGAGTTTCAGGAAAGCGTCAATGATTTTCTTGATAGTGCTGGATATGAACCGGGAGTTGATTTCTGGTGGGACTCAGAAGATATTGAAAGTGAAACTGTAGTTTTAAAAAGTGGTATATCTGAAGAGAATATTGATAGAATTCAGATGTATTTGTCAATGGCTCTCGATCGAAATGGGCCTCTTGGAAGATTTGGAAGATCGTCTGGGCTAGGTCCGGGTGGCAGAAGGGCAGCATTTATGGGAAACAAAATATACTTTGGACAGGATTAAAATGAAGATAACAAAAAAGCAACTTGCGAAAATAATTAGAGAAGAGATGAATAATAGAAACTCTTTAAATGAAGCATTTATACCAAATCAAAAGCGGCCATTTAGTCCCATGCGATCGAGAGCAATACCAGAATTTGCCGCAGCGATAAAGGGTAATAATAACACAGAATCAGCCGTGGATGTATCGAGAAGTCAACTATGGGCAATTATTCAGGGAGCTAATCAAGATTCATTAAGTGAGTCTGAGAGCAATGTCGTGGGCCTTTTCTCAGGCGACCAAGAGAAACAAAACGCAGTCGAAAAAATTGCAAGAGCAATGGCAGCCCGAGCTGAAGAGATGCTTGATGCCGACGGAGACGGAGATGACGTTGCCGTTCACGTTGATCACAAGCTTTTTCTTAGTCCCTACACAGACTTTGATGGTCATAAAGGCGAAGTACCAGCACTTGCAGATCACGTCTATAATAGCTACATTTCAGGAAAG
>Ga0209756_1003715_pt1 | contig 12200 bp, 23 predicted proteins | sample ETNvirenome_6_85_FD_184071 | JGI IMG/M metagenome (GOLD analysis project Ga0209756, IMG submission 184071) | Marine viral communities from the Pacific Ocean - ETNP_6_85 (SPAdes) (version 3) | ecosystem: Environmental > Aquatic > Marine > Oceanic | place: Pacific Ocean | collected 2013-06-19
ACTGTAACGGCGTGAGGCCTCTGGGAGGCCCTCACCTGGACCCACTATGCTGTAGTCACTTCGAGCGCGGAGGGCTTAGAGCGCTTCCAGGCGCCTCGGTTCACCATAGCCTCGAAGTCGCCCCGCCGCTCCTCCGCTGAGCGGTCATCGGTGTAGATCCATCTAGGTGAGGTGTACTCGTCAGGGCTGACGAATCCATTAGTGCGCGAAGGGTCCTGCCTATGTTCCTTCATTACGCCTCCAGATCGTTGTTCGGGAACAGGCACTTCAGGCGGTAGGCGAGGTGGAGTACGTCCGACAGGTTGGCGAGGCTAACGGCGATTGGGCGGCTGGCGATGGAGAGCAGCCATTCGGCCGTTTCGTAGGTCGTCTCACGGTGGCGTTCGGGGTCTTCTACAACTCCGCTGAAGGCTTCATCAACGATGTGCCCGATGGCGTCATCGTACTCCCCACAAAATCGGTTTGCCATGTTCGCTAGAGCCCGCGTATGCGCGGGCACTGCCTGAATTCCTGCGGGTAGTAGACCTGCGAGGTGAAGGCGAACGCCTTGCTTGTGTAGGCGCATCCGCTCGTGCGCTTCCAGTCGACCCCGAATGGCGTCATCGTACATCACCACCTGAATTCCTGCGGGTAGTAGACCTGCGAGGTGAAGGCGAACGCCTTGCTTGTGTAGGCGCATCCGCTCGTGCGCTTCCAGTCGACCCCGAAGGTTCGGTTCATAAACCCGGTAATGTTCTCGCTGGTTACGTGCGTGCGCTCCCGCTCCGCGACATCGGTTCGGTAGAAGAACCAGCACCCATTACGCTTTTCGGCTTCGAAAGTCACGGCCAGCTCACCCAGCGCCGGATCGCCCAGTGAACCGCCCCGCCGTCCGCCCCGCCTGGATGACCATTCGGGATCGTCGTTCGCCGCTCTTTGACGGCTTTTACCGCCACTGTGGTCATCAGCTTTACCCGTAGCCGCGCCGCACATTCACAGCATGTGCGCCGCGTCTCGACTTCGACTCCAGCGGTCGTTGCTAGCCCTCCAGCGTCGATGTTGCACAGAATCTCAACCCCACATTCAGGGCAATTAAACCTTGCTACCGTCATATTCTCACCCTCCTTACAACGTGCGCGCCTCACGCAGGCGCGCGTTGCGCTGGACTGTAACAGCCCAGACTGTAACTTATCGAGCCGTCAAGCTCAGGTCTTCGAAGTTTGTGGCGTCGCGCAACATACGCCTTATGTCGGTGCGCTCCTCTTTCGTCCATGGGGTTTGTTCTGCCGCCCTGTGGATCGCCTTCGCCAACGACTGGAGGTTCCATCGTAGCTTGTCCACTTCGGTATTGGCGCCGCCCTCGATTTTTGCCCGCTTGGATCCCTTAGCCGGAAACTCCGCGAGTAGTCCGATCATCCGCCGGGGCTTCCTGAACGGTCCAGGCGCTCCGTTGAAGTTTTTAACGCTCAAGCTCAGCGCTGTTGAATTCTCCGCGTCCCTTATTCGCTGGCGAATCATTAGGCGCTCTGCCCTCGTCAGCCTGCGCGGGATCGCTCCTATAACCGACGGTAGACTGCGCGCAAAGAAAGCCGCCTGCCTATGCTGTGGGCTCGCATAGATTTTCTCATGCGCGCCACCGAATTCCGCCTGGCTCATATCGCACCTCCAACGCGACTGTAACAGGCTGTTGACGACCATACAACGACACTGTAACGTCGCCCCCGCCGCACACTCACTCAGCGGCGCAGAGGTGAGAATCATGGATTACACGTTGAACCTGCCGAACCTGGACGTTATCGCGAAGGGTGCGGGGGGCTCCCGAGTGGGCCGCGCGGACCCGTGGCACTTCCAGACCTATCCCGTGCTTGTCTGCGAGGTGAGGGATTCGGAATGCGTCTACTTCGAAGCGGACGGCTCGAAGCCTGCCAGGCGACAGCTGCACGTTACCGTCGAGGATGCTTTCGGTTACGACTTCGGGATCCTAGCGCCGGGCTACCTCCGCGTTGCGCTACTTCGCGCGGTCGACACTGTTGAATTCGAGGCGCTCGGAGACGGCTTCAGTGAGAAGCCCTGGGAGCTGTTCAAGCTCGCGGAGGCCCCGACCGCGGAGGTGCACCGAGTGCTTCGGGAAGCCTTTATCGGTGTGCGGCTCATGGTCGCCTATTCGGGTGAGGGTGAGGCGAAAGCTGGCGAGACGGCGCCGCACCTGTTTAAGGTCTGGACGTTGCCCAACACGGCGGACCTGAGCGCCATCCAGGCGACCATTGACAAAGCATATGAGGCGACCGGCGCCTACGCAGAGCAGGCGCCCTCAGTGCCGCCCTCGACCATCGACCGAGAAGGCCTGTAGGCTCTTGGAGCAGATTGGCTTACCTGGGCTCCGCTCCGCTCCGAGCAAGTCGAAGCGGCGGAGGCCCAGGAGGCCTCTCTCACCGAATCAGCTACGGTATCTGACTCGACGAGTCGCGATATTACGAGGGATGGTCGAGCTTGACGGCGCTTGGATGCTACTTGAGCGCGACCCAGGCGACGACCGCGACCGCTCCGAGCCCTACCAGGATCGAAACCGGCCCAGCTCCGAGTAGAGCCCCTTTGACTCCTTCACCGAAGACGCTACCAACGAGCCCGAGCGCGGAGCCCGCCGCGCTCCCGATCTGTCCTGCAACCTTCCCTGCCGATTCTCCAAGTTCCCGCGCAATTGAGAGGTCTGGGTGACCATCCTCTCCGGCCTTCTGGATTCCCGCGCGGACCTCCGCGACCTCCTTTGCGCGCTGCTCCGCGGTGTTGCGCCCTTCGACTTCGGCCCACGCTGCCTGAGAGATAAGCCCAGCGCTGAGCGCGACTCCGACCGGAACCGCAAAGTGGATCGGGTGTCTCCCGTCCGTACCATCAACGAGCACATACGCGGTAGATGCGCCCGCAACTCTGAGGATCGGCGCCTCCGCTTTGACATGGTACCCGCCGGCTCTGAGGGCAAGCATCCACGCCGACTCCATGCTTCCGAGCTGGGCATACTTTCCACCGATGATTGGATACACCCTTGGCGGCGGAGCGGGATCCTCGCGGGCTCCGAGCGGCTCCGCCCTGTCAAAACTCGAATTTCCAAAACCTGCCATGCGACCCCTCCTCGTTTGGTGACCGAAGGATCCTAGCATGGCTGGACGGCTCCGCGTTTTTGTGCGCGCAAATGGCGACCGCGTCAAAATGGAACCCGCTCGATACGCGCGTGCTCTGCGGAGTCAGAGGGCCTCCGCCGTTCGCTGGGGTAAGACCGTCTGGAAGGATGCCAGGGGTCGTCAAAGGGTAGGAAGTCCAAAGCAGTTTGAGACCTACAAACGCCGCTCTAAGCGTCCGAATCTGGCACCGGTTGAGGTTCGCAGACGCAGGTCGCCTGGCGCTAAACGCTCTGAACCGTCCAGGCGCGAAAGACCGGCGCCAGGTGGCACTATAGAGGTTACTCTAGACCTCCCAAGAATGGTGATTACCGGATGGCGTAGCTTCGGGCAATGGGTGAAAGCAGTATGGGATCTGGTTAAGGAATCAAGCCCAGGTCCGACCGCTCAGGTGCGCATGATCATTGAAGGGTTCGCTGATGGCGACCGAGGAGAGGCTCCAGTTAATCTGGACGTTACAGTGCCCCTTACACGCGACCTGGGCCGGGTTCTCGCCCGCAAAATTGACGCGGCCCTAATCGAGGCCCAACGAACCGCCCCGACTGGCGGCGGAAGCGGCGGAGGCGCCGCAGTCATACCTGGATCCAGCTACGAAGATGACGACGCGGGATCAGAGCCAGACGAGACGGACGTACTAGACCGCGGAGACCTTGACGCGCTAGTGCAGATCAACCTGGGCAACTTCCCGCAGACTCCGCCGAGGGACGCGATTGACGCCTCAGAGCTGGAAGCTGGCGGAGACTTGACGTTTAGACGATGAGGGATGAGCGGCGCCGCCGACGCTAAACCCGGCGGCGCCGCCCTGGAGGGTGAGGCTCCACATGCGACATTACGCGGCAAACCCTGACGGCGCAAGATGGCACGTTGCCAGCGCTGGCGGACACAGCGCCACCACCGATGAGCTTCCTACGCACCTGGAATTTCTCTTAGGAGGTATCGGGCGAGAGCACATTACGATCTGGGTGGCGAATCATGCGACGCTTGAGAGGCTCATGCGTCAACACTTCCTAGACGAAGATGGGGATCCCATGAAGGTCTCCGGTAAGTGGTGCCAACCTCGGATGGGCTCCGACGGTTCTCTACTTTCCGCCCGCTGGGGAGGTAGGTGCTGGCTCCGCTCCGCTGAGCTGTGGAGAAAGCCTGCCGCGGAGGAGCGCGCAGAGCTGGTAGTCGAGCGCATTGAAGCGCTACGAGCTGCTCTCGATCACGCTGGAGTGCCACTCCAGGGAACGCCAGGGTCATCCGCTGTAGAGGGATGGCGGATGGGTGAAGGCTCAGGTCGATGGACCTACCAGACCTGGATCGGTGGAGACGATGAGACGGCCCAACTTGACTGGATGCGCAAGGCGCTGTATGGCGGACGCTGTGAGCTTCTGGGTGGTCGAGGAATCTACTACGCTGAGGGCTGGTACGATGAGGGCGCAATCGGTAACGCTGTGCAGACTCTAGACCCTGTGGAGCTTCCCGCAGACTATAGGATCTGGGTTCTGGATCTGCGGACAGCTTATCCCGCCGCAATGATGCGACCGATGCCTGATGTTTGGGGCGGTTGCCGTGAGACGGGAGCCCTTGACCTGAACCAGCATGGAATCGCTGAGGTGACCATCCGCCTTGACGGCGCCGCCAAAGCCCTCCCAATTCGGATTCGCGTAGGTGCGTCCGGTCGCCTGAGAACCTTTTGGCCCTCGCGTGGTACCTTCCGAGGGGTGTGGACAACTACGCATCTGTGGGCCGCGACTCGCGGCGGAGGTGGGGAGGTCCTAGAGTGCCACCGACTCATTCAATGGCCGAAGACTACAACGAGGCTCCGCCCGTACGTCGCCCGGCTCCTTCTCGCGGCGGAGGGTTCGGAGGGATGGGTCAAGAGTGCCGCCAAGGGTGTCGCTAGAGCCCTATACGGGCGTTTTGCACAGTCGCGCTCTCACTGGGAGCTTGTAGATGTGTCCGAGCTTCTGGAGGCTAACCGCAACACGCATCCAGACGCGGAGTACATCGAGGTAGGCGGGAAGCAGATCCTCAGGGTGGCTGGCATCTGGGGACCCTGGGCCCTGTGCTCGGTTCTGGAGGATCACTATCCCCGCTCGGTCAATCCGGCCTGGGCAACGGAGACGACCGCAATTTGTGCCGCAGCCCTCGCTAGGGCGGAGTACCTAGCCGTCCAGTCCGGCATGACGCCACTGTACTGCGACACTGATGGTCTGCACGTAGCTGGAACCAGGGCACAGCTAGACGAGAGCGGGATCGCAATCGGCGACGGTCCCGGACGATGGCGCTTGGAAGGAGAATGCACCTGGACCGCCTACTACGCTCCGCGCGTTTACACAACGTCTGACCGCTCGATTCGAGCAGCTGCCGGAGTGCCAGCGGCTCAGCGGGAGACGCTGCTACGCGAGGGGTGGACGGATCTGGTTCGCGTGTCTACTCTACGTGAGGCGATGGTTTCCGGTGTAACGCCGGGGACTCCATCGGTGGTGAACTACAACCTTCGGAGGTGAGACGTGGAAGAAGAGGAAACCCGGTCGGCGAAGGAGTCGGAGCCCATCGCAGAGCAAGCGGCGGAGGCGTCGCAAGCGACCGAGAAGGCGGCGGACGCTGCTGGAGTCGCGGCGGATGCGGCGGAGGCTCTGGGCGCCGCTAGTGAAGATGAGGAGCTTACCGGAGTAGCAGCAGAATTCGGAGAGACTCTGCGCGTGCTAAAGTCGGAGCTTTCCGAGGTCTCCGAATCGCTGGGCATCATTTCCGAGGAATGGCGCGCGTTCCTTTCCGACCGCGGTCTATCCAAGCGAATCGAGGGAATAGTCGCAAAGGATCGCGCGAAAGCTGATAGCGAGTGAGTGTCGCGACCACAGAGAAGCCCAAACGCAAGCGCCAGAGGCGCGTCAAGCGCAACGAAGCTGAAGAGGCCCCGTCCGGTGTCGATCCGGTTGAAGACCTGGGCGCCGCGCGAGCGGCTCAGCCCAGGGCTCCAAAGTCGGAACCAAAGGAATCCAGCTCTACGCGTTCGAAACGAGAGAAGGAGGAGAGAGAGAAAAGGGAGGCGTCAAAGGCTCAAGCGGCTTCGGTCGTTTCGAAGCTAATCACAGCTGCCTGCGGTTATGGCACCATGCGCGCACAAGTCGCGCCCGTTCCAGATCAACAAACCGCAGCACTCGCGGGCTCTACCGTGCTCCTTATGGACCATTACGGGCTACTGGAGACTGGCGCTCACCCAGCGCTCATCTTTGCCGTGTCTCTTGGTTCGGTACTCGTGTATGTGCGCCGAGCGGAGAAAATACCGGTTGAAGACGCGGTGGCCTACTACGGGGACGGAGCGGCGAAATTCTACGAAACCTCCGGTGATGTCTCTGACGATGAACTTGCCAAAGCCGATTCCGTCGATCCCTTGGCTGGCGCTGGTCCCGCTGGGTGAGCGTACGCCACGCTAACTACTACTTTATAGGAGCGCGCGGAGCCGGAAAGTCGCACCTCGCCGGCTTTCTAGCGCAGACGCGCGCGCGCTCTTTTGTGGTGGATCCGACCTCAGGAATACGAGCCACCTACACCTCGCACGATCTGGGCGCACTACTTGCGTCTACCGTCGAACGTAGCGGCTCATACGATGCGGTGTGGTCCTGCGGTCACCTGGAGGACGATGCTATACGCTCAGGAATCGACCGCATTTCCAGGGCGATGCAGAGGTCGGGTGAACAGGAAACTCTAATCATCGATGAGCTGGCGGTAGTCGCCCCGAACCGAAAGCACATGTCGCGCCCGTTGCGTGTAGCCCGACTGGGTCGTCATGAACGTGTGAGCGTGTGGCTTCTTAGTCAACGCGCTGTTGACGCCTCAGCCGACTGGCGAGGCGTCATGGATCGTCTCCTGATCTTCCGCCAGCATGAAGCGGCGGACCTTGACGCGCTCCGCAGAATCAACAAAGACCTACCGCCAATCGTGGCGCGACTCCCAGACCGGCGTTTTGTCAATTACAACCTTACTGATGGAACGTACAAGCTCGGTGGACCGGTTTGAGCCCGTAGGACCTCCCTGAGCCTCGCGGCTCCAAACTCGCCCCGATGTACCAATCGCCTCCGCGACCCTCCCTGCTGACCCTATCCGTTACAGTTTGGAGAATCTTGGATAATTGGGTTCGAGGTGCGGCATTATGCCGCGGTAGGTTGACGCGGCATAATGCCGCGCCTAGACTCATCGCCGAACCCAACGCACGGAGGGGCGATATGCCCAGCGCAAAAGAAGCCGCTTTTATCGCCGCTATCGCCCTCGTGGTCGTGGTCGCCTTCAACATGTGGAGTGACTCAAAGTGAGCCAGAATCAGTCGCGGCCCTCGTCGCCTATCTTCATGAAGCAGATCACCTGGGCTTCAGCCACCGAATTCGAGCAGGTTGAATTCGGAGAAGAGCTTCCCGATTCGTTCCTCGTTGAGCGCGTGGAAATCCAGGTAGACTACACGTTGACGGAGACCACTTCGACCGCGACAGTAATCAACCTGTCTGAGGCAAACCGGGACAGCTTCTATAATATGATCTGCAACGATATTGACTTCAACTCGGAGCCGGTTGGGCAGATCGTTGACCACCTTACACTTGCCCAGCAGATCCGTATTCAGCGTGATCTGGGCATCAATCCGCAGCATGATCTAGAGCCAGGTCTCAGCGTTGATATAGCGACTTCCTCTACGGGATCACACGCGGGTCACCTCCGCTGTGCGGTGCCAGCGTGGAGACTCCCACATGTCCAACTGCGGACGGCTTTCTGCCCCTTCGCGAAGCAGCTTCGTCCAGGTGGCATTAACCTTACATCGGGTGCTTCCAGCACTAGCGACACATTCACCGATGGAAACTCCAACGCTTGGTATGTTTCCGCCGCAACAATCAAGGTTTACGCGGTCGGATTCGAATCCAACGACAAAGGCGAGCGTTCGCCTATCTTCTACGGAAAGCTTTCAAGCTCAATCGTCGATAATCTGAGCATCACCAAGCCTGGACTCTTCCTACAGTATAACATTACCAATGGCGGTTCCGATCTGACTCCGCTGGCACTGCAGCAGAACCAGGCGACGACCCAGGGCGTAGAGGTGAACGCTGATGGATACCTAGCGCTCCGTCGCAAGGGTCACACCGCGTATGATTGCGCATTTGAGTGGGAAGCGGGCCGGTTTGGGCGCGGATGGCCAGCAGCGGAGTCGGCGAGCAATGGAACAACGTTCCTCCCAAAGGATCGCGCTGCAATGCTGGACGTTCCAGTGCTGACAACTCCCGAAGCCGCGCGACTCAACGAGCTTGTGGTCGTGCGCCGCGCGCTCACCGTTACGATGGACTCTGGTTTTCAAGGTACATGCATTCATACCTGGGCGCGCGTTCCGTCCAAGCTGGCAGGCTGCATTTGCGATCCATGTGCTCCGCGTGTGAGCCTGCCAGGATCGCCAGCTGGAACGCCAATCCCCGCTCAGATGGTTGATGTGATGCCCAGATCAGAGCTGGTTTCGTCGTTGCCCAAGTCTGGATGGATGCCCAAGTGATGAAGGGAGCGTTCCCGTGGTTTGTGCTAACTGCTTTAGTTGGCGCCGTCATTTGGCGTCATGGTCTGAAGCAAACGGCACGAGCCAAGCGGCGCGCGTTTATCGCCTCTCGTAACGCAACGTACGGTTCAGACATTGTCGCTGCGATGGGCCGAGCCTCCCAAGAGGGATTCGATTCACTCGCGGCTGCGGCTTCTGGCGGTATCGCCTCGCATATCTCCGCGGCGCCGACTCAGGGCGAAGTGCTGAGCGGGCGCGGTTCCATATCCTAGAGGGGTTTACATCGTGAATACGGAAATGATCCTGATCATCGGAGTGGTAGCAATCGGTGGTTTTTTCATGTGGCAGTCAAGCCAACGCGCGGCCCAGCTCCAGGCTGCCCAAATGGCTGCACTCGCGGCCCAGAACCAGCGCCAGCAGGGCGGTTTCTTCGGCACAATCGGTCAAATTTTTGATCAAGGAGCCGGCCTGTTCGGTGTCGAGCTTCCCGCGGTCGGGAGTTGATCCGATGTCTCCGCCGCTTATCGCGGTTCTCGCCCTCGTCGGGATCTACCTAGTCAGCCGTAGAGGCTCCCCAGGTGGAATACTAGGCGGAGGCGAAGGACGTAAAGGACCATCTCTTATCGGCTCTGGCGTCTCTGGAAAGAAACTTCTAGAGCTTGGAGGTGCGGCAGCTGGCGAAATTGGCGGAAGTCGAAAGACCGTTTCGGGACATCTTCGAACGGTGGCGTCGTCATGGTCGCCTGACTCGCCAAGGGTAATTGAGGCTCAATATCCGCAATGGAAGACTGGTACAAGCGGACGCTTTGCGCGGATGCCCTGGAGCCTACTTGTAGAGCCAACGCGCGGAGGGGTAGAGGAACTTGTTTCTGGGTTTCAGTCTGGAGGTGTCGTGTTCTTCTGGGCTGGCCATACAGACAATCTGGCGCCGCTAGAGGTCACAAACCAGGGTGGCGGTTATGCCATATTTGTTTCGTCTACTGATCAGGGCTTCTGGACTGTGCTCGACTACGGGATCGGGGCTTTCGTCGGAAACCCGCAGGAACTATCCCTGGGTTGGAATCCGAGCAGAGAAAACCCGCTCACGGGAAAGCGCATATATGCAAACATGGTGGTTTCGGGGGGTCTGGTAGCGAGTCGCACAGCACGAGCTGAACGCCATGCCGGATCCGCATTTATTCGCGCGTACCTGATTCCGATGCTCCGAGGAAAAACGTACTGGATTCCTCCAGCTGGTTCAGGCGTGCCAATCGTCAACGTTGAACCCACTGATGACGGGGACAAAGTCGGAGCCGTCCGAGTCTCCAGGGTGGTCGAGTGAGCGGGCCGATCCAGCGGATGCCGTTTGTGCGCGTGTTGAAGACGCCGTCCGCTGGACTTCTTTCATGGTCGTGCCCGACCGGCTGGGTAATCGATCACGCGCGCATCGAGTCTCTTGGAACCTCGACGGCGTCTGAGCCGGCGTGGGCAGTAGTGCCGCGAGGAGGGCTCACCGCTCGACCAAGACTTCCCGCTGCTACGGCTGCGGACACAGATCCGGGGAGCGCTCGATTCGCCTGGAAGTCGCCTACGGGCTCCTGGGCTCTATGCCCTCCAGTCGAGGTATTCGGGGTGTGGTCGCGTCGCCTAACGTCGTTTGTCGTATGGGATGCCGCGACTAGTCCGATAGGAGGCGACTACATCCAGATTTCAGGAACCCTGATCAAGGAAACATTCGGTTGTTCGGACTGAGTAATTTGCAGCTTATAGGGCTCTTGGGCGTACTTGTGCCTGGCGGGCTATACGTGCGCAATCGTGCCGAGGATGAGGACTGGCTAGCGCGGCTTCTAACCGTCGAAGCAGGCGGAGGATCGATGCTCAAGCGAGTCAAGGCGAAAGAGCCCGCAGCCCTCGCGGAGCTGGGCGGGATCGCATGGGTCGCAATGAACCGATCCAAGCACCACAAGCAATCGATCAAATGGGTGGCAACGACGCGCGAACGCGGGAAGCTCTGGAATGCCGGACCAGCTTGGCTAGACTCGCTGAATTCAGCTCCGAGCCGTCCAGCTTACAAGACATATCGAACCTTTGCGCGGCGCGTCATCTGGCGCATGGTGCCTAACCTGATTGGACCTCGGATGCTCTTTGTGCATACCGATACCCAGCGGCGCCTCGGCCGGCAAGTGCCGCGCTGGATCGTGTCGCGCAAAGAGGGCGGAGCCGCCCCGAATGAGCCGATCCGACTGGGCCGCGCTACTTTCGCCTGAATCCGGAGACCACATGCTCAAGTCAATCCTCTACGCATCCGCCCTCATCGCCATCGGAATAGAGCTTGCCAAGCGCTACCCGAAGCTACCCCAGCCATCTATGCTGATTCGGAGCGGTCGCAAGCGCGCGGAAGCGGCGCAGAAGACGGCGCAAGGCGCAGCTGCGGTAGCCACAAACGAGGTGGCCCAGGTGCAGGATGATCTGGAAGCGGAACGCCAGAAGCTATCCAAGCGACTCAGCGAAGTAAATCTAGGAGCCGCCCCGCAGTCGTGATCCGGATCGAGCCCATACGGGAGCCTCTGCCAGGGTCGCCTACCGTGCGCTGGTTAGTGCTCCTCGTCGCTCTAGGCGGCGGAGGTGCGGGACTGTCGAGCCTGGGCATCCGAGGCTCGGAGCCTGACAACGGCGCAAGCTGTCTTCATATCGTCGAAAGGCTGAGCGCTGTTGAGGTGCAAGTCACCGCAGCCAATGAAACCCTTCAACTTCTACTTCAACGGGAGCTTGACAAGTGAATGCGATTACCAGTGGCGCTATTAGCGTCGCAGCCGGAACCGTCGGCAATAAGCTCATCTTCGGCGCCGTCGGAGCCCTCCCTGACTTGAGCTGGCGTCAAGCCGCGATTGCTGCTGCGGTCGGCGTCGGTGTAGCTATGCTAATCTCCGCGGTCATCGGCGGACGTTCTACGCTCCAGTGAGAACCGATACTCTCCTCGCCCTCGTGATCCTGGGCGCGCTCGCGTACCTCGTCACCAAGGGTCAAGGCTCCGCCGTGCCGAGTCACGCCGACGGGCGCGGCCCCCGCAGCAGGGGCAGTCGACCGGCGAAGCGGCGATGGACGCCGAGGATCCAGTGAGAACCGATACTCTCCTCGCCCTCGTGATCCTGGGCGCGCTCGCGTACCTCGTCACCAAGGGTCAAGGCTCCGCCGTGCCGAGTCTAGATGACGGCCCAGTACTCGGCGGCTTCCTCGGTGCAGGAGAGACCCAGAAGCAGCGGTCCGAGAGGCTCGCGCGAAATCGAGACATCACAGCCAGGTGGTTCGGTAGCGACGACGATCTCTTCGGCGGGGGGTCGACGGTTGAAACCACGGGCGGCGCCTCAGACGATGAAGTCGCCGACTTTTCTGTGATCGCGTGATCAATCCCCGCCTGCCCTACGGGCGCAGCGTCGCCCGAGGCGCCTGGAAGCGCTCTAAGCCCTCCGCGCTCGAAGTGACTACAGCATAGTGGGTCCAGGTGAGGGCCTCCCAGAGGCCTCACGCCGTTACAGTTTGCCCAAAGATGTCAA
>Ga0209756_1003717_pt1 | contig 12197 bp, 10 predicted proteins | sample ETNvirenome_6_85_FD_184071 | JGI IMG/M metagenome (GOLD analysis project Ga0209756, IMG submission 184071) | Marine viral communities from the Pacific Ocean - ETNP_6_85 (SPAdes) (version 3) | ecosystem: Environmental > Aquatic > Marine > Oceanic | place: Pacific Ocean | collected 2013-06-19
TTGTCACCCAACAAAAGAGTTTTAACTCTTTGTAATTTATCATTCATTCTAAACCATAAACCCGTAAGTGATAACTTTATCTCTTCTGGAGTTTGTAGATTAGTTCCAACTGATATGTTACCAGGACCATAATCGTGTTGTTTATTACAAAACAATTCGTATTGTTCTCGTTGAAGTTTCTTGAACTCAATAGTCATCTCTGGCCACTCGTGTTCCATTTGTTCAACTACTGAAAGTTCCTTAAGTCCCACCTGTCTTCTTTCAGGATCACTAGCAGGATCTTCTATTACTCTTTCTCTTATACTCATAACTTTTCCTATTTTATAATTAAGTGTGATAATTGTAGTAAAATGATAACAATTGCCAAAACCATAGCAATCACAGTTCTAGTATCTGGCAATTCATCTAAAAATAACCAAGTCATAATTGCAAATACAACAGTAGTCATTCCGAATCCAATTGGTCTTACATACCAATAATTTCCAAAATATTCATAGTACCATCTAGTGCCATAATAAAAAGCAAAACTTACTGGTATGCCACCAAGTATAACCCACCATAAAGACCTTGCCCATTCGTATTTAAATTGCCCTTGCATATGAAACCATGCCCATATATGACCTAATAATGATATACCTAATGCTAACCATAACTTATTCATCTAATTTTCATTCCTTTTATTTCTTTATCCGTTTTACCGTACTTTTTAACTAAAAATTTAATATCAACAGTAGTCATAAGATTATAATATTCACTTGCCTGTAATTTACTTACCTCAAAATATTCTTGTATGAAAGGAACAACCTTCTCGTTTGTTTTATTCTTCTTACCACTAAGATACTTTAAATAAGTTTTCTTTTTTGGAAGCAAGGAACAATAAAACCTATAGACGGCGGATGGTGGCATTATTTCAATAGTTAATTTCTGAAAATGATTTACTATTGGTAAAAAATCATTATTCATACTTAAATAACGATTGACCATAAACGGACTAAACTTCTTTTGTTCTGCTTCCGAAAAACTATCCCAAGGTCTTTTCTTGACGAATAGTTCATCTATCCAACTAAATAAGTTCATCTAAATCACCCAAAGGTAACATCTCACCACAACTCCCACAATTAAAAACTTGGATAGGTGCAATAACTTCTTTACCAGTCGGTGAAACAATAGCAGAAATTTTCTTTATAACATATCCTTGTATGAAAACTGGATTTTCACATGATTGACATTTCATTGTATCAGCATCACTCAAATCAACTTGAACTTTTGCTTTTGGTAAAGGTTTCATTGGTTTCGTACTCATTATATTCTCCTAAGTATGTTAGAGATGGTAGCCATAAAGTTTATCTCTTTATCTACGACCAACACATCTTGATATGAACCATTTGATATATCAACGATAATCTCTGGTAGTTTCTCCACAGAAATATTCTCTACTTCATCATATAGAAAACGATACAGCTCTGTGTAATCTGTAAAGTTACTATCAGCTACAAACTTACGAATGGTTCTCAAATCAAGACCTTGTTTTATCATATCCAAGAACTGAAGTTTGAACTCATTATGCAACATCCCATCTTTATCAATTTTTAATTGACCATCAATTGTCTGTCTCTGTAAGTCATTGATGACTTTTCGTAAGTCAGGATAACCAGCAGTTACCACAAGAGCTAAATCATCCAAATCAAACTTAATGTTCTCTGCTTCTAATATATACTTCACATGAACAGCAACATCTTTCTTTGATGGTGGAATGATTTTATATGTCTGACATCTACTCTGTATCGGTTCGATAATCTTCTCAACATAGTTACAAGTCAAGATAAATCGACAATGAGCAGAGAATGTCTCCATAAGATTACGAAGAGCAGGTTGGGCTGAATTAACATTCAGATAATCAGCCTCATCCAAAATTACTATTTTGTTAGGTTTGAAACCAATAGAAGAAGCAAAGTTCTTCAACTTGTCCCTAACCAAATCGATATTCCGTTCATCCGAAGCGTTGATATAGAGATAGTCACATTCAATAGCATTTACGATAATCTTGGCAAGAGTAGTTTTACCCCCACCGGCTCTACCATATAAAAGTAAATGTGGAACGTTCTCTTCTTCTATGAATCTCGTTACTTTCGTTTTGAGATGTTCATTACCAACATATGTATCTAATGTTGTCGGGCGATAACGTTCCACCCATAATCCATGTGAACTCATACTATACCTGTTGTGATACTAAGTAATATTTAACATTGAAATCGTCTATCCTAAACTCGATGTGAGCAAGACCACTTGAACTAACTTGAAGAACTGCCTTAGAACACTCTTTGTTAGCATTCAAAACTTCTTTAAACAAGTTAGCATTAAAGACGATTGGTTTAGTTAATTTTACTGCACCACTCTGAACTTTGATACTGATACGATTCGAGTTTATATCACTAAAACCAATGACGAACTCTACACCACCATCTGCTGGTTGAATAGAAAAATGTTCTACATCAGCAAGAGCACCTTTACCACGAATAAAAGAATTAATAAACTGTGAATCGATATTGATAAGAGTTTCAAACTCAGGAACATTCTTTAATTCTGGTACATCAGGGATGACACCAAGAGCAGCAAGGACATAACTAACAGATATTTTACCATCTGTAAATCCAAAGGCTACAGGTTGTTCTTCATCTGATGGTGCTTTGATTAAATCAAAGTCAACCTTATCTGCAAGTGTACCTAACATCCTTGATAAAAGTGGTGTGTCATAAACACCAACCTCAAAGTTAGGAAGTGATTGTTTACTTAATGATAATTCACCCAAAAGACTTTTATCTGGTGATATAAAACGAGTAGAAAGTGTGTCGCCGTTAGACTCCCACTTTACAGAGTTTATACTACCACCTAGATTGTATTTTTGGATAAACGTATCTAATGTGATTTTATTCATTATTATTCTCCATATTATATATTAATTTACAAATTATTTTTGTTAAAGTCAAGTTAAAAAAACTTTTCAATTGAAGTTTTTTTTACATCACGATAATTTATAAAACTAAAAGTTCCTTTTTTTGCCTGTTCTCCAAATATCATTATAGACATCGGCAACCACAATCCTCTTGGCTCATCATTAAAATTTACCTCTCCATTTATAAAACGGATTTCGGAATGTGGTGCTACTTCTGCCCACCATTTAGTATTACTACGAACTGGTATTAAACAAACTTTAGTTCCACCGTTGTGGATAGTTTCAATAAATGCTTTTCTAACCCATTTATTTAAATCTCTACTAAAAGGTGGATTCATCCAACAATTACCACCCCAAGCTTTTGTAAGAGCATTATCTTCTTTAGTCCAATACTTAGGTAATTTATGATTTAATTTACTAGCACAAACATCCCTTGTTAATCCAAATTCTTCTATCAATGGATTAACTAAAGCCAACGGAGTGCTATACTCTATACTCTTACTTTCCCCTACTACTTCTGTACCCATCAAAAAAACTTTTCAATTGTATTTTTTTTATCTACTGGCATATCCCAAGACATAGCATCATAAAACATCTTTATCTTCTTACTCAATGCCTTATCAAATAGTTTATCTCTATCAACATATTGATTGATAAAATCTATAATCTGTTTAGGATCATCATATCCTTTATAAGCAATACCATCTATATTTAAAGGATTATTTTTAAGATAAACCCATCTAACTTTATTACCATTTGATATTGATTCATGATTAGTAGCTTTAAAATGTTTTAATAAATCATTATAGATGACCGAAGCTTTCGTATGAACTGGTGCACCTTTCTTCATCGGTGTAAACATAGTTTTACTATCAAACCCACCTTTACTTTTATCTATATATTTAATTATCCCTTTAACACCTGTTGGAAGAGCAATCTTATCTAACTCTTCTTTGTGTAAATTCTTCTTAAAATTTAATATAAACTCGTCAATCTTTTCTTTAGGAACTTTCGCCAAAATACCTTTCAACACCTTTGTCATAAAGTCACGAAATGCTGGTGGGAATGAACTACGAACAATATCCAAACCTTTAACATCAAGTTTCTCACATGCCGTACCACCATCATTTATAATCCATTGTCCATAACGTTTCTTAGTAACCCAAAAAGCAGACTTAGCAATCAGTTCTTGTTTAATCTCAAACCGATGGTCACCTCTAATATTAAGAAAGTGACTACTAAAATAGTTATATGACTTATTGATATAAGTCTGAACTTCATCAGCAATCTCAAGGATTTGTTCTGTCATAAACTTATCATCATCTAACTTAGGATTAGAAAACCTATTCTTAATAAGTGGTAGAGCAGAGTAGAAAACTGAGTCTGTATCTGTGTAAATACAATAATCATCTTTCGTATTCAATATGTTGTTGTAGTAATTATTAGCAATCTTTTCTGTAAACTGAATCAATTTCTGACCAGTTGTTGTCGTCCCTTCTGCATTGTCAATATCATAAAACCGAAATACCGTCAAACCCAAAACTCCGTACAGACTATTTAGAAGAATCTTTTGAACCAATTGTCGTCTATCAAAATAACCATGTAGTTCATCGTTCCCTTCTTCACCATACTTCTTTGCCAGTTTCCTAAACTCTACTCTTTCATTAAACCACTTCTCAAGTATTGCTGGTATGACACCTTTTTGTTTAAGGTCATACAAAACACCATTTGATGAAATGGATACTTCATTCTTGTTAAAAAAATCTTTAAGTTGCCCACTCGTAAAGGTTCTGATAGATTTACCATCCTTTTCTACAGAATAGTGTTTCTCTTCACCTCTAATAAATTCTTCCGCATCCCAACCATTTATCTTACCTATTTTAGTTTCTGGGGACATATTTAAACTCATAATAATACTCGGATACATTGAAGTCAAATCCAAATCAAATACCCAATCATATCTACCTGGTATGGGAGCTTTTACATAAGCACCAGCAAACCTACCCTCTGAACCATCGTATGTCACATTAGCTCCTTTACTGGGAGCAACTAAACCTAAACTACGAAGATAAACTAACATAGCACCCTCAATATAACGAGAACTAAAATATACCTCTTCATAAGGTATCCTACCCAAGTGAGATACAGCACGAGCCAAGTCCAAGAGTTTGAACTTTTGGTCGAGTGCTTTTACTATCTCAACATCATTTAGGTTATATTCAATAAACTTATCAATATCGTTTTTGTATAAGTCATCTAATGTTCCCTCATACTCAACCTTACCTAACCCTACCTCTAGTGTTCCAATATGGTCTAAACGATAACTTGATTGTTGTGTATATGTAAATTTTCTGTATAAATCCATATAGTCCAAACTACTGACACCAGCAATTCGATACATCTTTTTGTTTGGATTATACTTTACGATTTGAATTGGTGACAAAGCATTAGCAAACTCCTCACCTAAAACTTTTGTTAAACGATTATATAGATAAGGTATATCAAACCCATTTGTATTCCAACCAGTAACAACTGTCGGTTTGACATCTATCCAATACTTTAAAAACTCTTTAAGTAACTCACTCTCTGTAGAATAAAAACGAATATCAACATCGTCTTTGATGTTGTCTTTACCTTCCCCTAAAACATAAACACGATACTTCTCATCGTGTTTGGTATACATAGCAATTGAGGTAACTTTGTTTTTTGCTTTAGATGGTTCAGGAAAACCATCAGTAACTTCTACCTCGATATCAAAAAATAATTCTCTGTGGTCTTTTGATGGTTCGTCTGAAGATTCATATCTATCTAATAAGATACGAGTGTCTAAAGGAATGTCTGATTCGAATACACGACCAGTTTTAAAATCTTGTTCTGTCCAGTACGTAACCTTTTTTAGTTTGTCTCCATAGATGGAACGATATTGTCCACCACCATCTCGGACATAAGCATAATTCTTAAATATAAAATTTTGATAACCAGCGACATCATCCCAAAGATGAACTTCTACCTGATTACCGCCTCTTTTCTCACACCAAATATTTTGATACATTTAGATTATAAAATCCCCATTTTCGATATATAAATATACTAATAAAACCATATATAAGTCAAGTGTTTTTTAATAAAACGGGGGATATATTTCAATCCCCCAATTTTACCATTTTAGAAATTAACAGATAGTCCTACATTGTAGTATCTTGGTGTACCCAAGAATACTTCAGCATTATGAGCAGCGTGAACTTTGTCACCATACCCATTGTATTGACTATTGTCAACAGCATCTTGAATATAAACATCATCAAGTGCGTTAAAAATATGAGCATTTATAGTCATATCTAAACCAGCAATTTCAGGTAGTTTATATGAAAGATGTAAATCAAGTTTGTTATAAGCAGGTGCTTTCCAAACTTGTGACCTATCAACATCACCATCAATCTCACGAGAATCAGGTGACCAATCTGCATAGTTGTCACTATACATTTTGTATAGACCTTGTATTCTAAGGCCTGAGATAGGTTTAACGGTTAGACCAGCTACATAAGCAGTCTGTGGTTGATCACCAACCATAAGTCCATCAAGTGCATAAGCATAATCTGTAGTAGTCAAACCAATTACTTGGTTCTCTTCGTTATACTCTTGCTCTTGGTAAGAACCTTCAGCGTCACCATCGAACTTCCAATCGCCTTTACTTAGTACTAAATCTAAGTCAACCATGTCGTGAAGAGCAACTTTCGTTTCAACTTCCCAGCCAATATGACTCTGATTTACACCACGTAAAAAGATGATGTCTGTGTCACCACTAGAACCTTGTCCAGTAGATACAGCTTTAGTGATGTTTCTATCTTTCCATTGAGTATTATACTGACTCAATTTAATATCAACATTACCACTTTTGTACTTACCACCAAATTCCAAACCAGTGAATTTCTCATTGTCTGGATCGGTAGCAACTGTACCATCATAGTAAATGACGTTATCCATGATTGGTGGTTTCTCAACGTAACCAGCATTTACAAATGCTGACATTCTATCGTCAAGATTATACACACCACCACCCTTTACTTGAAAGGTAGAGATAGCATCAGATTCTATTTTCTCATTCTCAACTGTGAAATGGTCTTGGTAAGAGTACTTAATAGATGATAGACCAGCCATACCATAAAGGTTGAACTTAGATACATCATACTTACCTTGTACAAAACCACCAATCCAATCTACTGTTGTAGAATTGTGATAAGCAATCTCATCACCTAAACGGACAACTTTTCCATCGGGTGCATTATCGTCAGCGTAATCAACATAGTAATCACCACCTAATAAATCACGAACTTCACGTGCGTGTTCTATTCCAGCAGTTCTCCAATCGATACCAACTTGAACTTCTAAATCATCACCTACATCGTAGCTAAGTTTAGAAATCAAACCATAAGTATCTTGTCTGTTGATTGAGTTACGAAGAATACCTGTTGACTTGTTCTCAGTATCAGAGAAAGCAGAATCTACATTAGCAGAGTTCTGTGCAATCTCAGCATTCCAATCCCAAGTCCAAGGTGAGCTTGCATACCAAGCACTACCTTCAACTGCAGGTACTCGACTTACACTTCCGTAAGTACCAGTTCCACCACCTGAACCACCACTCCAATAAGCAACAGAACTTAAACTAAGGTCGTCATTTATATCAAGAAAATGGTTAAGGTTAACTAGTGGTTTATGGAAATAGTTCTCTCTTTCATTTAAGAAATCAGAACTATGTCTGTCGGTTGTTTTAGCACCATACATATACCAATACTGTTGGCCTGTATAAGATGCGTCAACTGGAGCTACGTTTTGGTTAAAGAACCTACCAGCTTCATGTTCGAACTTTTCACCTACAGCGAAAGCTTCTGTGTCATATCCATCGATATCACCAGCTAACTCTTGTGAATAAGTCGCTATGTTCTGTTTGTATAGGTTCTGACCATGACGTTGAGGAGCACCAACTGTATATAACTCAAACCTTTGGTCATCACTTACAGCATATGAACCACCGAAGTAGTATGCCCAAGCATCTGTCCAAGTACCATCGATAAAACCATCACCAGTTTTACGAACTATCGTACCACTTAATGCTAGTTTATCATTGATAAGACCTGAGTTATAGTTGATAGTAGATTTTAGAAATCCACCTTCACCAACCTCTTGTTTGAACTTACCACCCTTTTCGTGAGCAGCAGGATCTGTGATGATGTTCATTGTTCCACCAATTGAAGGTGCAGCTAGATTAACAGCTGACAGGCCTCTTTGCATCTGAATTGAAGAAGTAGCATCACCTACTCCATCCCAATTAGACCAATAGACCCATCCGTTCTCCATATCATTCTGGGGAACACCATTTATCATAACGGCAATATTTCGTTGGTTGAAACCACGAACATTGATACGAGCATCACCCGCACCACCACCTTGTTGAGTTGCATATACACTCGGAGTAGTATTAAGAATCATTGGAATATCTTGAGAACCTAATCTCACTTCCATTTCAGCTTTATCTATCGTTGTATAAGCAACAGGTGTTTTTTCATCAGCTCTTGAAGCCAAGACCTCAATATCTGACATAGCAATAGCATCAATCACTAATGTGAAATCAACTACTACGTCACTTGAATCCACCGTAACTGTATTAGTTACAGATGAATACCCAATGAATGAAGCAGTTACATCATAATCACCGACAGGTAAATCAATACGGTAAGTACCATCAACTCCTGTGACAGTTCCCGTATCAGTACCTTCAACGATTACATTTGCTCCAACCAAAGGTTTATCTTCATCACCAACAACTCCTACTACTGATTGTCCAACTAGGAAAATCGGCATAAAAGCAACTAGCAACCAAGATAATAGATTACGTTTTTTCATTTAACGTCTCCTATTGTTATTATGGTTAAGACACATTTTTTCACAGGTGTGTCGTCTGCCTGTCCGCATCTTGTCGTCAATTTGCATACTCCTGGTCATCGTTATCACCGTGCATCGGTACAATCTCACACGAATCATTATTACAGAACTTATCGACTTCAGCCTCTTCGTTCTTAATTACACCAAATGATAACTTACCAAGTTTTTTTACTTGTTTGTTGTATTCTTTTTCATCAATTGATTCGTAAGGCATTTGTTTATATGCTCCATAATCATATCTTGGTAATAAACTAATACCTTTTAAATGATATTGATAGTAGTTCAAACAAGGAGCAATCTGGTCTGCCTCCGTCTCAGGATTAAATGTAACTGTACAGCTTACTTGGTTGTCTGCCCAATGTCGTTGTAAAAACGCAGCCAATGAGAATTGTTCCCAAATGGAGAGTTCAGAAGCAGTTCTGATACCTTCTCCCATATCTACGGGCACTTCAACAACCATAGTAGTGTCTTCAGAACCGAAAGCTGGTTCTATTTTATAATTTGCTTTTTTCAATGGTTCTAATAACTCTGAGTGTTTAGATAACCTCACTCTTCTTATATAAAATCTTGATTCTGGATAATGAAGCCCTGGTGTGGCACCAGCTAGTAGAGATACAGTTCCACTTGGTTTCACCGAAGTAGTTTTGATACTTCTCGGAACTGCCATCCAATCTGAATATTGTTTATCCCAAGTCTGAATAACATCATAACCATCGTTTAACCACGATTTAAACTCATCTAATCCTCTGTTAGTAATAAACTGAGCAACACCACTAACACTACAACCAATTCGTCTGTTTCTTAACATAACTCTGTTTGTATCTGACCAATGGGTTCTTCCCAATGTAACCGTTTTAGCATATAGATAAGCATACTTTAGAGTTCTAGCATAATCTTCAAAATCATCGTGGTTATCTGGAAATGTTTCTACCAAACAACATAACTCATATGATTCTAATGATTGTTCTAAACAAGGATTACCACCCATAACTCTGTGGTCTTTGTTATCTCCGCCATTTTTCATACGAGAATATTTTCTCATATTGTCTAACCAAGCAAAACCTGGTTCTCCATTATCATTAATTCTTTTTGCTGCTTCTGTATAATCCATACCGAGTTCTGCGAATATAGAATTATTAGAAGTCCAACCAAATTGTTCTCTATGTGGATTTACTTTATAATTCTTTAAATCCAAATACTCTTCTGAATCAGCATCTCCAAATACAATTTCTGCTGTTCTTCTTACATTACCAGCTACAACACACTTTCCTATAAGATTCATAATATCAACAATTGTAGTGATTGTGATTGGTTCTCCACTATTCTCATCTAATACTTTTCTGATATGTTCGTGTACCTCTTCCAATGGTTCATAACCACTAGCTACACCACCAAACCCACTTATTGGTTCACCAACACCTCTTATCTGTGTGTAATCAAACTCTACTGGTGCTTGACCATGAAAATAACTCTCTAATAATAGTTTAAGTGATTCTACCCAGCCCTCACGAGTATCTGGTATTTCATAGACTTGTTCATCTCTACCTTCTAGAATACCTTTGATTATTATCTCTCCAGCACCTTTTGTATCGAAACCAACTCCGACACCTAACATACTAGCATCCATAAGGAAACAGAATGGTTTAGCGTAATCTTCTTTGATTGTTGATGTAGATACAAAAGCACAATTGTTTAGGGCGGCATATAAACCCTTTTTCTCTGTGATTGCTGTTCCCATCGCCCACAGACCTCGACCAGGTGGTAAGAACTTCATTGTGAAGATTCTTTCATACATATCCTGTGCAGACGCTTGGGCTTGCCAAGGATTCCAACCTAACTGATGAGAATCAATCCAATCCATTTGCATCGTGTAAGTTCCCTCTACGACACGTTGTACAGTTTCCCACCATCTCTCGTTTTTACCATCTTCTTTGATTCTTGAATAGGTTCTCATGTAAACCAATTCCCCTAAACCATTGAAACCAAACGGAGCTTTTTTTCTTTTATATTTGTTGACGAAATTTTCCGACAAGACAAACTTTTTACTCATAAACTATTTTTCCTTGACATGTTAACATTTTTGATGTGGAGTCATTGATAAATATCAAAAAGAAAATGTTAATTCTTTTTAAATACAAAAATTGGTTCATATTTATACCCAGCACCCATCACACTCGACAATGTTAGTTGTAGTGTATCATTTTGTTCAAACCCTAAATCAATTGCTATCTTCTGAGTCTCCTCTTCTATGAACTTATACCTTGGAGTATTGGCAATATTCATTAACAAATAACCATTCTTCTTTAATCCATAATAACAATTATCAATTGTCTTTCTTAAAAAACCATCTACCCACTTTTCTTCTGATGGGAATTTTTTATAGCTTTGAGTATCTTCATCTGAATATTTTTCAGTATCAAAATAAGGTGGTGAAGTAAAACATAAATCTACTGTTTCTTTTTCAGGTACATAAACTTCACTACCTAATTTATGTAATTCTACTGACTTATTCAAGTAAGAAAATTCTTTTTTTATTTTTTGTAAACCTTCGAATGTCAAACTCGATGGTTCTGTTCCAATATACTTCTTTCGTGAACTTGCCAGAAAACCTATAAGTCTCCCACCCCATCCACTCGACATATCCCAAATAGTATCACCACCAAACTTCTCATATATCAATTTAGCAGCAGTTGGTCGGAAATTACTTACAGCTTGTGTGCCAGAATAAATCTTTAGGGATTGCCTAAGTCTGTTTTCGTGAAAAACACTATTAACACCATCTGTATAGTTTAAACACCATTTCCAACATTTACGAATAACAGATTTGAACTTATTATCATCTAAAAAAGTCTCCATAGGTGTCAATTTAGCATTACCACATCTAACTTCCCAAAAATGTGGAAAATATGTCCAAGCCATCCTTAAACCATGCATTGTTTGTATTATTTGATTATCAATAAAGATACTTTCTACATCAAATTTTTGTAACTTTCTCATATGTTCGTGTTTTTCATCTTCACGAATTGTGTAGTGGGGAAATCCGTGTCTACGATAGTAATCAAAGATGACTTCGACACCATAGTCCACATCGTAACCATCAAGATTGCTAACAATCCCCTCGAACTCTACATCTTTTTCATCATATCCGAAAACATCGGTTAATATATCAGGATTACTCTTCATTCATCAAATCCTCATAACGAGCAGACAATATCTGCTTTGTTTGATTGTCTCTATTATTGATTTTATGTTGAACACCTTTACCTTGAACTGAACTACTCTCAAAAATCTCTATTTTACCAAT
>Ga0209756_1003720_pt1 | contig 12195 bp, 16 predicted proteins | sample ETNvirenome_6_85_FD_184071 | JGI IMG/M metagenome (GOLD analysis project Ga0209756, IMG submission 184071) | Marine viral communities from the Pacific Ocean - ETNP_6_85 (SPAdes) (version 3) | ecosystem: Environmental > Aquatic > Marine > Oceanic | place: Pacific Ocean | collected 2013-06-19
ACTCTGCCTCCTGTGTTATATCCTACTCTGCCACCTTGAGCTATTCCTATTAATCTCTTCCCTGCATATCCACTTGGTTTTTGATCTTTAATAGGTCCATGTATATTACTTAAACTATTAATATAATCTTGTATTTCTTGTGTTTGAGCACCTGTGGTTGGATCTCCATAAACAATATCTGTAGGGGTGTCACTAAACCATCCTGTTGTATCCTTCCCCTTAATGTCTTCTACAAAACCTGCCACATCTTTTTCTTGAGGATTCCAATAAAAGAAATCAGTAGTGCCCTGATCCACAGCTAAGTTTTGTTGGTGTTTTTTATTTATGGCATCTATTTGATCTTGATTCATTCCAACATTTCGAAGCAGTCCTTGTTGATAATCTTGTACGTTACCGGTAAACTGGGCGTTTACTGGAAGAACTTCATTTTGTCGTTTATAATTTTCTATAATCTGTGGCATCATTGTTCTTACTTCTGGATTATTTCTAACGAACTCTTCATAATTGATTTGTTCATCAGGGCCTTTATTAAAAGTCACATCGTCAAAATCGTGTACATCACGTCTGTTATTAATAGGTGCTTCATCAATTTGTTCTTGCTCAAAAAACCCACTGGCATTAACAGGTTGATCGATTCCGAATTGTTTTTCAAGACCTGCTAACCCTTTAGCACCAGGGCGAGCCCATTCTCCTGAAAGTTTAGACGCTGCCCATCCTTCAGGATCATTAGCGTATTTTGTATCTCTAGTTTTTCTGAGTCTCTCCATTCTGGCTCGATCCCTTCGGTTCTGTACGTTCTGTTCATATTCATCTTGAGTGTACCATGTTCCTGTTTCTGGATTAATTCCACCTCTCATCTTTCCAGCCCAAGCTCCGAATTTGTCGCCGATACCTCCAAAGAAATTTTTAAGGCCTCCACCTCCTTGATGTTTGTTATAAAAATCCTGTAAGCCTTGTTGAAAATTTTGTCTTGATATATTACGTCTTCCTTCTCTTGATATTCGTTCATTTAAAGCTCTATTTTGTTGTTGGGCCACGTTTGAATAAGGGTTACTAGCCGCTACATTTGCAGCTCCTTGTTGTTTTGCTGCAGCTTCTTGTCCCCAATCTTGTGGTCCACCTTTTACTAATCCAATTCTTCTGTAAGCCATTACGCCATCGCCTCCAAATTGTGCATCATATTATACATTTTCTTTGCGCCTTGTTCTCGGTCGCCTCCGCCCAATCCCTTAACGGCATCAGACGTCATAACAAATTCTCCTTGTGCAAGTAAAGCTCTAACATCATCATGCTTCTCGGCTTTACCATGAGGCTGATAGCCTCCTCTGTCTCTCATATCTAATTGTTGTCCATCTTTGGATGGAATGATTGGGTGTTCGGTACCCATAGCATAGCCTGTTCTCATGAGGCCTCCACCCGCTGCTTGTTGTTCTCTCCTATCTTGTTCTTCAATCACGTCTTCTTCTACGACTTTTTCTTGTCCGCCTTTTCCTGAAACGGATACCATCATCTCAACCAGTTCTTCTTTGGTTCGTCCACGTAGTTGTTCCATAGGAATTCCTAAGGATGTTAACATTTTAATAAGTTGAATTAATTCTGTGTCTTCTGATTGTTTTGGGATGCCTGTTGTTCTAGGACGTGCTCGTCCTTGCATCAGTTGTGCCATGCGTGGATCCATTTGACCTCCACCCGCACCCATTCCTGGAGTCATACCCATGCTCCGTGGTCCAAGGTTCGGTGACCCTAGTCCTTGATTCATTTGATTCATTCCCCTATTCATACCACCCATCTGTCCTGCAAACAATCCTATATTTGCTTTAACTCTTCCGCCTTGAGAAAACATTGGGTTGTTTCTCACCATAACTAATGCTTCTTCTTTTGTGTCGGCATCTCCTTTGCTCACTAACCATTCTGCCCATTCGTCTTCGAATGATCCTCGGTTCGTTAAATATTTTTGATGAGCTTCTTTGTCATCTACATCGATATCAACTTTTTCTTCTATGGCAGGTGAGAATTGTGATGCTGCTGCTGTTCCTATACCTACTGTGGCTGCTTTACCTAAAGGACCCATTCCCCTCCACTTACTAGCTACATCAGCGAGTATTCCAGTGCTAGCAGATTTGCCGGTAGCGTCTGCACTATATAACCATGGAGCTTTGGATGTTAACGCTTTTTGCCATCCACTTAATCCTCTTAACCCTTGACCAGGTTGAAGAGCAGCTGGACCAAAGTGATACGCCCCATATAATAAAGCCGCTTTACCTAGAGGACTTTTAAGAACCTTCTTGACTGGTTTAGTGACACCTTTGACGATTTTTCCTAGTGATTTAAATAATCCCATATAAATTCCTTGTAAATGTATGCAAGCAGGTTAAAGGGAATTCCTGAAAATCCCTGAATAATATAGTATTACTTTACTTTCTTGCCTTCGTCAATGAATCTTCCACGAAAACCGTGGACTCCATAATGAGTAATGTAGGCATCAACATTGGCATAAATCTTGCCTCCAATGTCCGTCCAGCGTTTGCAGAAGGCATAGTCTTCACCCAAAAAGACTCCTGTTTCAGGGTTAAAATCACTATCGAAGAAGTTCCAAACGTTTTCACTCGTGGACATAAGCCCATTTACTAATTGTTTTTGTTTAATTTTCATTTTAGGATAAGCTTTCATCATCTTCTCAAAGACTTCTCTTTTAATAAGCATGCAGCCGGCAGGTCCTTTAACAATTTCACATAAGCCTCCTTTACTTTCAATCTTGTTTTTGTCGGGAAATTCTAGGCAAAAATAATGAGCACATTCTTCTATGGGTTTTCCTGATTTAGCCGTTAATAATCGGGCTTTATCCCAATCAAAAATTTTCATAGGGTAAGGAGTGAGGACAATGTCTTTATTATGTTCCATCATGGTGGGGATGGAAGCTGCATCAAATTCAATATCTGAATCTACAAACAACATATGGGAACAACGGGAATTAAGAAAAGCTTGAACGCATAAATTTCTACCCTGGGTTACCAAAGAAGATTGAACCATGTGAAATTTAGTAAAGATGTCCTTTTGAAAACAGATAGCTTGAAGTTCTAAAACTGATTTAACATAGGAAAGCATAAGCGTTCCCATACAAGGTGTAACAACAAAGATGCTATTAGGAATAGTATCCTGTGTCGGTTCCTCAACAAGCTTAGTTCCATCAATCGTATTTTGAGGAAAGAGTTTGGTTTCTTCTTTAAATTTATCGTCGGTTAAAAGTCCGTCATTCATCCCCATGAGAAATCCCTTTGGCTTCTAAAGCATTGTTTAAAAAAGCAATCCATTCTTTGATCCGTTCATCCCAATTATAAAAATGATTGAAATGTTGACGTTGATTTTCTAGACGTTGTTGAATAGCATCTGTTGGTAAAATTTTTTTGATATAAAGTACATGGGCTGCAAATTCTTCAGCAAGTCTTTTAGGATTGGTTTCATAATTGACGTAGTAACCATAGTCACCGCACGTTTCTGGCAGTGCTCCAAAGTTTGTGACCAAAGGAATATTGCCCGCTGCCATCGCTTCGATGGCTGAAATACAACACGTCTCTTCCCAGATGGAGGGGTAAGCAAAAACATGACTAGCTTGCATAGCTTCAATAATTTCTAAATTAGGTTTATAACCGATGTAGTTTACATTATCCATTTTACGCGCATGTTCATAAAGAGAATCATAGTGCTTGTCATTAGCTTCTTTAAACTTGTCTCCATAGAGTTGGGTAGAACTATAAACATCCAGCTGGATTTCCTCGTTAACAAGATGATGCATCGCGGCTAGGAGAACATTAAGTCCTCTCCAGGGCGTTGAGCAATGAATAAGTCTTAAAGGTTTATCCGCTTGATATCGGGAGCGTTGAAGCCATTTAACTTTAGGTAATGCATTCTTAATGACACGGCAACGACTAGTAGGAAGATTAAAATAAAGCCGATACTTTTCAAAATTCCAATGAGAATTAAAAATATACCAGTCATATTTATGATGGTTCTCCGGTTTTGAAAACCAAGGTTGGATGTTGGGTTGGTCATGGGAATTTTTTAACCATAAAATATTAAGTTTTCCTTTTTGAAGCGGTTCCTTTTCCGGAACCGATGTGGTAAGATTAATTTTATTCCAGTAGTGTTCTGGAAGTCTTTTCTTAAGTTCATCGAACTGTAATTCTGTTCCACCTTTAGGATTCATTTTTTAAAGTCCCACTCCCTAGAACTACTTTAGGGACGGTGACTTTGACATCTCTCCGTATATCTTTCCTTTGTGTAGCGGAGTTAGGATTATTAACATCATGGTCCGCTTCTTTATCAGACATATATTCTTTCCCTGTTTTAGTATTAGTTAAAGTAACTTCGGTTTCACATCGATAACGTGGAACTTTTTTACCATCCACTTCAATATAATCTATCGTTTGTCCTGATTCTTTAAAAGGCATTATGTTCTGTCCTGTTGCATTACACTGACCGATATATTAGCAGAAGTCACGGTCGTTGTAAATTTTAAAACGTCGCTCTCTTCTAAAACTAGAAGGGTACTTTCGTCTCCTTCTAAAAATTCTTTTTTACCTTTAGCTGGAACGTTAGCTATTACTTTATAAATAAAATCAGTGGAACTCCCGCTATCTGTCACCGTGAGTGTCCAATCTGGGGTTGATGAAGCATGGGTATTATAAACGGAGATAGATTTAATTAAAGCTACCGTTTCTGCAGGACAGGTATAAACTGTCACAATATTTGTGGTAGCATCAGCCTTCCAGATATTTTTATATGTATTGGCCATTCTTCTTTTCCCTTAATTTATCTTAAGTGATGAATAAAGTAAAGGCTTCGTATTCATCGGTTAATTGTTGTTGGTAAGTGGTGTTAAGTTTCTGTACAACAGATGCGACATTATCTGCTAGGCCTTGAACATTCATCGAATCAAAGTCAGGCCCTAGAATCGTTGCTACAACTTCACTAATCTTTGCCATGGTCCTCCATTAAAATATAGGATATACGTATGAGGCGTGAAAAATTTTTCATTTTATCTTCTACCTCCTGGATGGATATCCAATCTAAAAGTTCCCATTCTCCAAGTTTGTCCTGTGTCTACATTACCTATCTTGAGTGCAATTTGTCTAGCTCTTGCCCGGGTATGTATTTGAGTCGTTGATGTTGTAGCATTATATGAAGTGGAAGTCGCTGTGCTACTTGGGAATTCTTTAGTGTTTAAATAAACTTTAGCCGTTCCTGTTTGAGCTCCAAAGTCAGGGATGATTCGACTGATCCTCATCATGAATTCACCACCAATAGGTCCCTCAATTCCTTGGTTTCCAATATCATAGTCTCCTGATTCTATATTGGCAGCGATAGCGTTCGTTGCACCACTAGTAAATACTTCATCGGTTCCTGTTTCTTGAGCCCAGTAATAACTCGCTCCATTGGAAATTCCTACAACGGTTGGGTAAGTAGGAGCGACTGCAGATTTAAATTCCGTTGCATAAGGTTTAGTGAAAACTCCTTCAATGCTCCATGTAGAACGAGCCAGTGACGAAGTATACCAGATTGGATTTTGAGGAGAGGAATCTAAATAATTATACGTTACGGATCGATCAACATAGTCCGAGCCACTACTTGGATAAAACCAGGTGATCTCTCCAAATAAAGCATTAACGGCTACATGAATTTGTTGGTTAGCATCCGCATTAATATCTTCAAAGACATAGTCTTCAACAAGGCAAGGCATTAACTGTACTCGTCCTCCGTCAAAGCTGTAGAATCCTGTAGGACCCATCCAGTACGCTATACCATTAACTTCGGCTGCAGCGTGTTGACTGGACATACCACAATTGGTTCCCATCTGTTGAAATCCAAATGTTAAAGGAGGTCCAATAAATTTCATTGTATACATGGCTGTGTCGGACCAAATATAAACCGCAGTTCTTCCAACGATGGCTCCCATTAATTTAGAACCATCAGAAAGTCTTTGACTTCCTGCTGTATTACTCGCGGTAGGAGTCCACACGGTTGTGGATTCTTGATTAGACCAACGAACAAACATATCATCCTGAGAAGATGCAGTTTGAAGCGTGGTCTCTGTTCCCACACAGATTAAATGACGATCAGGAGTAGAGAGAACCATGTCCCTTGAAGCCGTCGGAACTTCTGTTCCGCTTACAAGGACGGCTCTAACTGTTAAATTAGGTAAAGAAGGTTCCCATTGAAAAATTGTTTTGTTATGAATGAGCGCCAATAAATTTTCACCATAGTTGAGTAGTCTCCATTGTGCAGGTTCGATAATAATATTGGATGAAGAACTCGCACTACCCCAACCAACATAGTCTGTGGCATCATAGGTCGTTGTGCCACTTGAATGCGCAGCAGTTGAGGTTCCGTTGGTCCCTCTGGTAATTCCGTTTAAGGTATTACCCGTGATGCCTGTATAAGTAATAAGTTCACTCTCTACTAAAATTATACCATTCGTACTCGTAAAGCTGGTCGTACTAACTAAATCAATATCAGTTCCAGATCCTCCTGTTCCATAGGTATCATTAAGCAACGCTCCATCTAACGTTGTAGAAACCGTAGGAGTTGTAGTTCCACCAAATGTATTCGTACCCCAGCCATATCCATAAGTTTGAATAAGGGGACCAATTACATAATAAAAATCAATCGTAAGAGTTCCTGAAGGTCCTGCGCTTGAACTAGCAGTACTACCCATAGTGATTTCCATGGTTGTAGCACTAGGAACCGTGGTGACTTCAAAAAGTACATCATCAAAATCAGATGCACTAAAACCTCCAGGGACAGAAGTGGCACTAGAACCTAAAATAATATCTCCTGCCTCTGCTCCGTGGGCCGAGGATGTTGTAAGAGTAACTGTTGACGAACCACTCGTGGTCGTGAATGTGGCCCCTGTTTGTTGACGTGTAGCATCTAAAGGAGTGATATCGTAGAAGGCTCCTTCAAAATAAATGTAAAGACATTTGTTGGTTCCAATAGCAGCGTACTTGTTACCTGCTAGGTCTACCCAGGTATGTTGATCCCGGCCAGCTCCGACTAAGTTATCCCCAACGAGTTGTTCCCAACCCCCTACCTTTTCAGGAAAGCCATAACGAAATCGGGTGTAATCTGCATTCACCCATTTTCCTTCGGCTCCTGTGTCTGAGGATTGTTTATCTAGTCCTGGTAGTAGTCTAATTTTATGTAGCATAGAAAATCCGTTTCTATTACAAATATACTATATTTTTGAGGAGATCAACAGAAAGACCTTATTTAAAGTAACCGGCTTTTTTGCTCCATATATTAACAAAGCTCTTACCTCCAGCCGTATTAACTAATACCAGCCATCCTGCTTCTTTTATGATCTCTCCATGTCCCTTATCCCACATAATATGTACACTTTCAGGAACATGAAACAGTTCTTTTATTTCGGATTTAGTGTTTAAAGATCTGCCTTTAAATTTATTATTATCAGGACTAAAATGAGTAATAATACATTTGATTTTTTTAATACCTAAACGGAAGGCAGCGTCAAGTCTGCTTTTACCTGCTCTAACAATAAAACCATTTCTCTTTTGGGGGGAGTCATACCATAGGTGAATGGGATCTTTTATCCCTACTTCTGAGATAGATTTATATAGAAGATCACGAAAAATTTTCTCTTCTCCTTTCCAGTCAGGTTTACAGGAACGAGATATTAATTTTGATATATCTATTTCGGTATAAAAGTTTTGAGGCATCATTTATACCACCCATTTTCATAGTCAATAGCCATAACTTCCTTAGCTTTTTCTTCTTGTTCTTTGGTAATGGTCCGTGGTTCGTGTTCTCTGAGACGTGTTTTCTGTATCTTTTTCCCTCCTAATTTTTCCAGAAAGGGAAGGAGCTTGGTATCAATCTCTCTCATATTCCAAACATGGGTATAGATACTTGGATCAGGGCCCAGCATGTCCGTGTTGGTTCGGCAATGAATTCGGATGTAATTATCTTTCTTTAAGTATTCATTATAGTTATTTAGAAATCTATCTAAATTGTTAAGATAAGGTTTATATTCTTGACAATAATGAAAGCCGGCAATGATCTTGTCGATCGGATCACGGTAGACAGCAATTCTTATTTCACATTCTTTTAGTTCTTTATGATAAGATTCGAATCCTTTTTCGCGTCCGATGTAGGAATCCTCACCACAATGATCCTGAATATTAGTGCCACTATAGGTGGTAGGTTTTTCATTCCATAACAATTGACCTAGATAATTAATGATGGTCGTGGATCCTGCTTTATTATTCCTGACATATCCCAGACGTTTACCGCCCAAGGTGACACGAACCAAAGCCATTATTTACTATACCAACAAGGGATGGTGTACCTAACCCCTTTCTTAATCTTATTTACAGAATGCACCATTTTCTTACCAGGAAATAATACCATTAATCCTTCCTTGGGTTTGATGATAGTCTTGTCAATGATTGTTTCTCCACCTTTATAATTGTCATTTAAATATATAACGCTGCTGTAACAATAGCGTTCAAAATCTTTATGGGGTTTATGAAGTTCTCCTTTAGGCCATTTAACTATTTGAAAATAATTTACGAACGCTTCTTTATCTATCTTTTTAACGGCAAAATTAAGAAGGCCGTTTAATTTTTTTGTATTAATGGAAATAAAATACTGATGAAGTTCAACTACTTCAGTTTTTCTATAATAGAGAGTTCTGTTATCTTTATCAGGATTAAATAAGATAGAGTGCCCCTTAATGAAATGTTGACATTGTTGAGGAGTAAAAAAATTCTCATAGTAATGAATCATATTTCTACTCAACCAAGAGTAATCGGCTTTATTTTAGGAACGCCTAGAAGAGGACGTCCATCAAACAGGTTGTTTTGCCCATGAGGACCATCCAGATCATTGTAGTGCAAAAAGGCTTGAGCATGAATGTTTCCGTTAAAAGGTTCTCTCCAATGTTCAAGGTCGCAGCCTGAATAAATAAGCATGTCTCCAGGCTTCATATCCACGGCAATGCCTTTAGGGGGATTCTTTTTTAAAATAACTTTAGTAGGTCTGATGATTTTTTTAACGCCCCTCTTTCCAGATGGCTCAATAAAAATCTTCCAAGGAGTTCCTCCGAGGTGGAGGGAACAGGATACTTCACAACTAGTTCTATCGATGTGTCGCACGAGCTCGTCTCCTCTCTTATAGATTCTGCCGAAGGCATAGCAAGGGATCAGATTTCTTTTAGTCATTTTACGCATGAGAGGCCACATTTTCATTAGTAAAGTTTCTAAAACGGGGTCTCCATACCTGGCAAAAGTATTAGGAACTTGTGGATCTTTCCAAGTTCCCCAAACTCCAGTGTCTTGGATAATACCTTGCTTGATCAAGTGTGCTGTTGCATCTCGCTGAAGCAGGAAATAATTAAAAATAAAATTAGCCATTTCATAGGAGAGCGCCCCGCGAACCAGTTCGTATTTTTTCATATAGCTAATGGCTTTCCATCTTTATGAACTTTTATAAATTTCTTACACGCATCTAGTAAAGTTTTTATCTCTTCGTTAGGAACTATTTCTATTTCATATTCCTTAATGCCTAAGACACACCCTGCAATGAATCTTCGCATACCTATACAAAGTCTATATTTGCCGTCTTTTTCAGTACATATTAAAGGGTTAAGTATTCCATTTTTTTCAATATCTTTTTTAAGGTTTTGCCAATTTGGATTTTCAGTTTGGCTCATCCTTCCTTTTTCTGTCTGAAGGTAAGATGTTCTAAAAACAATTAAATCTTTATGCACTCTCATTTAAACCCGCTTTGTCTAAAATTAAAAGCAACGGATACTCTCCAGCTTTTGTCTCCTTTTAATTTTGATCTATTAACGCTAACGCCATGAGCAAGCCATGAAGGAAATAGACATGCCACTCCTTCGTTAGGAGGGTACTGCACCACTCTCCAAAGTTCTCGTGGAAGATTCTTCACTCTTTCTGGCGCAACCAGATTAGGACCAGGTCGTGGGTCCTCCATCCAGATATAAGACTGATGATCATCTTTTGGAATCTGTACATAGTACACTCCTCCAATAGTTGCATTAGGATGAACATGATGCATATTAAACCCATGTGGAAAATTAATATTAGCCCACATGTTGCCTAGTTTGACCTCAGGTTTATAGCCTAGGTCTTTAAAAATTTCTTGGGCCATAACAAACATCTGTTTAATCAGAGGTTGATATTCAGCTTTATGATTCATATCTGTTTGACTATGCCATCCATCAATATTGGTTTTTTTCATGCCTTTAGGATCTTTTTTCATCCAGGCTTTGATGTCTTTAAAAAGCTGCTTATTTAATTCTTTAGTTCCTTCAAGCCTCTTCATATAAATAGGAGTTGGAAATAAAATCTCACGTTTGAGTCCTGGAAATTTAGTGTCTCTCATTATGCCAATGGTGGTCCTCCAAACCAAATCGTCAGCGAGATCCGCGTACCTTTCTTTACGGGCAGAACCCGATGAGGAATGAAGCTCGCAAAAAATACAGCATGCCCCTGTTTTAAAGATATTGTTTTTTTGTTATCGATAAGTTGAAATTCTCCTCCCTTAAATTCTTTAGGATCATTTAAAAGTATACTCATGCTCATCTTTCTAACCGTGGGTTCATTAGACATTTGATAGCTGCTGTCTACATGCCAGTCATAATGCTGTTTTTTAGAATACCGCGTAAATTGTGCGGGCTCTCCAATCTGAAGTTGATTAAAGCCCATGTGTCTATTGTTAACGGTATGCATCCAATGTTCCAACCGAGCATACATCCAAGGGGCGTCTTTAAAAGGAATCCAGGAAACATGCGATTGTCTTATTTTATAATCTTTTTTACTTTTTTTAGGCCCAGGTACACCACCTATTTCTGCATCATGTTGTGGCAGCCTTTGGCCAAGTTCCATAATCTTATTACATTCATCAATTGAAAAAACAGGGGATGTCCCTTCTACTAGGTAAGATTTCCAGGAAGGTTCTCTAACGATCATGTTTAATCTTTTTCTTCGTAGTGTGAGATAAAACTTCTCCAGGCTCCCTTAGACGTTTTAACGTTTCAAGTTGACCTACCAGATTAAATATTTCGGGTTGAGTGGTTGCTGGAGTAATGGTTGCTTTCATATGTTCCAGGCGATCCAGATAGGAATCAGATTGATGAGTATTGACTTCCCTTGTGTCAAAGGAACCGTCGTCAAATTCCTTTTTTAATTTAGACCAGCTTGCAATTTCTCTCATTCGGTGCTTGGCCTCCAGTTCCATTTTAGCCTGACCATACTGTCTCTCTTCAATTTCAATGTCTAGCATTTCCTGTTCTAGAGGCTCTTTTTCTTTTTTAAATTTTTTTTGAAGTTTTTTAATTTCAACGACGTTTTTTCTAGCGTTAAAAGAAAGATTCATTAAACTCTCGAAGTGGCTATTTTGTTCTCGGACCGATTGCCAGTATTTAGAGGCATTCGTTCCGTGTTTATTATCGGATAAAACTGAAAAACGCATCTCTGTTTCCGTTCGAAACATTTGTTTTTTCATCCACGTATCCTTCAGCTCTGGAATTAAACCTTTAAACTGCTGGACATCTTTACCATCTAAAATAGTAGTAAGATACTTAGATTCGGTTTCAACAACCGTTTGGATGTTTCGTTTCTCTTTATTCATTCTGTCTTCCTTTTACCCTTTCCTATATTCAAGAACGAGTCTTGAATTAACTTGCTGTTACTGTTTTAGTTGAGCTCCCATCATAAAATTTTAAAACATTGGACGTGGTGTTATACCAAATTTGACCCTCTACAGGGTTTGAAGGGTCACTAGAAACAGCAGGTATTTGAAGTCCTTTTTCACTTATATATTCTGCCATTAGCTCACCGTCACCGTTTTAGTTGTTGATCCAGTATAATATTTTAAAAGACCGGTAGCTGTGTTGTACCAGACCTCCCCTTGGACAGGATTAGATGGATCAGAAGCCAAGCTTTGAACTCTATATCCGTTAATACTTTTGTAAGTTGGCATTATTAATTCCTCCTATGGTAATGTAACTTTTTGTGGTTGTAAAATATCGGCACCGGCATTAGAAGGTGCGTTTGTTTTTTCCGCTTCCGTTAATGCATCCCATGCCGCTTTATATTCATCTACTTTAGCATCAGTAATCGCTTGTGCCTCTGCTTTTGTTTTAGTTGTACCTTC
>Ga0209756_1003721_pt1 | contig 12193 bp, 19 predicted proteins | sample ETNvirenome_6_85_FD_184071 | JGI IMG/M metagenome (GOLD analysis project Ga0209756, IMG submission 184071) | Marine viral communities from the Pacific Ocean - ETNP_6_85 (SPAdes) (version 3) | ecosystem: Environmental > Aquatic > Marine > Oceanic | place: Pacific Ocean | collected 2013-06-19
ATTCATCAACATCACGAATCTTGAATTTGGTTCCTTCCAAGAAGTGCGTTGTTGCAAAACCTTTTCCTGAACCTGCACCACCAGCAAGGAACACAACTTGTCCGTACTTTGCGCCTTTTCCAATGATGATCTGCTTTTCAGTTAAAAATGTTCTGAATGGTTCCATGCTTCACTCCTGTTCCTTTCTATTTAGTCGTTTTCATTCTCAGAGAACGCAACTTCGTTCAAAAACCCTTCAAGATCCACTTCATCGTCGTTCGTCTTCACGCCTTGGCCAGTCAACCTTTCAATCTCTCCAATTTCACACAATGCAATTTTTCGCCACTGTTCGCCACGAATGTCCCAAACCTCCACCACGTTCCCAACTTCCCTCTCGGCGATTTTTCTAGCCTTCTCTTCACCATCCAAGTCCGCCATATGGCACTCAGCAAGAGTTCCCATCACCTTGTCGTATTCAACAGAGAATTCATCCACAAGGGTGAGTTCACAGATTCCCGCACGAAGTTCGTTTATAGTTTTAGTCATAGAAAAGTTCATCAATAATATCCTTTGAGACCATATAGGCCATAATTCCAATTGGCACCAATAGCACCATAATATCTACCCAGTCATTCCAACAGAGCATTTTGCACTTTCTCCCAGTAGACCTCAGTGCTTTGCCTTTTATAGCCATTTGGCCCACCGTTCCAGATTCGCGCTCTGTCTTGGTCCGTCACGCACCTCTTCAGACGCTTCTCCGTCGCGTATCGCAGCATGTAACGCTGAAAAATCTGAATGGAGTAGTCCAACCCCTCACAATCGGAATAATTTTCCCCGTCCCGCTTTACGTCCTCCCAACACGCTCTGTGAATCTGTAAAGGACCGGTTGCAGCACCGTTATCACCTTTGGGACAATCACTCTTGCACTGCGATGTTTCTACCTGCCATATAGCAGATTGTAGTGGTGTGATGGAAACACTCACTGCAATTGCAAGTGTCATGAGCGCAGAAAAAATCATATGTTTTTCCCCATCTCTTCCATGTCCTTCGGTGTTGGATTGCGTTCTTGTTGCCATCCTGCATCAACCTTTTCTCTCCAGTTGATTCTTGCAAGATGTGTGTGCGTTTTCCAGATCAATCCATTATAGTTGCTTGCAGATTCATCGTTGATAATCACCTGCTCTTTGTTGTGTCTTGCAGAAACAACGTACATACACCGATGCCTTTTCGTGCCTGACTTTGTGAGCATGTAGTATTCGTTTCCTTCTGTGTCTGTGTGCATTACGAAACTCCTTGCAACGGCGCAGGGGGGACTTGAACCCCCAACCCCCGGCTTGACAAGCCGGTACTCTAACCAATTGAGCCACTGCACCTCATAAATCAGTGATAGTCGCCGTTAAGCGGCTTCACCTTACCATCGTTCGTCTTTCGTGAGAACTATGTCAAGCACGGTTGCGTTTTGAGTCAATGTATCGCTGGACAAATTACCAATGCTCACACCTTGCAACAGACCTATATTATAAGTCTATATTGTATCATGTTTATGGTTCTGTGTAAAGCATTTTATGCGATCCTGTGGGGTTAATTTTTACCGTGGAAAAAAAAGTGGAATTGGGGATGTGAAAAAGTTTCAATCCTGGCAGAGTAAAAAATTTCCGAGTTGCAAGCCCAAAAAAAAAAAAAAATTTATTTTTTTTTACTCAACTGTTCGGACACGCCTAAACACATGCCAGGCATACACATGTGTGCGCATGGTGTATGCACTGTGGCAGCACAGTGGCAGCAGTGTGGCGCGCCGTGTACCCATGCACCACCTAGCGGGGCCCTACCCACCACGCTCCTGCTATGCTATGCATCATGCGCCGGCCATGACCACGACCACCGTGTCCTCGTCGATTTGGCTTGGCACCTCAACGGCATCCTGTTCCATATCGTCACAATTCTCCTGGCCAGGTGCCACAACCAATACGGCCTCAGGGATACTAAACATCCCACGGCCTACACGGCGTGACTGGTCATGAGTAATCCAATTGGGGATCCACTTCTTACCCTTGAGTTTCATACTCACAAGGCGTAATTCGGCCCGCGTGAATGTTTCAGTGGTAAGGTCAATGCCAATGTCACTGGCATGTGTTTGAATGGCCTCTACATAGGCCTGTTGTCGCTTGCTGATGTTCATTCATCAATCTCCATAGTGTCGTACTGCTTAAGGATCTCACCAGCGAGGTCGTGTACGTCCACGACTAAGTTAATTTCCTCTTCAGTGAAGAGTTCTGGTGGGTGTGTTAAAAGGACTTCAACCAGCGCCGTTGCTGCGGCAGCACCGCACAGGCAAAGCGGATTGAAGATCTCGGGGTCATAGGCCAAATTCAATTGATTGTAGGTATCACTTAACATATCGATTGAGTCAGAAAGGCTCGTATGGGAATGCTTCATATAAAGTCCCCCATAGCGTCCATTTCCGCTAAGACGGCATAGCCCTCAGCGGTCAGGCCTTGATTTTCGTCAAAAAGCGCCACTAAGTCGTCATCCCATTCAGGATCTTCCTGCCATATAGGGCCATCTTCGTCGTGGTCCGGATTTGGCGCTTCGTCCAGATCGGGGTCTGGGTCGAAGCAATGGCAGTCTTCATCACCATTACAACCACAAGTACAGTCCGGGGTCCATTCGGGGTCGCATAGACGAAAGTTATGCAGTTCTGCTTCTATAGATTTCATGCGTATATTATACTCCTATACACAAGGGTTGTCAAAGGGTTTTTGTTCAGAATGGGCATTTGTCGTTTTCAGACGAGGCCGCAGAGGCCTCTTCGGCAGGCGTGGCAGTGAATTCTGCGTCAACCTTACCGTAGAGGCTCATAAAGGCCTCGCGGGTGTCATCGTCAAAGCGAGCAAGGCACATGTTCATGGCCTTGTCCTTATCGCCAAAGATGGCGTAAGCGTTCACGATGTCCACCAGACGGCGGGTCGAGATGATCTCATCCACGGCGCCGGCATAGAAGCCCTTACGGACCATATCAGACCATGCGGTCAGATGTTCGGCGAAGTCGCCATCGGTCAAACCGGCCTTTGTGAGAATCTTCTTCTCAGTGGACTTTGTTGGATACGGCTGTTCCAGCGTCACGGGGAAGCGGTCCAGCATGGCCTCATTCATGACGCCAGTACCGACAAAGCGGCCATCGTCGCTGCCCTTGCCCTTGGTATTAGCAGTGGCGAAGACGGTGAAACCGGGAGCGGGCGTAACCCACTGGCCGATCTTCTTGAGGAAGACGCCTTTACCCTCCAGCACAGGCTGAAGGCACATCAGATTGGCGGAACCAAGATCGATCTCGTCCAGAAGCAGCACGCCACCATTTTTCATAGCGGACACGACAGGGCCATCGCACCATACGGTATTACCGTTGATGAGGCGGAATCCACCAAGGAGGTCATCCTCATCGGTCTGGCGCGTAATGTTCACGCGATAGCATTCTCGCTTCAATTTGGCGCAACACTGCTCAACCATGAGGGTTTTGCCGTTGCCAGAGAGGCCCGTCACAAAGATCGGGTAAAACCGACGCGAACGGACGATCTTCTCAACATCGGAGAAGTGTCCCCACGCAACGTAACCGTTAAACGCAGGCGGAACGAGTGTGGCGCGTTCGCCACCAGTCATTCCCATCGTAAGGGCTGCGACCGTCGCGGGTTCGGTGGACTCTACTGCACCCTGCACAGCCGGGGCGGCTGGGGAAGCGGCCTCGGGGGCAGGGGCAGGAGTCGCTGCTTCCTTCGGGGAAGCGGAATCCAACTCGGGCAGATCGTAAAGACCACGACCCGCTTTACGGGTTGAGTCTTGCGTAATCCATGAAGGCGGGCAAGAATACAATCCGGTATTCTCGCACGCGGCGATAAGGTCTTGGCGCGTCACGGGGCTGGTTGCACCAGCGGCCGCTAAGGCGTCAATGAATTTCTGTTGTCGTGCTTTAAGCATGATATCTCCGAAGGAAGCGCCGCGGTTCCGTCCCGCGACATGTGTATTATACCACAACCAGCCCCCAGCACAACCCCTTGAACCCTCAAATTCGTCAGAATTTCGTCTAAAATGGCGTAAATCACTGTCAAATCAGGAGTTATAAGGCGAAATCTTTTTTGGATTTATTTGTTCGGGTTCTGTACGGGTATAAAAAATCTTCACTAAATTCCCATTTTTCCACCCTATACCCACATATGGGGGCGGAATTATGCTATAATACACACATGATGATGGGAACGCCCGTGAAAACCGCCTCCAAAGATATCCTTGCTCGCCTGTTAGCCAGCGAAGATCTGATCGTGGAGCATTCGGCTGAAGCCCAGACCGCGTACTTTGATACGCAGGCTCGCCGGCTGGTACTGCCCGTATGGCAAGACATGGATAACTTCATGTACGACATGCTCTGCGGGCACGAAGTGGGTCACGCCCTCTATACGCCTGCTGATGGTTGGCAAGAATTCGTCGGTGAAGGTAAAAGTGCCGGTCTTCGGCATATGACCCTGAACATCTGCGAAGACGCCCGCATTGAGCGTATGATGAAGAAAAAGTTTCCCGGCCTCAAGCGTGACTTCGTGAAAGCGTATAAGTCCTTGCATGAGCGGGACTTGTTTGAGTTGAAGGACAAGGTCGTTGCCGATCTGCCTCTGCTTGACCGCATCAACCTGTACTACAAAGGCGAGATCTACGGGCAGATGACTGTGCCGTTCACCGCCGAAGAGCGTACTTGGCTTGACCGGCTCGATGCCGCTGAATCCTTTGAGGATGTCATGGCAATCGCCGAAGATCTTGCTGAGAAGACCGAAGAAGATCGCCCCGAACCTGAACAGCAGGATGATGGCCAAGAAGGCGCCGGCGCTGGCGAGGGTGAGGGTGCTGGCGGTTCTGGTTCCGAGTCGGCTGACAACGACGAAAGTGGCGAAGGCGCTTCTGGCGCTGGTGCTGGTGACGAAGACGGCGACGAAGATTCCTCTGACGGTTCCTCCGGTGACGGTGACGAGTCTGGTGAAGATTCTGGCCAGAGCATGGATGACGATACCGACGATGGCGAATCTGCTGATTCTACCGCCGGTGAGGGTGGCCAAGACGGCGAAGGTCCTACCGACCTCTCTTACGAGTCCTACTCCAACGAAACTGGTCCTGGCAGTACGCAAACGTCTTATGAGAAGGCTGTTAGCGGAATGCGGGACGATGAAGCCGTACGGCAAATCTACAATACGGTACCGGATTGCAATCTTGATAACATCGTGGTTGGTCCTAAAACGATTGCCGAAGTATGGAACAGGTACGATGACAAGTGCGGTCCAAGTTGGACCGACCGAATTCAAGATTCTGTTGCACGACTTCAAAAGTTCCAAGCACGCACCAAGGCCACCGTGGCCCAGATGGTGCAACACTTCCAGATGAAGCAAGCGGCTGACGCCTCCAAGCGTTCCAGCATTGCTAAGACTGGCGTGTTGGATCCTGTCGGAATGATCAACTATCGCTGGAGCGAGGACATTTTCCTCAAGAATGAGGTTCATTCCGATGGCAAGAGCCACGGAATCGTTATGTTCCTTGACTGGTCTGGCTCGATGGGCAACATTCTTCAAGATACCGTTGAGCAACTTCTGGTTCTGGTGGAATTCTGCCGCAAGGCTGGCATTCCTTATGATGTTTACGCCTTCAGCAGCCACCGATGGATCGGCGACACTGGATTTGATCTGGATCGGTACTCAACCGAGCGCCGGCATGCCGAAGAGAAGTACGTTGAGGCTAATCCTCAGTGGCAAATGAGTCGGGATTCTGATTTCAAGCCCCACGACTTCACGCTCTGGAACTTCCTGAGCAGCCGACTGAACGGTCGCGACCACAAGGTCGCAGTGACCAACCTCTACCGGCTCGGCAATGGTTATTACACCGCGCCGAAGTGCTTCCACCTTGGTGGCACGCCTCTCAATGAGGCTGTGATCGCTGCTCTTGATATCGTTCCTGAGTTTCAGCGTGCCAATGATGTCCAGATCGCCAACGTGGTCTTCCTGACCGATGGTGATGCCCACGGAAGTCTTGGAAGCCGCTGGGGAAGCAAAGAACATAATGTCCGTGACGCCAAGACCAAGAAGACTTACAAGATTGCTGACCGCGAAACCGATGCCTATGTCAATATGCTCCGGGACCGTACTGGTGCCACTCTGATCTCCATCCGTCTGCATGATTCCAGTACTCTGAAGTCCATCCGATATCGCTACTTCAATGGTAGTAACTGGGAAGTTGAAAACCAGAAGTTTGAAGCCGCATCAAAGGCTTATAAGGCCGACCACTTCGTCCTGATTGAAAACACTCCCTACGACGAAGAGTTCATCGTGATGGGTGATCTCAAGGTTGAGACTGATCCAATGATCAATCTCCCCGAAGATGCAAGCAACACTCGGATTCGTAATGCATTCATCAAGGGTGGCAATCGCAAGAAGTCCAGCCGAGTGATCGCTACGCGACTGGTGGATCTCATCGCGGTAGATTGAACACTACACATCCCTGCGGTGCGCCATGCACCGTTTCATCATGCAGCACCCCGACTTCGGTTGGGGTGCTGTCGTACTTAGAATGTGCGTTTAGGGGCTGCCATCATTGGTTCCCCCCCCTTGGAGGTTTGGTTTGAGATCTGAAAGTCTCTCCGGGTTCCTGTGCGGGCAGTGATCCCCCAATGACCCCCCATTTCCCCCCACTTTACCCCACAATACCCCCATTTTCCCCTACATTCAGCCATTCCACCAACACTCCACAATTCATCCACATATCCATGCAAAAACCCCACTGGCACTCACACCAATGGGGCTTTTTAGTATACATTTTTATTGTTTATTTCTTAACTCTGAATGTAGTTATCGGTCCTTTTGTCTTGGTTGATGGTCTTCTCACCGTTGGACTCATTGGATTACTCTTTGGGTCTACCTCATAGGGATGCGCTCCCTTTCCACCTAATCGATTAACCATCTTTCGATATACTTTTGTTCTTGCTTCTGGATTCTTGTAATGAGCAGATGCCTTATGAACTTTAAATTCAGTTTCGTGACCTGAGGGCATGTTGTCATTATGCCTTTGTGCAAATGCAGCAATATTGGTAAGTATTCTTCTTGCATTCCTTACACCAATTTTGTTGGTTCTGCCGGTGTTCGGATCCGCGGCCGCTTCAGCATCAACAGTGAAGTCAATGCGAGACCTATTTCTATTTGGCATGTGTTGGGCACTCATACTCACCTCATGTCCGGCAATGTTTCTATCAAGATAATGCATGTCAGCAGGTTCAGCGGCCGCGTAGTTAACACCACCACGTTGAATGTTCATCTTGGGTGCCAATTTGTCCACTCTGGCCTTGAACGACCTTCTTGCTTCATTCACTGACTCTGTGGCTTTTCTAGGAAAAGCCTCATTCATATACTCTTCAACTGCATTTGCAGTCTCTAACAGATCATCAAATGCTTCCATGATGTTATCATCTGAAATGGATTCGTTTAGTTCGCCACCAAAGTAACCTTCAAGATATTCTAAGATTGTGTTGTTCATGTTTGAGTTTCCTTTGTGTACATTTTTTAGTTTATTTCTCTATATTTTAATAAGTTTTCTTATCTGTCTTGCCAGTGACATCTTTGGTTTTGGTGTTGTTGATGCGCCTGGTGGAATCCTTAACATTACCCGTTCAGATTTTGGCGGCTTTCTAATCGTCCGGGCTGATATCTTTGCTATCCGGGCTGCTCTGGCTTCATCTTCAGCCGCTGTATGTCTAACTAAATATTTGTTCCTCTTGCCCCGGCGGTTCATTAGTAAATTGTTGGCATCAATTGATTTATCCAAATTGCTTCTATCGGTGTTTACCTTTCCTTTCAGTTCGGCTTCATGATGCATATCATCTGTGGCTTTTCTAGGAAAAGCCTCATCCATATATGTCGGAAGTCCGGGTCGTTTTGGTTCGCCTGGTTTGAGTCCTCTTCGCTTGAGAGATCTTCTTGACAATTCAAATTGCGGCGTATCAGCATTCCACGGATGCCCTGACCCGATTGAACCTACGGCTTCCCTGTGGGCTCTTTGCATCAGTGCTTTCTTTAAGTCTTTCTTATTCCGCATACCACCGAGTGCTTTTGATATGAGGCCTTGTTCATTCAAATACTCTTCAACTGAATTTGCAGTCTCTAACAATTCAGCAAATGCTTCCATGATATTATCGTCTGAAATGGATTCGTTTAGTTGGCCATCAAAGTAGCCTTCAAGATATTCTATTACTGTTTTATTCATGGTTGAGTTTCCTTTGCTGGTTTTAAGTCAATCATCCCGGTGGTGATCGAATTCGTCGCCACGATAGTGGCCGCCATGACGGCCTTGGTTGGCATTGTTTCGCCGGCGCAATGCTTCGGCTCGTCTAAATTGCTCACCCTGACCTTTAGACTGGGCATGTCTGTACATTGCCATCTGTTGCGAGCCACTTCCCGGTTCTGTGCCAATGAGATGATCGTAGCCGTGTTTCTTATAGTTTACATCACGACTGCCCTGAGTGAATGCTCGTTGATTCAGCCCTGGGCCCATCGGATTGGGTTCATACGCGGCTCTCTCTCTCTTTCCAATTCTTTTGGCAACTCTTTCGGCTTGATCACGTTTCTTGGCCAAGAAACTCCCCTTCTTGATTTTGAAACCTTGCGATTTGATACCTTGCGATAAGTTTCTTATTCTCTGGACTGCGGCACCTGCTCCATAAGCCATCTTTGGTCCCATTTCATTCAAATACTCTGCAACTGCATCAGCAGTCTCTAACAACTCATTGAATGCTTCCATGATGTTATCATCTGAAATGGATTCGTTTAATTGGCCATCAAAGTAACCTTCAAGATATTCTATTACTGTTTTGTTCATGTTTGAGTTTCCTTTTGTGTACATGTCTATGTATCAAAATCCTCTTTGCTGCATCATTTGATTATTAGTTCTCTCATCGTCAATGAGTTCAAGAGAACCCTTCCGGCTGATCTCAAACGGTTCAATGATGACATCATCGGGAGTGCCTCTGTCAAGATGTTTTAGTATCTCTGCAAGGCGTTTCTCAATCATGTCCACCTTTGGCGAAAGAATACTCTGAGTGGCTTTTATGTCAACCAAGTTTGAATCAATGCGTGAATCAATCGTCTGTACACCATTCCACAACTGTAGTGCTGCACCCATGAACACACTGGCAACCAAGACAGTGACTGCGTTCGATACTATCCTGTCCCAATCAAGTTTCATTTGTGTGAAACCATTTCGGTCTCCGTTGCATACATTTTGCTTGTATGTCTTTTGGATAATCCCAGTTTGCTTAACATATTTTTTAGCCGAACGGTAGTATAACATCTATATGTTTTTATTACCTCAAACTGTTCACCTACACCCAGACCCATGAAATACAACAAATCCCTTTGATCCTTTTCTAGATCACACACACAAAGCGTGTATGTCTTTCCTTCTTGGCAGTTATTTATGCTAATCATTACACATCGACCCAATACACAATATCGTCATTTCTTTTTCGCTTGGGTTTTCGTAACCACGAAAGTCGTCCCACTGCGCACCTTTGTATCCATAGGTTGCAGATAGTTTTGCTGTCTTCTCTGTGATGTATTGCTTGAATGGTTTCATATTCTGTGTGTTTGTATTTGTGCTGCTTTGTGTGGAGCAAGCCACTTGTGAAGAGTTCCTGCTTCTTTATGCTGATGCCACTTGTCTTTTAACATACTCGCATGTTCAGAAAAAACAGGTTTCCATTTCGTCCATGCAGCACCATTCGATGGTGTGACGAGAGAGAATGTACCTGCTTGATCTTTGGGCGTGCGGGCCCAACGAAAAGACGTACCGTGGTTCTTATCGTAGTCCATAGCGTGAAGATCGTTTGATTCTTGCTTTTCTGTGATGTATTGCTTGAATGACTTCATTTCTTCACCAACTGAAAATTTACTTTATCTGAAAATTCCTTTGTTACAGATTTATATCCCGCCTTGCCTGCAAACCTTTTTACTATTGCAGTATACGCACCCACACGACCACCTTTTTCTTTGCCCCCTTTATCACCACTAAAATATAGCATGGCGGGTTTGTGCTTCTTTATAATAGCATTGATTATGTCCAACACGGTTGCAAGGATTCTCATTGCATCACCTTCACCTGTCATACCATAGGTACTTCTATCCTTATTAGTGCCCTTATGCTTTCTTTTGGTAAATTCAATTCCAACGGCATGACCTTCTTTTTCTACTACCATAAATGATAATTTTTCACCGGCAGGCATCCAAAAATGGCTTGCAGTCAATTCGATTAGTCCACCATCGGATGTCTTGAATGCATAATCTTCTGGCACACCATCCTTCTCTGATGTTATTGAACCCTTCGCAACATGACCACCGCGCCATGTGTATGGTTTATCAAATACCTCTGTGATGTATTGCTTAAATGATTTCATGGTGTAAACTTAATCTTGTTTTTAAACGATACCACTGGTTCGATGCCTAAGAATTCTAATAAATTCATCCATGACTTACTTATCCATTCTTTAATTGATTGCCATTGCTTAGACCACCATGCTTTGACTCTACTTATTATGTTCTTAAGAACACCTTCAGTAAGCATACCATCTACATTTTCTATTTCTTCATTAAGTTTACTAACAAGAAGACCAACAACAGACCAGTAACTTCTTTTGCCAGTTTTGACCTTTTTACCGTCAATTGTTTTTGATTGACTGCTACTTTTAAACCGAACAGAAACACCAACTCTATTAGCAATTTTATTTACATATGATTTGTTTGATACAGGAATTAAATGAGCATCTTCACCCTTGAAGGTGCATGTAAGAAAATGGGTACATGTTCCATCATTTCCACCAAATTTTACATCACCAGTCATGGCTTCATAACAGAAAGCATAAGTAAAATTTGAGTCTGATGCGAATAATTTTCTTAAGTCATTTTGGATAACCTTGTGGGCCTTGTTTGCTTTATTTACCGCTTCGTCTGTTTTGTCTTTAATTTTTGACTTAAGATAATCATCAGTCTGTGCATGTCCAACCAATTCGTTCATTGCAGACTCTATCTTACCTAAAAGTTCTGTTGGTTTTGCTTTACTGTTTCTCACTGCGGCATAAAATGTTGCCTTTGATTCGTTTCTTCCACCAGACATCAATTGGGCATCTCCACCAGTTTTGAGACTGATCTTTTGTTCTTCTACTTTAAAATCAGTCTTTGGTGTTTTTGTAGAAGAAGGAACTTTACCACCTTCCCAGTATTGTGACCAATCTTTTGTGACTTCAATGGTCCCTCCACCTAAAACCTTTGCTTTACCTTTAAGTTTAAGCGAGTCTACTACTTTTTTACCTGAGCCTAGTATTATTTTTTCTTGAGGTTCTTCGTTACCATTAATAGCACTAACAATGGCATACTCCATTTGTTCGCCTTTACTACCAGCACCTTCTTTCAAAAATGTTTTAAAAGATTTTAATGACTGCATTATTTCACCTTCGCATGTCTTGAATACATAATCTTCTGGTATACCATCATTGTTTGGTGCTATTACACCCTTTGCAAGTCTACCACCACGCCACTTGTATGGTTTATCAAATACCTCTGTGATGTATTGCTTGAATGATTTCATACATCACCCCAATACACTCTATCTTTACCCTTTGCATTGATTTTCTTTGCAATTGCTTTCATCGTTCTATTCTTGAGTGCAAAGTCTGTACCCACTGTACGAGTATTGAGAACTATTACATGCATTTTACCAACTGCTGAAGTATCTGGATCTAAATCGTCTAAGTCATTTGCAGTCATAAAGTTTATCATTCCTTTTGCATAATCACCATTATACTTCTGACCCGTTTGTCCAAATATGACTTCATCGTGTAGTGCATCATTTGTATCCCATGCCCACATCTTGCCCTTGCTGTCTACAACGAACCTAACCTCTTTGAATTTTGCTTTCTTCATCAATGCAATGATTTCTCTTTCGGTAGGATTCTCCAGACCACGAAAGTCTTTCCACTCTGCACCCTTGTATGGAAAGGTTGCGGAGAGTTTCGCTGGCTTCTCTGTGATGTATTGCTGGAATGTTTTCATCTATTGGTCACTCTTCCTCATGCGACATCATAGTGTTGGTAGTATGTCCCCACGCCTTTGCGAGTCCATCTCGTTTTGTTTTGTGATGCTTTGAGAACAGG
>Ga0209756_1003723_pt1 | contig 12187 bp, 7 predicted proteins | sample ETNvirenome_6_85_FD_184071 | JGI IMG/M metagenome (GOLD analysis project Ga0209756, IMG submission 184071) | Marine viral communities from the Pacific Ocean - ETNP_6_85 (SPAdes) (version 3) | ecosystem: Environmental > Aquatic > Marine > Oceanic | place: Pacific Ocean | collected 2013-06-19
AAGTTGGAGTTCCATTTCATCGGATTTTTCATCAGGTACACCTGTTTTTGATTTTTTGATTCACAATCAGGCATTGAGAATCTCTGACGGTTCTTTTGCCAATAACAGTCAATGGTATGGTCATATAAAGCGTAATGTTTTAGGACAGAGTACAGGTCTTGCTGCTGAAGATCAAATACCCAAATATCATTATCCACAGTATCGCCAGACTATTGATGACTGGTTTTTAAAAGATGCTGCAATCCCCGCACCTACTATTGTAAAAATGAGCATGGCTCACGATGGTGGAGATGACTTGTCAGCCGATGCAGATGTGGGTTTATTTGTTTATGAACCAAGACATAAGTATGATGATGGTGCTACAGAGAATGATGAGCATAATGCCTGGGATAATGCAATGGATAATCAAACATTCGATCCAGCAGACAGGTATGCTTTAACTTATTTATATGATTATGTTCAGGAGTCTGAACTATCCAGAGACTCTGATGGTAATATTGGAATTAGTGGTTTTGAAGTGGAAAAAGGTTCTGATGAAGAAGTAGATAGTACAAAAACCATCAGTGAAGATTTAACCACAACAGAGCAGGACATTACTGTCTCTGATGGTGGTCGCTTTGCTCAATATACCTATATTAAGGTTGGTGAGGAAATTATGTTTATCAAGTATATCAGCAGTAATACGCTGTATGTACGCAGAGGTCAGTTAAGGTCACAGCCACAAGAACATAGCGATGGCGATGCAATCTATCATAGAAGTTCTCCGCAAAAGGCAAGGGCGATTAATCTGGTCTTAAACGGTATTACATCTTCTGGCTATCATAATCCAAGAATTACAGGTCTGAATATTTATTGGCAGCCGAAAGGTGATCCAGATTGGTATTTGGTAGAAACAGTGGATATGAATAGGGGTTATGCTGATAGTCCATTGGCGCAGTCTCCAGATACAGATTATACAGGGTCATCTTCCAATACTGCAAAGTTTTATGGTTCTAATTCATATAATACCACTGCTATGAAAAATTATGGCTACCTGATGCCTTGTCCAAACTCCACCACCCTGGATGATGTAACCAGCGCACTTGATCCACCATTCACCAGTTCCACTACTGCTTGGACAGGTACTGGAACTGATTTCGATAGTACAGATGCAAATGATATTGCTATTTTATCAAGAAAAGAAACTAATGATAGTGGATTGGGGACACAGTTCAATCGGCTTGGTGCATACCATGCCTATACCAGGAGTTCCAGTGACACTGCAGTTGTTTTTGAGACCAATAAAAATATTAATCGTGTGTTTGCAAAATACACTGCCAATACAGCCAATATTGATAAGCCAAATAGAATCACTACACATGATACAGAACACACTAAAGCAACCACATGGTATATCCCTTTTGACGGATTAAAACTATCCACCTACAACTCCCTTACTGGACGCGCAGCAAAGACCAAACTCAGTGCGATTAAGTGGAATACATCTGCGGTTGTTGGTAATCGTGCTTATTATGCGGATGTGGACACGGTTGACGAGAATGAACAGACATCAAGGGAAAAGAATCGTATTTATTTTACTGACCCCTTTAAGATGGATGAAATATTACCAGGGCGGTATTTTGATGTAGGCAGGAATGACGGAGATGAAATTAAGAGGTTGATTGAGTATCGAGGCAGATTATTCGTCTTTAAAACAAAAGATACTTATGTGTATAATGCCAGACATCAGTTAGAGCGTCATTATGTAGGTGTAGGTGCAGCACATAAGGATGCAGTTTTTGAAACACCACTTGGTTTAGTTTGTGCTAATAAACATAGCATATCTGCTGTCACACCTTCATCTGTAAAAGAGTTGTCTTACAGGATCAGGGATACTTGGCAGGGCTTAACGCTGGATAATCCAAAAGTAGGTTATGATGCAGTAGATAATGAGATTATTGTAGTGTATGATTATAATGTTACCACCGCCTATGTAATGAATGTGGATAATGGCAGTTGGATTAAGCGTGGTATAGCTATCAGTGATTTAATGAGCAATTTTATTCTGAACAATGCTTTACGCCCCGAATATATTAATTATAAGGAGACTAACTATTCGGTAGCTGAGTACAATACTGGTAGCCAGAGTGGAACAACCGCTTACGTTAAAACAAAACGCTATGACTTTGGATTGCCAGAACAGCAAAAACGCTTTTCAAAGATTCATTTAGTGTATAAGTCATCTTCGACTGTGGATGTGGAAATATTTATAGATGGTGAAGGTTCAGCAAGTACCACACTCACTTTTTCAGCACAGGCATCCATAGATGTTGAAAGTCAACCATTGTCAGTGCTTGGTAAAACAGTTGAATTTAGAGTGTCAGACGCATCAAGCAACTTTATATTAGAATCTATGGATGTTGACTATCAGATTCTTGGGAGTAATCCATAATGTCCATTGACCAAGATAAACTGGATATTGCATTAGAGAAAAAACAGAACTCTATGTTGGATATTAAGCAGGGGTTTTATGCACCGTCTGAAGGTGAAGATGGGGATACTGGTTTATGTGAAAATAATGGTGTTCACTATTTTGGAATTAAATCGCGGGATAAGTGGCATTTTACAGCATTGAAGAAAGATTTGGGATTGAGTGATGGAGAAATTATTGACCAGTCTATCAATACTACCATGAAAACTCAGTTTGAGTCGTATTTGAATAATTTTTCCACTACAATAAGGAATATTATAAACTTTAGATCACCAAGACAATATCATATACCCTGGTACACGCGAGCTTGGCGAACAGCAGATGGATTATATAATAAACACATGAGTAATACGATTGCAGTTGGGTTTCGTACACAATCTGATTATTTGGATACATGGTTAGATGAAATAGAAGATATACAAACGCTACCAGGGACAATGTTCTGTTTCCCAGTCCCTTTTAAATGCAGGGTAAGAAGAATGAGAGGGTATGCCAATAGTACCGCTTCGGCTGCAAATACAAAAATAAATATTAAAGTTTCGGCATTTTCGCCATCGGATACATCAGGTACATCAGCCGAAACAGGATTAACAGCAGCAACAAGTATGTCATCTATAAATAGTGGTGATGTTTATTGGGAGTTTGATGATGGGTTAAGTGTTATCATCCAGAAAGATGGATGGATAAATCCTTATATCAGTGTTGACCCCAATACAGTAACTGTTGCATCTGGTGATCCCTATATTACACATACAACAGGTATTATTACACTTGAAGAAGTATTATGAAACTTAATAAAAACAACAACTTATAAGGATAAGTTATGGAAAGATATAAAATAGTTAAAAGAAGCGGTAGTGTTGTCATTATTGACACTAATACAGGTCAAACGGTTAAGTCATGGTCAACCAAGCGTTTTGAAGGCGAGGGTGTGACACAGAGTAGGCGGGATGCTAATGCTATGAAGCACGCGCGAGATTGGATGAGATCACAACCAGCAGTAGAAGCTAAAGAAGCGGAAATTCTACCTGAAGGTGTTACTAAACTTGATAGCGGGAATTACCAATCTACAAAAACTGGGAGAAATTACTCCACATTAGATGAATTAAACACAGCAGAGACTGAGTTTGATCGTGTTGCTGGATTAGAAGAAAATGTAGAAGAGTTTGAAGGAAGGATCACAGAAGCTGGAAAACTTCGTGAAGAACTTGCGGCAAACAGAAGCGCAAGACAACAAGGTCAACTAATGAGCCAACTCCAACGATCCATCCTCGGTACTGGCGGTGACCAAGCACAAGTGGAAGCTATAGTACCGCAGATACAGGAGAGTGGTCAACGTAGTTTAGTGGATTATATCACTGGCAGTAAGGCAAAAACACAGGAACAGTTAGCGCAGTTTATACCTGGACAAATTGGTGCTGAGTACAACCAACAGCAGTTATCAGATGCAATGCGTAAGTTTTTAACCAGTGAAGAAACAGACCGCGCTCAGTTCCAGGCTACTTTAGACGCACAACCTGAGTGGTGGGAAGCTGCTCTTACTCAATTTGCTGGTAGCTTAGGTCAAGGTGCAGGACAGGCTGGTACAGCAGCTTTATTATCAGCATCTGACCGTAGAGTAAAAGAGAATATATCGCAGGTAGGCTCACTTGATAATGGTTTACCAGTGTATCTCTTTAATTATAAAGGGGGCAATACGCCTCAGATTGGGTTAATGGCTCAGGATGTAGAGAAGGTGAATAAAAAAGCGGTGGTCGAGATCAATGGAATTAAGATGGTCAACTACGATTGGGCGGTAAAATAATGGCTTTCAAGTTCAAGGTAAAGAAAAGACCAAGCATGGGTCAGGCAGTGGCAGCAAGTTTTGCATCTGGCTTAGGGCAAGGTATTCAAGCGGGTGGACAAGCAGCCTTGCAAAAGATGATTCAAGATCGGGAAGCGAAGCAGAAGTTTGAAAAAGAGTTAAATAAAGAACTGCGGGTTGCAAGAAGTGATATTTCTCAGTTATCTAATCTGGTCAAAGCAGATAATCCAGAACTTGCTAAAGAATTAAATATGTTAGCAGTTCAATCATCTACATTCGGCAGTGTTAAAGGGCTTAACGATGCAGTAATTGCTACTGGTGTGTTTAATGATCCTACGCTTAGTGACATTGGTACACAGTTTGGTGCTATGATACCTAAAGCCCCCCAACAGAAGGAACACGCATTATCAGATGAAGAAATCGCATCACGAGGACTTGATCCAGCCCCAGAAGGCTTACAGTGGACAATAAGCCCTACAGGTAACGTGTCTTTAGAAGGTAGAAGCCCCCGTGTTCCACCAAAACCTGGAAAAACTATTTCTGAAAGACAGCAAAGGAAAGCAGGGGATATGATTATTGAGCAAGCTAATATGGCAGGTGTGTCTTTTGATGAGTTTAGACAAAACAACCCTGAAAATACTGATGTAATAATGTATAACCGTCTTTCTGGTAGTGTACCCATCAGAGATGACGGTATGCGCTTAACCGATACTGCAACTACTGGTAGTCTTAGTATCCCAGAACCAGAACCAGCCATTGTAGAATCTACAGTAACATCGTCAAACGATGGTTTACGAGCTGTGAATCCCGCAACAGGTGAAAAACTCATTCTCATCAATGGTCAATGGCAAACAGACCAGTAAATATCCCGCCTTTACCTGAAGGTTTTATAGTAACAGAAAACCCTGTTCCACCCTTACCCCCTGGTTTTCAACTGGAGGAACAAGAATTAAAATCTACCTTTGTCGATGATCTATTCCCAAAAGATTCACCGCAAATCCCTGATACTCAACCATCTCTAAGAACTGCCCCAAAACCCACCATAGGTCAGAAGTTTCGGTCTTATGTAAGAAACATTTTTGAAGATAAAACTGCCACCAATGTAAAAGGGCAAATGATTTATCAGATTAGTAAAGATACTGGTAGGTCATTAAGGGAAGTGGAGAAGAATTATGATAAGTTAATTCGCGATCCGAAAATAACTGGTATTCAGCCAGACCCTACTACGAAAGAATCCATTGAAGCAGCTTTTACGGGTGCTGTACTCCCATTAATTGCAACCCATCCTATATCTACTGCTTTAGGTGTTACCACTTTTATGGCGTTAGACGAAGTAGAGAATACAATTATTACTGGTCTAAAGGGTGGCAAATATCAGTTTGGCGCAGGTAGGAATGTTTCAGAATTTTTGCCAGAAGATGCAACCAGGACTTCAAAAGAAACTGTAGAAATTCTCGATTTAATCGGGAAAGGTATGATTGTAGGTCGAATCACGCCTAAAGCAAAGGCAGCATTTAAAAAATCATCAGAGTTTGTCACTAAGCAGTTTATTAATGAATACTCTATGCCAAGAGAAGTACACATGAACGCCAGAAAGGTGAAGTCTATTCTGAGAGGTGGTGATAAGGATAGGTTTAGCCCTGAAGAAAAAGACTTACTTTTAGATTTAGGTTTATCAGGATCACAATACCGCCAAGCATTAAATGATGGTGTTACCATTCGAGTTCCAGCAGAAAAAGTCACCAAATTGGTTGATAGGGCATGGTGGGGAAAGGTTAAAGAGACTTTTGGTAAACCGATAGCCGAAGATGTCATCATTAGAAAGAGGTCAGGCTCGTTATCTGAAGCCCCAAAGGGTTTATTAACTGAAGGTAAGCCTATCACTGAGCCAATAGCACCAGCTAAACCCGTCCAACCCGTAAAAGTACAGCCACAAGTAGAACCACCTGCAACACCTCCCGCAGTAGAGAAGCCAAAACTAACTGAATCAGAAACAAACGAATTATCGGCTTTAAAAGAAACTTTGACATCTACATTTGAAAGGCTCTCTGATCCCAATGCAACTAATACTCAGTTATTACAGAGTCAAAAGTCTGCACTCCGTATGATTAAGTTAATTCAAGATAAAGAACCTGAGTTTAAAGCACCAGACTTCCCATTTGAATCAGATATAAATGAAGTAGATGCCAGCAGTCTGAGACAGGCAAATATTGATGCAACAGAACGCACTCAGCACTTTGGGGATACGCAAGCAGCAAAAGAAAGGGTTGAAAATATAGAAAGCATAAGCAGGGCTGATATTACTCAGTTTATGCGTAATGCTTTTGATGTGACCATTCGTGGTTTTGCTACACATAGAAAACCAAGTACAGCAGGTTTCTTTAGACCCGATAAAAAGACTGTCAGATCAAAGGTCACAGATGATATTTATGTTCTATCACATGAAGTGGCTCACTTCTTGGATAATAAGATATGGGGTACTCAACCCAAGCAAAGACCACAGTTTCAACAATGGCAGGAAGAATTAGGTAAGTTGGACTACGATCAAGGTAAACAAAGAACCAGTGAAGGATTTGCAGAATTTGTAAGGCATTTTGTAAGTACAGGTCGCGCCAAAGAATTAGCACCTACATTCCATGAGTATTTTACTGGTGATTTTGCCAGTGAAAATCAGGCGATATACGACAATCTGTTAAAACTTCGCGATCTAATGACACGCTATAATAAGCAGGGATCAGTAGAAAGAGTAAAGTCGCAGATTAATTTTGACGGTAAACCTCCTAAAATACCAATAGGTGAAACTATAAAAGATAAAATGCTTTGGTTGAGAAAGAGTTTTTTAGATGATATTGCGTTTTTAGGCGATATATATAAGCAGGAAGGTATCAGTGATATACGACCAGATAAAGACCCATTACAGCTTTTGCGGGCTTTTAAGGGCAAGGCTCGAAGCAAGGCTGAAATGGCAATTAGGCATAATACAATAGATTATGTAGGAAATGTGACTGGTAAAGGGCTGGTAGATGTTTTAAAACCAGTTTCAAAAAATAAGAAAGAATTGGCAGATTTCATGGCGTATGCGTATGCAAGGAGGGCTTTGTCAAGACCAGATATTGATGCGGGGATTGAGTTAACCGATGCTCAGTTTGTATTTGATAAGTTTGATAGTCAAAAATTTAGAAAGGGTAGCGATGAATTAAGTGCATTTGCTGACCGTGTATTAGAGTATTATGTTGATTCTGGCGGTTTAAGTCCAGAAGCAAGGGATCATATAAAAGAATTAAATCCTATTTATATGCCACTCTACCGTTTCTTTTCTGATGAACCACGATTTAGGTCAAAGGGTAGTAAGGTTAGTGGTGGTAAACCAATCAAAGGTTTAAAAGGTAGTGGTCGGCAAATACTGAATCCCATAGAGAGTATGATTAAATATGTGGAGAATATCTATTCATCTGCTGATAAAGTTCGAGTGGCAATAGCATTGAGGGATATGTCAGAACAAAACATTCTACCAGGTGGCTTAATTGAAAAAGTACCACCACCCATTCAGGCTACTACTTTTAAAACTAAGGAGTTGGATAAAAAACTTAATAAAACAGGTTTTGGTATATTTAAAATATTTGAAGATGAGTCTGCTGCTTTACCAGATATAATGACCATGTTTATGGCAAGCAAGAATTACTCTGGTAAAGATAACATTATCCCGATCTATGAAGGTGATGCGGTATCTTTTTATGAATTAGACCCCAGATTATATTCTATGATAAAGAATTTAGATCAACTGCAAATGGGTAGAATAGTTGATTTCTTTTTTGGTAAGCCAACAAGAATGTTAAAACTTGGCGCAGTTGGTTTAAATGCGTCCTTTAGTTATATCAAAAACCCAATCCGTGATTTAGTGACCTACTCAATATTTTCCAAAAATAAATTCCCTAACCCTGCTGCCCCTATACTTGCCTTAGCTGCTGATCTTGGACTTGGTACTAAAGCTGGTAAGGCGGCTGCGAGACAGTTTAAAGCCCAGGGTGGTGAGATGGTAACGATTATGGGGCGTGATAGAGCCAGATATAAAAGAATGGTAGTGGATATAGAGAATCAGATTGTTGGTGGAGTCACTGGTAATGTCAAAAATGTAACCTTACATCCAATTAATACGTTGAGAAGAATATTTGAAGTCCCAGAATTAGCACCAAGAATAGCCGAAATGCAAAGCAGGGTTAAGCATTATGAAGGGATTTATGGTAAAGGTTCAGATGCAGCTATCATCGCAGCATTTAATGACGCACAAGATGTTACAATCAACTTCAGTAAAATGGGTGAAGTCTCACAATATTTAAACCAAATGATCGAGTTCTTCAATCCTGTATTACAGGGTGGGGATAAGATATATCGAGAAGCAAAGACTAATCCAATGAAGGTTATTGTTCGCGGTACTGCATTTATCACTACCGCATCTATGTACTTCTGGAATCAGAATAAAGACAAAGAATGGTATCAGAAATTGCCACCTGAATTAAAATACTCTCATATCTACATAGATACTGGTGAATTTGGCGGGTCTGGTGATATTGTTTCTCTACCCCTTCCACATGAAATGGGGACATTATTTGGTGGATTACCAATGGCATATTGGGATGAAATGTATGAGATCAATAAAGATGGAGTTAAGGAAGCTATGTCTCTCGCATTTTCTCAACTTAATCCTGGTTATACCCCATCTGTGTTTAAACCGTTTATGCGTGTCGCATCGAATACAACTTGGTATGGCGCACCATTAGAAACTATGTCTATGCAGCGTAAAGAAATACCAGACAGATATACTGATTATACTATGCCTATGGCGAAGGTACTGAGTAGGTGGGCGTATGATAATATTGGTGCTTATAAACATGCTTCACCAGTAAAAATTGAAGCATTTGTCAATACGGCTACTGGTGGACTCTCAAAGAATATTAATGATATTGTTACTTATTCCAGTAAAGAAATTGAGTCAAAAGCAGATATTCCAGTGGTAGGTAAGTTATTCCTACGCAAAGAAATATATGAGAATAGACCAGATTTCGATTTTGAGCGACTGAAACTATTGCGACAAAAGAAAGCCAGTAAGACAATAACATCTAAAGAAATAAGTGAATTATCGCATATTGAAAGGCAAAATAAGTTTTATCAGCGAGAAAGAAAAAGCAGACAATACAGGGAACAAACATCCCCATAACTCGTTATTAATATTGAATTAACAGCCCATTCACGCCTACCATAGGCTTAGGGCGTTGCAATAATTAAACAGCGAGGAAAATATGGCAACTCTAACAACGGATACTTACCGCGATTTTACAGTTCAACAGGCGGTCGCTCCAGGCGCAACCGTTTCATCAATCACCACCACAGCCACCACTCACGACACTTCCCGTGCTGTGTATGTAGGTGTAAGCGATGATTATGATTTTTATGTAGGTGGATCATGGGTCAAATTTGCAAACACAAATGGTGGCTCTATACTTCCACTTCGTGCTTCAGGGGCAAGACATAACTCTGGCTCTTCAGCACCTGATGCTGGCGATATAGTCTTTATTTACTAATGCTGGGCTTAGGACTCAGACTATGGACATCATGTACGCAGTTTATAGAGACTGCTTATGATGCCTGGAACTCAATTAACGAAAACTGGGAAGATCGAGAATCTGACTGGGAAGATTCATAGGATAATATTATGGCAACATTAACAGGCAACTCGATTGCTTCAACATATACACAACTATTAAAACTTACATCTGCCACATTAGGTGCAGATGCTTCAGCTAAATACATAGAAGATGGTGCTGGTACAGATTCAGCACTATCAATCTCGACTACACGGGTCGGAATTGGAATTGATGTTCCCGACGGTACACTCCATGTTCATACGGCGAGTGCTGGAAGTGTGACAGCGGTTTCGACTGCCGATGATTTAGTTGTAGAAAGTAGTGGTAATGGTGGAATCTCAATTCTAACGCCAGACGCTTCTAACGCAAATATTTTCTTCGGAAGTCCGACAGATTCAGCGGGGGCACTTATACGCTGGAACCATGATGGTGACTTTTTAGAACTGGCAACTGCTAATGCAGGGGCACACATGAAATTCATGACAGCGAATGAAGTAGAAGCAATGCGTATCACTTCTGACGGCACTCAAAACCAGCAAGCCAACTACATCGTCAACGAACAAGGTCGCCAAGACCATGTAGCGAATACAATGCCAGCTCCTTATTATCGGTTTGATGGGGTGGATGATTCTGTAGATTTAAACACAACTGTTCCGATAAGTCAGACATTATTTACTGTTAGCGGATGGTGTTTACCAAATGATATATCTGGGAATGAATATATGTTAGGTGCGATGGATTCAGGCTCAAATAGATTTTATTTTAGAATTAATAGTAATTATTATCGGTGGGGTTTAGGCTCAACATCAAGTACAAATACAGATGCACTCGCTACGATTGATGTATGGCAACACTTTGCATTCACTTACGACAATACTAATGTTAAGATTTATGTAAACGGAGTATTGAAAAGTACAGAAGCTTACGCTTCAGACGAGTCGTTACCTTCTACTGATTTGCATATCGGAGCATTAAACAATAATACTACTGTCGAAAACAATTTTAATGGTCAAATATCCGATATACAACTCTTCAACCTCGCCCTCACAGCCACCGAAGTAAAAGAACTCTACTCTGGTGCATCAGTACCTTACAAATATAAAGGTGCGAGTCAGACGAATAGAGTATCTAATGGTACATTTACAGGAAACGCTACTGGATGGACATTGAACACTGGATGGGCTTATGATTCAAATAATGTTACAGCCACATCTGCCGCTAATACAACGATTGCTTATCAAACACCTTCTACCCCGATAAGTTTAGGAGAAAAATGGTTAGTTACATATACAATTAGTAATTATTCTGCTGGTGGAACTAATATTAGACTGGGTGGTTCATATGTTGGGACAACAAGGAGTTCCAATGGAACCTTTACGGAAGAACTCACTTGTTTAGTTGCTGGTAATATCATAGGTATTTCAGCCGTTGGAACTACATCTCTCACAATAGATGATGTTTCATTTATAAAACTCGGTGCAGTCGCAGAATACGATGGGTCTGGTGCTTCTGATACAGTATGGTATGATAAGTCGGGTAATGATTTAAATGGTACTGTTACAGGTGCTACTCTTGAGAACAAATTAGATACCATCCAAACAAGCGGTATCACATTCCCAGCAACAGCACATGGCAGTTCAAATGCAAATACTCTCGATGATTATGAAGAAGGAACTTGGACACCAGTATTGAAAAGTGGAAGTAATACTATTTCATTTTCAGCAAATGGAACTGCTACTTATACAAAAATTGGGAACAAGGTAACAGTTCAGTGGTCTTTTAGAAATGTAACCACATCAGGAACACTTGCATCTGGAACTACGATAGAAGGATTACCATTTACTGCTGGAACAGCAAATTATTCAGTTGGCTCTATATTCAATGCCTATGTTTTACATTTTGATGTGATACCAAATTTGTCAAGGATAGAAACTGGAACAACAGTTGTAACCTTATTAAATCAACCAGCAAGTGCTAATTATGGAGCTACTGAAATAGATGCTGTTGGTAGTGGTTCTTATGGTGGATTTACAATGACATATTGGGTTTAATTCTTAATTGGATAATTAAGTGGAACAAATAACAAACAGGAGTCAAAAATGGCTTTAGAAAAAGTGGTCGAAGTTGACCAAATCGAAGTAAAGGGCGAATACTCAATACAAGTTCGCCAAGCAACAAAGGTACTGGATGACGGTAAGCAGATTGGTGGCGTTAGCTATCATCGGCACGTTGTACATCCAAACAGTTCATTAGATAACGAAGATGCAAAGG
>Ga0209756_1003732_pt1 | contig 12176 bp, 21 predicted proteins | sample ETNvirenome_6_85_FD_184071 | JGI IMG/M metagenome (GOLD analysis project Ga0209756, IMG submission 184071) | Marine viral communities from the Pacific Ocean - ETNP_6_85 (SPAdes) (version 3) | ecosystem: Environmental > Aquatic > Marine > Oceanic | place: Pacific Ocean | collected 2013-06-19
CAATATGGGAAAGGGAAGGAAAGGAACTTGTTACAATGCTATCCTTATGTACTAATGAGTATGTTTCTGTCTGTTGTAAGTATGATGTTTATACAAAGTATATTTCTTCTTCCCCAAATGATGAAGGAATGCTGGAATGGTTAAGGGAAGGGGGAAAGCTAAGAAACAAAGACCTTGTTGATTATAAGGTGTTTAGTATATGTTATAAGTGTAGACAATGGAGTGGGTTATTAAAAGATAACTTCTTTACTTTTTCCCACGAATCTGATATGGTATAAATGTCTTGTTAAGTTTAAAGAATTTAAATATTAAATCAAATTCTATTTAATACCTTAAATTGCTTGACAGGACATTTTAAATAGTATAGAATACTAAGTATAGATTAATTAACAAGTTAGGGGATTAACAAAAATGAAATACATTACCGAAAGGTAATATAAAATTTTAAATAAGATAATCAGTTTTTATAACTGAGTATAACTTATAGTAGAGATACTAAGGAATTAAAGAAAGTAATTCTTTCTGATAATGAGAACCTGTAGTAAGTTAAGCTGAGAGCAAGTGTTTTGACTCGATAGAAGTTGTTGTATATACTAGTTAGTATAGTAGCATTGCTATCGATAATCTACCTAGTTACACCTATCACGCAGTTGCATTCCACGACACTAGTATATCTTTGGGATTATATGAACCTTAAACTATAGATCAACAGACCTTTGCGAAGTACAAGCGAACTGTTAAAGTTATATTCTTAATTTGTTATAAAGATGATTGGAAAGGAAGGAAGGATAAGGACTACCTCTTGCTTAAAGCTTGATAATACTTAACCTTCCTTTTTTCTGTGTCCAAACCATATTCTTTGTGAAATTTTTCACTATCTTGTATCATGTCTTATTTTTAAGTATTGGGAAAACTTGGAAGCACGGAAGGGGTAGAAAGAGATATAATAGATATGATAGCCTCTAGAACAGAATAGATAATATAGCCTTACCTGTAAGTAGAAAAACAATAGTTGACACAGTTTGATATCTGTAGTATAATTATATTAAATAAATTAATTAAAGGTAAACAAAATGCAGTTATTAAAATTTTCAAATGAGAACAAGAAGTTAAAAAAACTAGCTTTAGAAGTCTATAAGCAGAAGGGTATATACCCTAATGTATATTCGATGTCTATTCCTAGTGGTAGGCATGACACTTGCCCTTATGCTGATAAGTGTAAAGCTTATGTTGGTAAAAACGGAAAATTAATTAGGGATGATGACTATATAGATTATCGATGTTATTCGGCTAGTATGGAAGCTTTATTTCCAATTCAATTAAAACAAAGAGATTATAACTTTGATTTATTAAAAGCTTGTAATAATGATGTTCAAGAATTAACCAATTTAATAAATGCTTCTATTCCTATTGAAGCTCATATTATAAGAATTCATGTAGGTGGTGACTTTTATAATCAACCTTATTTTGATGCTTGGTTAAATGTTTCAATGTTAAATAGGAACAGAAGATTTTATGCTTATACTAAATCATTACCATTTTGGGTAAATAGATTAAGCAGTATAAATATTGGAAACTATCCAAACTTGGAATTAATAGCAAGTCGTGGGGGTAAGAAGGATAAGTTAATAGATGAGTATGAATTGAAGGAAGCAATAGTAGTATATAAAGAGAAGGAAGCAAAGGACAAGGGATTGGAAATAGACTATACTGATTACCTTGCTTGTTATGAGAAGGAATCATTTGCTTTATTAATTCATGGTACTCAACCTAAAAGAATAAATCAATTAATGAAATAATACAAGACTAGGAAGAGTTGTTTTTTTACCTTTACACTCTTCCTTCTCTTTTATCTATTTCCTTTATTCTTTGTGAAATATTTCACTATATCTTGTATCATGTCTTATATTCGCTAGTCTACGGAATACGGAATTAGGAAGCAGGAAGAGTAAGCAGGAATTAAATAGCTCGGAAGTGGACAAATTCTTGATCCTATTATCACCTACTTGACAATATCTCATGCCACTCATGTCATTACTTGACAATATCTCATGCCACTTAAAATATAAAATAAGTGTTGTAGGTGTTGACAATGTATGTTATAATATTTATATAAATTAATAAATGAGGTATAAACAATGAAAATATGTACTACTAAAGCCAAAGAAATAATTGACAATTCAGAAGGTAAATTTTTGAGTCTTGGTTGGTTTAAAATTGATGGCAATTATAGAAGTATGGTTGCTAGAAATAAAACTACTAAATTTTTAAGTGGTGGGACTAAAAAATATAATAATGAAGATTACGATCTAATATTATTAATAGATGTAAGCCTAGCTAAAAAATATAAGAATGGTGTACTTGATAAACATGGTAAACTAAGAAAACCATATGTAAATGTAAAGTATAAGAATCTTAAAAAATTAACTTATCAAGGTATTGTTAATGAGGTACTTGAATGTGTTTATGATATAAAAGAAAATGAGTCAAGCATTGAGTTTGGTGGGTGTTTCTCTTGCGAGAATACTAGCCATAAGACTCCATAGTTCATTACTAAAATCTACTTTTTTCATTTGGTAGTTATAGATTAGAATGTTTGACTGACGAAAAAGAGTTTGGGTAGGTAGTTTTTTGCTTAGGACTAGCCTACCTATTCTCTTACCCAAAAAATACTATTCTTTGTGAAATAAATCACAAGTTATTTTTAGACATGATACTTCCTAATAAAATATCTAGTATCATGTCTAGTTTTCCCAGCAGATAATTCTCAGGCATTTTTTAAATATTGTCAAAATAATGCTTGACAATGCTTTGCCCATAATGTATAGTTATATTAATCAATAAATAAATGAGGTACAAAAATGAAAAATAAATATCATATTGAAAAAGTAACTTGGACAAAAGAAAAAGGATTATACTATGGAGTAATAGCAGACTCGCAATGGGAAGAACCTACAAATAATCTTTTTGCTAAATCAGACTATTGGTATCCTATGGAGTATGGGATTGTTTATTGTCCGATTGCAGATAATGGTGACATTTTAATTCAAGATAGTTACAGGTGGTTTAGAAGTGAAGAATTAAGAGATGAAGAATTTGAAAATATAAAAAATAATGCTTGACAAGACCTTTGATCTATGGTACAGTTGTATTTTAATAAGTTAAATGGGGTGTAGATAGTGGAAAGACATATAACAAAGAAAGAAGATATAATTATACTCAGGATTGATAACAAAGATTGGAGTATGAATAGGATAGCGAAGGTAGTGGGATGTTCAAGGGAATATGTTAGATTAGTATTGAAGGAATCCAAACTACCAACAGCTATAGGTAATTGGGCGAGTGGAAAGATGAAGTACCATAGAAATGGTTTGAATACAGTAGCTAATAGGAATGCAAGGAAGGAAGAGAGGAAAAGGAAGGAAGGGAAGAGAGGAAGGAAGGCTTTAACTACAGTATAACTTTAAATATAAATAATCTTGGCTGATATTGTTGCACTCAGTATCAGCCTTTTTTTATGCCTGTAAACTATATTCTTTGTGAAAAATTTCACGAATTGTTTTTAGACATGATACTCGATATATTAAAGTTAGGAAGTATCATGTCACATTTTGAAAAAAATTTTTTTGGGTCTATATTCCATGTTTTGAAATTCTGAATATAGACCCTGTTTTTTATTCTGTGAAAATGTACCTCTCAGCTATTGCCGATTCTCTACTTGCAATTAATAACCTTGATACTCTTTTTTCTTTGGTCAATTCTTTTTTAGCATGACCTAACCATGATTGAAGATATAGACCAATATTATTTCTTAAAAAATCTTTGTCTAAATCGTCATCATTAAATCTGTTTAAGCTAAACAAAACTGTAATTTCTGCGACTAACTCTTCAAGACTTCTTGAATGTCCATCATAGGTCATTAATGAATGTCTATTTTTTCTGTCTTTATGACCTGTTGAATGGGCTAATTCATGAATGGTTGTTGAAACAAATTTTGAATAATCAGTCATTTTGTCTGAAGGTCTTATATTAATTGAATCATCTAACCTAGAATAAAATGCTGTTTCTTCTAAATGAAAATTTACTGTTGGTACATTTTCCATATTAGTAGTTAACATTTTAATAAACTTTTTATCAGTTTTAATTTTTTCCATGTTAAATCTATCTTCAAGTGTTTTAGGTGTTTTTAGAATTTTTTCATTTTCAGTACCTAACAAATTTTCAATCTGTTCAATATTAACTACAAAGTGCCATGCCCCCTTCCAATATGAAAACTTTTTTACAAGTTCCCAAATTTCAGGATATTTATATTTGACTTCATTGGGATATAAATAACTTGATAATCCATTTACTTTTAAAAGTCTTTTACCCTCTTGTGTAAAAATTTCATATCTTTTATAAACTTCTGTTAATTCTGAATCTTTTTTAATCCACATTCCCAATTTTGACATTTTTGATTGATATGTCTTTTTACCATTTAAACCAATTTCCCATTTTTTATTAAATGCTGATTGAGGTATAAATGAAGGTTTTTCCCAATTATTTTTATTCACTACTGCCGATAAAATAAAATGATTCATTCTATCGTAGTAATTACCATATAAACCATTATAGGCTTGACCAATAGTAAGAAATTTAAATATTTCTTGGGTGTTTCCCTTTTTCCATTTACCGACTGAATTCATAAGTAAATCATCAATTTTATCTACTGAAGTTTTACCATTTTTATCTCTTTTAAGGTTACCCTCTTTATCAGTTTTAAATTTGATATCCTTACCTTTAAAATCTTGTGTAAGATTGACTTCTATCATTTTTCAATTCCTTCAATTGAATTTAATTTATACTCATAATGATATATGAATTGTCAATAAAAATCTATCATAATTTAGGTTAAATTTGACAAATTAAAAATTAAAATTTTTTATAAAATGTGACATGATACATACTACAAAATTATAGAAAGTCTCATGTCTAAAAAAATAATCAAAAAAATGCTTGACAATACTTTGCCCATAATGTAGAATTATATTATTAGTATTAATTGAGGTACAAAAATGACATACAAAATAAACAAAGAATTACAGCAAGAAATTGCTCTCCAAATCAATTCAAAAAAATATACATTTAAAGAAGTTTGGGACATACTTGACGACTTTGTTAATCAAGGAATAGAGTTTGATGACGGAACTACTTACGGAAGTAAATGGCAAGATTTTTTAAATGATGGAAATTCTAAAACTTTAGCAGATTGTATAGATGAGGCTTGTACTATATCAGGCAGAGGAGGTTTTATTGAGATGATTCCTATGACTGACGACCTTCCACCTAACCCTAATTATCCTAATCCTGATTACGAAAGTTATCATCATGGATATGTAGACGGAAGCGACCCAGACACAAATCTTACTGCTATAGTAACTGAAACTTTTATTAACCCTAAATAAAATTAATGGGGCTTGGTGGCTGAGAATTCCACCAAGCCACCACAGGACATGATACTTCCTAATTTTAAAAGTAAGAAGTCTCATGTCTAATAAGGGTTAAATAAAAATTAAAATTTTTTAAAAAATAATCAAAATATCGCTTGTATATTGTCAAGCAAGATGTTATAGTATAGGTACGATTTAATTATTAATCAGGAGGCAAAAATGATTACAAATGAGAGATACGAAAAGCCAATAAAAATGACGTTTACTATTGATATTAACAAATTTAATTATTCTGAGGCTATGCAGTTTAATAAATTTATCAAAAAACATGAAGACAAAATCGAGGGATTAGATGAGTTTGATAAACATTGGATAAATTGGTTACCACTTAATATATATAGAGCATTAATTATTGAGCAAAAAAATGGCAACTTACCAAGGTTTACTGATCCAAACCAATCTCTTGAAAAAGAAAAGAAAATTTTAAATTCTTTAAAAGCTAATTATTAAATAAATGAGGTAAAACAAAATGAAGATATCAATTACTCAAGACGAAAAATATGAAAAAAATAAAGAACCTAGTCTAACAAGATATTTTCGGAAACAACACGATAAAAGGAAGTCAATGCCATACATGGAATTACTAGAAGTAAGACAAATATTAATTTTATTACTTGGGCAAAATAGTAATCAAAGAACGTTAAGACATCTTCTAGAAAAATTTGATATAGAAATCTATGACAGAGATAAAAAAACAGAAATGGAAGGAAGGGAAGAGGAAGGGAAGTAAGGAACAAAGGAAGGAAGGAAGGAATAAAGAACCTTGATACAGGCTATATCAATGTACCTGATATGGTCTGTATCTTTTTTTCTTGCTGGATTCGTTAGACATGATACTTGAGATTTTTTAAAAATTTTAGGGGGGTCTGCAACAGCCTGTTTTAAACCCCCCATAAAGTTTATTGTTTTTAGGTTCTGAATTCTCTCGCAGGCTCATCCACGAAATCTATAGAATTATAATTAAATTCTAATTTTCCATTTTTCTCATATGCGAGGTCTGACAAAATTAATGCGTCCTCAAATTGTTGTAATACTTTTTGTTTATTACCTTTGAATCCGAATAATTTTTTAACTGCTGCATTACAACTGCTCTGACCTCTAACTCGTCTTGTCAACTTGTACCCTTTTAATTCTGTTTGGAGTCCAAGATATAAAGTCGATAATTGTAGAATTGACATTTTATCTATAGTTTTCATTTTGTACCTCAATTAATTATAATAACTCAATTGTACTATACATTGAATATAATTGTCAAGCATTTTTTACCCTATTTTTAAAATTTATACTATGTGATTTTTTTCACAAATAGCAAGTCTCATGTCTAATTTTACCTGTTTGCAATACTTGACAAAATATGATAGAGTTAAATTATGAATTAATAAATGAGGTAAAACAAAATGATAGACCTATTTAAAGAAGATAAAAGAACCTTTGTAAAGGCTCATCTAAAATTAAAAACTAATAGGTATTCGGCTAAAGAATTAATAAAGGTTTTTAATTATTACAATAGAGCTGTACAACATAGAAGATCATTTGAATTTATATTAAAACCTGTAAATTCATGTGATGACGAAGCTTGCGAATACTCCTTTAAAACTTTAAAAGATTTTACTGATTGGTTTTGGTCATCTGAGGAAGTAGACAGAAGAGCTAAAAGACGAAGAGAAATGAATAGGATAATGGGTATTGACCCTCACATTATATGGTAAAACAAATAGAGGAAGGGAAGGGAAGCAAGGAACGAAGGAAGGAACAAAGGAAGGAAGCCTATCTATTCAACATGAGTAGATAGGTTTTTATTTTTTTTTATTTTTAGACATGAGACTTCTTACTTTTAAATATAGAATGTATCATGTGTAAAAAAATAATTAAAATATTGCTTGTATTAGTTGACAATTCATATATAATTATATGTATAAATTAAATTCAATTGAAGGTAAGTTATGCAGTTACTAACACAAGAAATTAAAACAAAGTTTGAAAAATCAGGCTCACAAGAAGATGTTGAAGACCCCAAAATAATCGCTAAGTTTATTAATATGTTTCATGGTTCGGCTAGATGGTATGCCATAGAGTATAACCCACAAACAAAAATATTTTTTGGTTATGTTACAGGCATGGGTCAGGTTGACGAGTTAGGAACATTCTCTTTAGACGAAATGGAAGAGTTCAACAATCAAAATGGAACTTTAGGATTTGAGAGGGATAGTACATGGAATAGCAACAATACATTATCGATGATCAAGAGTGGAGAAGTTTATTAACTAAGGAGGGAAAAGGGAAGAGTCAATTTTGCTGGTTGCAACTCATGAAATATAATTCATGTTTTTTTCAATTGACTTTTCCCAATCCTAGACATGAGACTTCTCACTTTTAAATATAGAATGTATCATGTGTAAAATTAATTAGTTGACAATTTGTGTTATAATATACACATATATTAATTAAATACATAGAGGAGAAAAATTATGTATGAAGATGTTAAAAATGCTGTAAGTTTTAAAAATGAGGTTTACCCTAAATTCCTCGAGGAAATGGAGAGAAGGGAGAGAATGAAAATAGTTTCTTTTCGTGTTGAACATAGGATTAGAGGAATGGAATTAAAGCATATGGCAGTATGTGAGTATACAGGGAAAAAAATCTCACAACAGGCTTTAAATGAGTTGTTCTGGGAATGGGTAATGGAAGCATACCAATATGCTATAAACTCTAACTTTACAGCTGGAAACTAAATAATCGGAACACATGGAAGGGATAAGGAAGTCTTATCTCTTCCATGACAACTAACTTGATACAACCCATATCAACTTACTCTTGGAGAATTTTACAATTTATCTTACACATGATACATCTTACAAAATTATAGAAAGTCTCATGTCTCAAAATATTGTTAAAAAATGCTTGACAATACTTTACCCATAATGTATTATTATATTATTAGTTATTAATTGAGGTATTAAAAATGAGTAGAAAAGATGATGTGTATCAAGACCCTTTATTCCGAATTCCTGATTTAAGCAAAAAAAGAAAAAAGAAGGTCAGATATATTAAGCCGAAATATATTGACCCAAAATTAATTGAGGTACAAAATGAAAAAAAATAAATGGATGAACAAATTAGATTTTCCACTAGGTCATCATGATTTAGTTTTAATTTCAGCAGGTTTAAAAATGCTTATAGAAAAAAATCCAACTCCAACAATTACTGAGGATTTAATAGGCTTAGAATATAGAATAAACAAAGAGAGAGAAACTCACGAGGCTATAAGAGACAATCCTAAATTGTTTGATGACCCTTTTGGTGTATTATTTGGTTCATAATCTCCTCAATTAAGTTGGGTAGGGTTTTGATTTTCCCCCTACCCAACCCTCCTGTTGGAAGGGGAAAGTCTCATGTCTAAAAGTTAGTGAAGGAATTCACAAAGCTGGAAGGAAGGGGATTGTGAAAAAGTTCACAAGTTGGAAGGGAAGGGAGCTTGTGAAAAAATTCACTAGTTGGAAGGAAGCGAAGTTTGTGAAATAAATAACAAACTTCCTAATGGGGTTTGTGAAAAAATTAACAGATCATATTTTTTAACATTTTAAAAATAATCAAAATATGTATTGACAATTTTATTTAATTAATGTTACTGTGTAATTATATTATTTAAAATTTCATAAAGGAAATTATGAAAAAGTCAACAGCCAAGCAACAGGCTCAAAACATTGCAAAAAATCACGCTCAGCCTAAGAAGGCAGAATGTACCGAAAAAACCCCTAATTCAAAGGCTCTTTTAGGTCATAAGGTCATATTGAAAAAAAATGAGGGTATGTGGTCAGATGATGTTACTTGTCCTAAAAATTCAGGGCATAAAGAATTCGCTTCTGAGGGTCACATAATGCCCAAGTGTATATATTGTGGCAGAGTATCCCTTAAAGCTTCTAGAAATGGCTTGGAAAAGACAGTTTGGACTACTAGCGAATAGCTTTTAATCCCATTTAAAATCCCTATATTGCAAATTGTGATATAGGGATTTTTTATGCAAATTTTTTTTGTAAAACATGACATGATACTTTCTATAATTTTAAAAGTTTCTAGTATCATGTCTCAAAAAAATTCCCAAAATAAAACCTGCAATAATTCCACAGGTTTTATTTTTTAGTTTATATTATTTTTTTCTCTCTTAATTCCTTCCACCCTTCAGCTGTTCTATAATGGACAAAAGTTCCATGTATAGCTAATCCATCGCCATAATTAAGTAATTTAATGTATTGTTTTGAATATTTATCAACATCATCAATAGATATAAATTCATTTCCATATTCATCATATGTCGATAAAGATAGCCTTTTTAACTCTAATAAAGCCAATACAATTTCAGTTAAAAATTTATCAATTTTATTTGCCATTTTATTAGATTCCTTCCAATTTTTAAAAGGGTGGTAAATATTTGTCCCATATTTTGGCTCTCTGACATCTAAAGGGATATCATAAAATTGTTTTGTTATCTCTTCAAAACTTAATATATTTTTATTCATTTGATACCTCTCAAATTTTCAATTGTTTCCAATTCCATATTTAAATTCTTGAATTCTTCGGCATTAATTGATTTCTGCTTTATTTTGTGTTTTAAGGGGTCGCAAAGGTGGGGATAACATAAAACATTATCATTGTTTATTAAAGCTAGAATTTGACCCATTGTAGAGCCAATTTCAGTAATGAACTCATTTAATACAATCTCTTGCTTTTTTTTATCGAAGTGGGCAATAGTCCATAAAATGTAATTATTCATTTTTTATACACCTTATTAATTACTTTTTTATTTTTAATTTCTAATACTGTTTTTAAGGCTATTAATTGACCTTCATAGATTAGAAGCATATTATGCCTTAATTCTTTTGATATTGTAGTATTAGTACTATTTTCATACTCTTTTATCATTTTCATGACCCATTTTTTATGATCTTTGATTTCTTTAATTTTTAACATTGCAATTTCTCCTCAGAAATTTATTTTATATATACTTAGGAGTATAGGCATATTGTCAATTAAAATGCAACCCATTTTAAGACATTATTTATTTTATTTTTTACTTGTGATTTTTTTCACAAACAACTTAAAAAGGTGACATGATACAAGCCCCTTTCTTTTATTTTATTTTTTAATTTATTTTCCTTCCTCTTAACCTTTTTATTCTTGTGATAGACCTACGCAAAAAAGACCCCCCCGGTTATAGTGTTTTTAAGCCTTTTATATCTATTAACATCTTTAGTATCTCTTCCGGAAAAAATTTTAAAAATTTAAATATAATCCCCTTCAGTAGCTTGAATTTTTATAATATAATAGTATAATAAGACTATAAGGAGTACAAAGAAAAAGAAAGGAAATAAATGACAGATTTAGTTATAAAGTATTATTATGAATGTTGTCCTTCCTGTACAAATTACAGGGATACAGCAATAAAAACGAGTGACGAGGTAAAGCATGCCTATCCTAACTACAGTAGAATTGTGGAGACGGATTTAGTGAATGACGAATTTGCAGTAGAGAGATATTCTAATTACAGTACAAATTCTGGCAAAGAGGTTATCTTCTCCAAGAATTCATCAGGCCGGCTACCTAACAATGGAGAGATACTAACCTTACTAAGTTAAAATTTCCGGGTCGGCCCTTTAAGAATAGTTGTTATATATAGGAGAGAAAAATGACAAGTTTTATAGACGAGAAAGAAAAAAAGTCTTTAGCAGATTTAGATTATTCATTAAATTCAATAAAGAATAATAAAGAAATTTGTTGGAGGAAAGTTAAAAATGAACAGGGAATAGAAGAAGAACAGTTAAATCCTGTAACAGCAATGTTAATTATGGCTAGTCAATTAGTAGGCATAAATAAAATAACTGACAAGACTCTTGGAGAATTTTTAACACGATTAAAAATGATGGAAGTAATTGGAAATGTTTTAATTGTAGACCCTGAAGGACAAGTCAGGAATCATAACGAACATGAATTAAAGCTTCACATGGGTTTAAGTACTACAGCCCACCAATTAGACAAGAGAAAATTCAGGAATAGGATTGCCACTTGGGTTGAAACCAGAGCCCAAGAGATAAAAGATTTGGAATCTGCTAGTATAATAAAACAGGAGGAAAACAATGCAGATAAGGAAACAGGGAACCCACCCAAAAAGGAAGACAAAGTACGATCTACAACAACTCGCTAAAAAACGAGATGTTTTTGACTATTTGGGAGAAAATCCTAAAGAAGATATGCAGTCCGATAAATTGAAACTTCGATTGATTAGAGAAGGCATGTTAAAACCTAAATGTGATGATTGCGATAGAAAACAATGGAGAGATGAATCTATTACTCTTGAATTAGATCATATAGATGGAAATAAAGAAAATAATTCTTTGGCAAATCTTCGTTTGTTATGCCCCAATTGTCACTCACAAACTCCTGAATATAGAAGTAGAGTAGGCCAAACTCAAGCAGATAGGGACCAAAGAAGTAAAGATTATAGAAGAAACATGGATGAGATAATAGCTGATGGAGTAAAATTAAGAGAGAAACGATTAGGAGAGTAAAATGGGTTTAAAAAACATGAAGGTATCAATCGGTCTTGTTTTTGCAATTGTAGCCCAAGCTTTTGGAATAATTTGGTATGTGGCTCAATTGGACAGTACTGTAAGCAGTTTAAATACAACTGTA
>Ga0209756_1003733_pt1 | contig 12174 bp, 12 predicted proteins | sample ETNvirenome_6_85_FD_184071 | JGI IMG/M metagenome (GOLD analysis project Ga0209756, IMG submission 184071) | Marine viral communities from the Pacific Ocean - ETNP_6_85 (SPAdes) (version 3) | ecosystem: Environmental > Aquatic > Marine > Oceanic | place: Pacific Ocean | collected 2013-06-19
CTTTACGATTAACGAGGATTTCCAACAATGATGGGACAGAAGGGCCTTTAACCGCAGGGATAAGTTAGTGCCGTGGTAGGTTCTTTAGTGGCTTCTAATCTAGCGGCAGAAGGTTCGTTTGTAGGTCCTCTTACTAATAATGCTCCATTTGGGGGAGTGGTTCTTGTTTCCGAGCCTCCAATGCTGTCTCCAATAATTACTTCTCAGGCGATTGGATCGGATGTAATCGGCCTCCCTGACCCACCACCACCAGTAATTAAACTTCCTAATACAATTACTATTCCGTATAACGGAAATAAAGAAGTTTCTTTTACTGAAATATCGTTTTTTCCTGTGCCTCTCTCAGAGGTTCATACTAGCTTTAAATTCGTAAAAAATGATATAGATCGAAACGCTCTGGATGCCATACCTATTACAGTTGCTGGCCTTTTGCAGGAAAAACTTACAAGTGCAGGGGTTGATCCTATAAAGGCTACTCTTAAAATACAATATACAAAAGAGTCCCCTAAGCTTACGATGGAGTTTTTTGTTCCAAGCTCTCCCTTAGCATTGGAGATTTTTAAGAAAAACAAAAACCTTATAACTAATTTAAAACTTTTTTGTGATTACCAAATATTATATCAAGTTAACGGCTTTTCCAGCGACAAAGAAATAGATTATTTTAGGTATAAAGGATCTTTTGGTACTTTAGTTAACTTAGTATTACCAGACACTGCTACTACTCCTTTACAATATAACGATTATGTAGAGGTAAAAAACTCTATTACTGTTGATTTTCCTGAAGTTAGTACCCAGGTATCTCCTGATGATCCTGAAGTTACTATTGTTACAAATGATATAATAGGTAACTCAATTAAGGTCCCTACTAATCTAGTAGCCAATACGAAGATGGAGACAACGGAGATTGCCGTTAATATGAAAAAAAACAATGCCCCATACGTGAATGGGGGGTTGTCTGGGGATAGGTGGTTTAATACTGTTTCTGTTGTTGAGTTAAGTCCAGATCTTTTGTATGAAAAAAGAAATCTTTTTTCCTACGCTACTGGAATAAGTATTCCTAATCTTAGCGTAGTAGAAACTAGAACACAAGCGCCATTTAATATTGTGAACCAGGATATTTCCCAGGATTTTTCCGTTACAGGGAGGGGAGGTCGAAAGTTATTATTTTCTGATAAAGTTGACGATAGCGTAGCAGGGGTTTACAACATAAATAAGTTGTCAAAAAACTATTCAGACTTTTATTATAACACTTTAAGTCTAGAAAAAATAAAAATCAGTATTCACGAAAAGGCTTCTTCTGTTCTGGAGTCTACGTTAGGTTTAAATGGGCAAAGTTTAGACCAAGCAATTTACTTATCTCTCAAAGAAGCACTTGTTCGAGGAGAGGAAACCTTTTTTGCTTTAGATGATATTATAGGATTTCAAAAAGAGAGGCTAGTTACGGAGGCCATTAAAAAAAATACAAGTCAGTTGGTAGATAATGTTAATTCTATGGACACTGTTTTGCAAGAAGCAATCTCTATTAATCCTCTGGAATATGATATTAAAACAAAAAATAGGTTATTTAATTGGAAAACCTTAGCAGAAGACTTAAACAAGCGAGTTATTTATAAGACCACTGATCTAGAGGAGCATATTACCTATATTCCAAATAATGAAAAAATTACAGTTAAGGATAGCGCAGGGATAGAACACTCTTTTGAGATGCAAGATGGTGATTTTTTTAATGCGTCTGTCGAAATTGGGTCCGATAGGCTTACTGTGTTTTCTGATATAGAAAAAGCATACGCCTTAAATTGTACTACAATTGAAAAAGCTGCTTTCTTGGCTAATGAAGATTATAATGTTACTCTAGACTGCTGCTCTACAACAAGTGATCTAGTGGAGTATGACGTAGATGTAACCTCAACTAGATCAGATTATTATTTTTTATCTTTGGATAAAGACACCATCGAAAATCTACCAGGGCCTAGCTTGTTTACAAGAAAAACAGGGGCTACATATAATTATACAACTACAGGTATTGATAATTACGTAAAACACAAAGCATTTCCATATGCAGTAATTTATTTGCGGCATGATGATATGCTGTTAAACCACTTAGAATCATCTAAAATAGCCAATTTTATTTTTACAGATTTTACTTTGGATAATTTTAGTAATACTCCAGACATGTTGCTTCCTAGAGCTATTCCGCAGCATGTAGTTATTATTCCTACAGATTTAACGACTAAAGCTCCATACCACACTCGATCAAAATTAGTAAGTTTTAATAAAAGACAAGTAAAATTAAAGTTGTCTCCCTTCTTGACGGATATCTATGATGGTTTAGCTACGCCTTTTTACTTAAAATCAGAGATAACTACTACTGATAGTGTTAACTTTACGTCAGATGTAGAGGATCATATTGTATATCAAGAAGGATTAAAGTACTCTCTAAATTCAACCGAGTTACTAGATTTAAATAAGTATAAAAATAACGCAGAAGTTCTTCCAAGAGCTATCCTTCCTGTTCCTATGCTGTTGAAAAAATTAGCAAGTATCAAGACTGATTTTTCTTTGCAGGAAAAAGACTCAATTTCTTTTCATGATTTATACTCTCAATTGCAGCCCAAGATATTTAGATCTATATCTGTTGATTCTTTTGATATAAATGATTTTAATTCTAAGTTACGATTTAATATAATTACGGATGACAAAGAAGTAAATAAAACAAAATTTATCCAAGTAAAAGAGATTTCTAATATAGATAACAAGTCTGCTACTCTTTTAGATTTTCCTGAGGGTGTTGTTTGGTCTACCGCTGGAACCTTGTCGAGTGATGCTTTTGAAAAGGTAGAGGGTGAATTCATCCCAACGCCATCGTCGGCTCGAACCGCGCTGCCCTATCTACCAATTTAAGTAAGTAAAACAGAAAAAAAATATTTTCTTACTTTTTTGATATCACATATACATATTTAAGAGAGGAGCCTCCTCTCATGTAAAATTATTGGAGAAATAATATGAATTTTAATACAAGAGTCGAGAAGGAAGTGGTTGATGCTATTTTAGAGAGTTCACTTTGGAAAAAAGCAAAAGTGGATGTACAGCCTAGAACGGTAAATGAGTCTTCAGAGAATGAAGGTGATATTGGAACTATTCCTGAATATGAAAATGGTGTTGTCAATGAGTACGAAGAGATGACTGACGTAGAGGATTACGTACCAGGAGAGGAGCAGCAAAAATTTACACTCGATGACCTTCAGTGTGTTTTAGATAACTTAGAAGACGAAGATCTCATGGAACACGCTATGAGCATGCTCGATGTTTTTGATGTCGCTTATGAGCAACTCAATGAAGGTGACGAAGACGAAGAGGAAGAAGACGAGGACGAAGAAGAAGAAGGGGCTCTGGAAGAGGGAAAGGCCGCTAGGGGCAAGTCTAAAAAGAAAAGTTCAGGCTTAGGACACGGTGGTGGCAGAAGATTGAGAACTGGTAGGGCGAGTGGTCTTCCCAAAGGAACATCAAGGGCCAAGAGGCAAGATGTAGCGGATCGCCAGAATATCGGCAAGCGATATCAGCATGAACTCAGTGATGAGGAAAAAGCAGAGGCAAGAGGCAGACAGCAGGACAAAGACTACGAACACGGTACAGGTCGATACGCTTGAGGTAAACCATGAGTATGAAAGAGCTAGATATCGCAAGCTTTGCAGAAAGTCTAGTTACTGAGCAGGTAACGCAAGGTAACCCAGTTCAATTTGCAGCACCAACGTCTCCAGACGCGCCTGACATTTCTCATGTCAAAATTCCTGACGATTTTGCTTCGCAGGTATTAACCGAGGCTTTTTCTATCCCTAAAAAGAGCGTAGAAAAATCTGTTGAACCTTCTGTGGATCACAACTCACTTTCTGAACCTCTTAATGAGGCTACTATTTATAAAAAACACCTCGTTGAAGAGTATAAAAAGAAAGTTGCTGACTTAGAAGATCTTATTAAAGTTATGGAATCTATGGGAATAGCGAGTATCGGTGGTCAAGTAGGATCGGGTCACATTGGAATTAACACAGCAGGCCCAGCCCCAGACCCAGACAACCCACATAAACCAAAACGAAGAGCAGCAAGAAGAAACCGATCCCAAAGTAACAATAATGACCTTCATGATAGAATTAATCGCAGAGGCTAAAACAAAGAGTAAGCAACGCGGAAAAAGGGGTGACTACCACACCTTAAAAGATGGCGTAGTTACTTCTAAAAAATCAAAAGTAAAAAACTACCCTAGCATTGCTATTGCTTTAAGACGAGGTTATCCAGGACAGATATTTTCAACAAAGGGCGCAGCTAGATTGTATGTAGTTAGCAAGGCTGGTTGGGGAAAGAAAAGCTCTGGCCGAATTGCTAAAGGGTTTACCCCTGGGTCCGCTACCCCCTCAGCTAAATGGGATAGCATAAAAGGTCACTCAGTGAGGACCATGAGAAAACACGGGAAACAAAAATCTCGAAAATTTGATAAATATAAGGTAGCAAACGACGAATCATGATTTTAACAGACACATTTATAGTAGAAAATGCAGAGCTTATTACAGAGCAGAGAGGCGGGAAATCTACTCGTATTCTTCGTGGGATTTTTGGTCGTTGTGACGAAAAAAATAATAACGGGCGTATTTACAAGAAGCCTCTTTTGGAGAGAGAAGTTAAGAAGATAGCAGAAGCTATGACAGAAAGAAGACTTTTAGGTGAGTTAGATCACCCTACGCATGATTCTGTTAAGCTTAGTAATGTATCTCATTTAATCACAAACCTTAATTTTAATGGCAATGAATTGCTTGGTGAGTGTGAGTTACTTGATACTCCTGCTGGAAAAGTAGCTCAAGCACTTGTTGAAGGTGGCGTAAAGGTAGGGATCTCCTCCCGAGGGATGGGTACTTTGTCTGAGCAGGCTGATGGAACTAAGACGGTAAATGAAGATTTTAAACTTGTTACTTTTGATTTAGTTGCCGATCCCTCTACTAGAGGTGCATTCCCAGGTATTTCAGAATCAACTCAATCTAACTTAGTTGAAGAAATTGTAAAAGATACACTTGATAAAGCGGCAAAAGAAAAAGTGTTTACGACTCTTCTTAAAACCAAACTAAGAGAAAAAACTTACAAGTGGGGGGATCAAGCCCCTGCTGACCTTCTTTCGGTTGCTGAGTTACAGAAGAAAGCTGAAAAGAAAGTTAAGCCTGGAACTGACGAAGATCCTCTAAAAAATTGGGAGGATTTTTATACTGCAAATACAGGAAAACCTAGGAAGGTAACCACAAGAGGCTATAATGATGCTGAGACAGTAACCTCAAATCCTGAAGTGACTGAGAATAAGTACGCTGCTCTTAAAGGGTTCTTGTCTGAGTCACTTAATACTCCAAACAAGTTTGGTGAGTTAAAGAGTATTCTTGAGGGCGCTGCGAATCTTAATCCTACTAAAGCCGTGACAGATTTAGAAAAAAGAACTCAGGCCCTTAAATATGCCGCAGCAAAGAGAAGGCTTCAGGATGAGCTAAGAGCCGAACGAGGAAAAAACTAGAAAAAATTAACCTCTTTTTTTGAGAGGTGTAAATACTAATAGAAACGGAGTTTAAATTATGAGTAAATTTGATGATATTTCACAACTTCTACCTGAAGGGCTTACTGAGGAAACAGTCTCTGAGATTGCTACCTTGGTAAGTGATGTTATTTCAGAAGAGGTGGAGAACAAAGTAAAAGACTTAGAGACTAAGGTTCATGGATTTCTTCGTATGAAGATTGATGAAGTTAAAACCCATGCTCTTGCCGAACTAGAAGCAGAGAACGAGGTTTTCAAAAATGCTCGTCTTTTTGAATCACTAAAAGCCCTTATGGCTTTAGAGCTTAATAGTGATGATGAGGATAATGCGGTCTCTCAAACAAGAAAAGAATTTGATGAAGTTCAGGAAGAGAACGATGTTCTCGTTCAAGAGCTAAACTCAGCCTTGACTGAGTGCTCAAAGCTAGAAAACACTTTAAGAGTTATTTCAGATAAAAATACACTTCTTGAGGGTGAAAAGCGGGATTTATCCGAAGCATTTGTTGCTTTGGAGGAGTCCGCAAAGCTGCCATTCAAAAGTAATGAAAAGGCAGTTATAATCTCGGACGATGTAGACTCTGAGATTTTGGATAATGATAATAATACAGTTGAGACTCAATCTCGTAACGAGTTCATCAACGAAGATATGATGGCTTTTATGCCCTTTAAAAAATAACGGAGATAAATTATGGATAATATAGATGTTAATGGTAGTATTACCAATGAAACAATGGATAAATGGTCTCCTGTATTAGAAGGTATTGACAGCGAGTATACAAGAAAAGTTACTGCACAACTTTTAGAGAACCAAGCCAAGCAAATCGTTTCAGATAAGCTTGACGAATCAACTGGAGCCAACAGTGTTGGCGCACAAACAACAGTTGGTCGCCTTGGTACTTTCCAGAAGTTTGCTTTCCCCCTTGTTCGTCGCGTCTACCCTGAGCTAATCGCCAACAATATTGTTGGTGTGCAGCCTATGCAAGGACCCGTTTCACAAATTTTCTACATAGGAAATTCACGAAGAGATGCACACCAAGATGGTGGTGGCGAACAACTCGTTTACAGCAAGTACAACCTTACTTATCGTGGTCAGGTCGCAAGTCCTATTGATACTTATGGTAGGGCTTACGCTCTTGATAACAGGGATGCTAAATTTGATGATGATGGGCATGTAACCGCCTCTGCATTAAATGTTAACGAGCTTCTTCAAGCTGGTTCTGGTACTCCTGATGACACCGTTGGTGGTCAGATTGCTGCCTTCCCTGTTTCTGGTGCTGCGCGTACCCAAGGTGTAACACACGGACCTGCTGGCTTTATGGGCTTCAATGTCTCTGCTGGTGAGCGTCTTGATGGCTCTGGTATCCCAGAGATGATGTTCAACATTGAGCAGCAGCCTGTTGCCGCTAGAACTCGTAAGATGAGAGCCCTTTGGACTCTTGAGGCTTCTCAAGACCTTAAGGCTTATCACAACCTTGACCTTGAGCAGGAGCTTACTGACCTTCTTGGCAAAGAGCTTCGTCTTGAGATCGACCGTGAAATCATTGAAGATGTTCGAATGATGGCTTATGGTGTTGGTAGAAATACTGGTGATACCTTCGGTTGGGATAGAGCCGCTTTAGACCAGTCTCAGTCATCAGCCAATGGTCCTAGCTTTAACTTCCAGCCCGATTTCCCCACCGCTGGCGCTTTCGATTATGATTTCGCTGACGCTTATGCCAAGAATGAGGCTGCATCAGTTTACGATAATGTCTTCGTAATTGACTTCTCTAGCTCTGCTCTTGATTTCGCACCTCAGCATGTTGGTCATGTCTACGCTAATCTCATGGCACTTTGCCAGAGAGCAGCTACCGACATCTACAAGACCACCTTGCGCGGTCCTGGTAACTTCATGGTAACTTCTCCCACTGTCGCAGCTATGCTTCACGCAGCAGCTAAGTTAGAGGGTGGCGTTGCTACTGTTGACGGACCTTCAAACATGAATGGTGCTAAGGTTGAGTACAGAGGTAAACTAGCTGGTCAGTTTGACCTTTATGTTGATCCCATGTACCCTGAGGATGAGATCCTTATTGGTTATAAGGGTGCTAATGCTATGGATAGTGGCTATGTTTACTGCCCCTATATTCCTTTACAGCAGACACCTACTATTACCGATCCTGATACCTTCCAGCCCAGAAAGGGTATCATGACTCGCTATGGTAAAGCTGAAGTTGCTCCTGCGTCTAGATTCTACAGAATCATTAGACTTATTGGCCCAACATCTAACTACCTCTTCACACCATTCGTCCAAGTGAAGAATAACTCCTATGTTTGATAATTAATCAAACCTAGATAAGTAAAAAAAGGGGTGGGGGATATAATTTATCTCCCACCCTTTGTTCTTTTTTAGCTATATAAAATGTATAAATATCAAAGCAAATGTAAGTTCAGAATGCTAACTACTATAGGGGATAAAATTTTAGAAATTCGTCCCAAGCAAATTATAGTGTCTGATACTGAATTAATTTCTGATTATCTTATATTACTTCAAGACCCAACTAACGTAAAAAGGAATAAGAAAAATGCCAAACCACAAAAACAACCACCCAGAAATACCCAAGCCTCATCTTAATGGATATGGTGCAAGTCTTGGTGATTATGGGGGAGATTCACTAACAGATTACGAACCTGTAGGGGAGATAAATAGTCCAACTCTTAATAGGCTAACCTTAGAGGATGCAGGGGAGTTTAATGGGTTTGAAACAATAATTAAAGATTATATTTTAGGAATGCTAGGTTTTCCTATTGTTAGGGTAGAGCTTACTCCTTTTCAACTTAAGCATTGTGTTCAAGAGGCAATTAATAAGCTAAACTATCACGCTCCTTTATGGACATTGCAGTACGCTTCTTTTGATGCTTCCGCAGGACAAAATATATATGAAATCCCACTATACATGCTTCATAACTTAGAGTATGTGGTATACAGAAAGAGCTTGCTAACTATAGCTGCTCAAGCTGGTACTCTTGAGTTTGATTTCTTCTTAAAATACTTCCAAGATAACTTTTTGTTTGGGGATATGAGGGTTGGTGAGTATTATCTCATGCAACAAACCCTTGAACAATATAGAAAAATATTGGGGGCTGATGGTGGTTTTAATATTGTTGGAGGTAAATATCTTCAAATATATCCTTCTCCAGCAGTTACTCCAGAGCGAGTTATTTTAGAGTATCGCGCTATTGATTCAAACACCGTGCAGCCAGCTTACCTTAATTGGTGTCAACGCTATGCATTGGCTGTTTCGAAGGGTGTTTTATCGCAAGTTCGTGGGAAATTTTCTTCTGTGCCTTCGCCTGCTGGCGGGGCAATGCTAAATGGCGCACAGCTTGCACAGGAAAGCGAGAAGGAAAAAGATGCCTTAATTCAAGAACTTCTGAGTGAGATTGAAGAGCCACCCAGCTTCAGTACTTACTAGAGGGTAGAAATATATGGATAGGAATAATAAATTATATAAAGTATCAACTAACATGCCTCCCCTCCCTGAGCTAGAAGGCAGGAGTGAGCTTTCGTTTTTTGATCAGGAGAGCCCTGATCTAAACTTATTTAATTTAATTGATGATGAACTGATTAGAATCTCAGGATCTGAGCTACTTTATTTTAAATTTTTACAAACTGAAGAGCAATATGATGAAGTTTACTTAGAAGCGAGAAGTAAGCCTGTGGTGTCAACTCCTATTGAGGTTTACGGACATTATGAGCCTAAGGCTGTAGAACAGAATATGTCTGAGTTTGGTTTAGAATTAACAAGCGATCAATTATTTATTTTTAATAAATCATATATTGCCGCTAAGTTAGGACGAGACCCCGTTGCTGGGGATATAATTAAGCCTAGATTCCAAAATCAAAAGTTTGAAATTTTTGAAGTTCAGGAAGACGGGTTTCAAATCTATGGAGTTTTTCATATGGTTTGCGCTGCTAAACTCCTCAGAGATGAAGAGGATATTGTGGATGAGAGATTAACTCAGAAGACTGAAGATGTCGGGGGGTACTTAGATCTTGGGGACGTTTAAATCTATCGATATTACAGAAAGCATAACTACAGATCCTATATCTTCGCACGTTAGAGAGGGTAAAGGTGGAAAAAATTATGCTATAGAGTTACTTAGGCGTATGCATAAGAAATCGGTGCTACCTCTAAACTCATATAAAGAAATTGTTAGATTTTTTATACATGAATTTAACGACTTACCTTATTTAAATCAAGAAAACGAGCTAATAAAAGTGAAGTGTAGGTATGGAAACCCAGAAAGAACTGTAGCGAAGCTGAAAGATCATGATAATATTATTCTTCCATTGCTGACTGTTTCTCAAGATTCAGTACAAGAAAGCTCTCAAAGAGAGAAATTTGGTAGTCTCCTTATTGAAAGTACGCACTGGGATGAAGCGAAGCAGAGGGCCGTTCGGGTTATTTCTTACGCGGATCGACCAGTAACTGTTCAGTATAAAATAAATGTTTGGACAAAGTATATGGAAGATATGGACCAATTAGCTCAACAAATCCGCATGTCGTTTAAGCCCTCGTTGCAATTGTTTACTGAGTTTACGCAAAATAGCCAAGCATTCCTAGCCTCAGAAACTAATAATTACTCATTTTCTTTAGGGGATAAAGAAGATAGAATAATAAGAAAGACCTTTACCATCTCAGTTGAGACTTATATTAGGAGTCCTCGATACGTAATAACGTCTACAGGTGAGATTGAGGAATTGAAAATAGAGGTAGATATCTCTTAGTTTGATTTTTTTCTCTGTATTTTCTCCTATATTTACTAAATACAAATAGAGGGAAATTATGAAATCAGTTACAAACGACAGTTTACAGAGATTAGAACTTTACTTAACAACCAATCAAGGAACTAAGCGAGTATGGCTTGGGGCTAGAGAAACTATGGTTGTCCCTTACAGCTTTCTTAGTTCACAAGTGCGTAATTTAGGTGAAAGAAGAATGCTTACTATTAGAAACGCTTAGGAGATAGACTATGGCAAATTTTGTTAGCCCTGGAGTATATGTTATTGAGAAGGACATTAGTGATTATGTTCCTTCACTTAATCCCACTGTAGTTGGGATCGTCGGCTTTGCTACTAGGGGTCCAGGAAATAAACCTACCCTTATTACAGACGCACAAAATCTAAAAGACACCTTCGGAAGTCCCCAAGAAACTCTTGCAGGACAAGGATTAGAGGGGGCTTTAGAGGTTCTCCAGGAAGCCAATCAGCTATATTTTGTCCGAGCTTTAGATCCTGCGACTTCAGCGGAAGCAAGTAGTGTTATGAGGATGGGCTCTTGCCCAGCTATTGGAGTTTCGGCAGCGAATGCTGGAACAACCTCTAGCCTATGGCTAAAAATACAGGTAACTGACAACAATGGTGTCAAACCAACACAGTTTTTAGATCCTGTTTCTTTTGCTATCCCCGCTGGAACCCAGATAGGGGGTGTAGATGCAACAACTCAGGCTGAAGCTATGGGTTCGGTTATTGGTGGAGAGCTAGATGCTAACATGGTTGGATCTTATTGGAATTTAGGTGATTCTGACATGACTGGCCGAACAGTTGGGATGTTGGGTAATATCTTAGTGGGTAACTTTGCTGGTTCGGGTGCTACGCTAAGTGTTTCCGCTTACTCAAGTAGTGAATATGGTGCTCATCAAGGTACACGAATTCTCCTCGCTTTAGACGGTAGTGGAAACCCCTCTGCCTGCACTTCGCCAGGGGGGTTGAGCCCAGGAGCGACTACGAGAGCCACAGATGACTTGGTTTATCGACACGCCTTAGTATCATCGCTAACAGTTAAAGGATTTAGCTTTGTTGATGGTTCAGCCACTTCTGGTTTAGGGTATAAAGTACAGTCATTGTACCCAGGAACGGGTTACAATACCTCTACTAATGCTGATGGAGCAATTATAGGTGTTCAATCACAAACTACTACTCTAGGTAGTAGAAATACTCAATTCAGAGTTCTTGTAGACGGCGCACAGGAAGAAAGTAACATTGTCTCACTAGTGGGTTCTGGTTCTTATATCGAAGATGAGATTAACACTGGGGTAACCCAAAGCGTTAATGGGTATCTATCCAAGTATGTAAAGGGAAATCTGATGGCAGACAACGCTATTTTCTCAGACACTAAGCTTGCACACTACCAATCATACACTTCTGGTTTAGGTGCAGGGGCAGGTGTGGCTATGGTAGGAGGTCCAGCTTCTGGAGGAGCAACCGACAGCGAAGGCTTCCAGCGTTATATGGGTCCCACAGCAGCTTCACCTCGATTTGTTAAGATGCTTCAAGGAACGAGAAATCTAGGAGACGGCGCTAATGGAGATGGGAACGGAAATACTACCTTAGAGGCTGCTGCACTTATAGGCCAAACCGCTGGGACTAATGGGCGTACAGGAATGCAGGCCTTAAACACTGATGCTGCTCCTATTACTCTTGCCATTGTTCCTGGTATTACTGATCAAAGTGTTCAGGATGGTCTGGTTTCTCTAGCAGAATCAACAGGTAATTTCTTGGCAGTGCTTGGCACACCAATCGGAATTGGACAGCCTCAAGATGCAATATCTTTTGCAAATGGACACTCCCCTTATAG